>Ga0209888_1000491_pt1 | contig 19407 bp, 17 predicted proteins | sample OrgsoiDNA_201059_FD_185807 | JGI IMG/M metagenome (GOLD analysis project Ga0209888, IMG submission 185807) | Permafrost soil microbial communities from the Arctic, to analyse light accelerated degradation of dissolved organic matter (DOM) -... | ecosystem: Environmental > Terrestrial > Soil >...
CCGACCAGACCAACCTGTTGTCCCTCAACGCCGCCATCGAGGCGGAAAAGGCCGGTGAGTATGGTCGCGGTTTTGCCGTGGTCGCCACCGAAGTGCGGCGCCTGGCGGACCAGACCGCCGTCGCCACCTACGACATCGAACAGATGGTCCGCGAGATCCAGTCGGCGGTGTCCGCCGGGGTCATGGGCATGGACAAGTTCTCCGAGGAAGTGCGCCGCGGCATGTTCGAAGTGCAGCAGGTCGGTGAGCAACTGTCGCAGATCATCCATCAGGTCCAGGCCCTGGCGCCGCGGGTGCTGATGGTCAACGAAGGCATGCAGGCCCAGGCCACCGGTGCCGAACAGATCAACCTCGCCCTGGTGCAACTGGGCGATGCCAGCAGCCAGACCGTCGAATCCCTGCGCCAGGCCAGTTTCGCCATCGACGAGCTGAGCCAGGTCGCGGTGGGCCTGCGCAGCGGCGTCTCGCGTTTCAAAGTCTGATGAGCGAGTGGGTGGCTAAACACGTCGCCAGCGCGCAGCCCAGGAACAGCCTGTTCCTGGTCTTTCGCATCAATGGCGAACGCTATGCCCTGGAGGCGGTGGAGGTGGCCGAAGTGCTGCCGCGCCTGCAACTCAAGCCGATTGCCCAGGCCCCGGCCTGGGTCGCGGGGGTGTTGGCCCACCGTGGCGCGATGGTCCCGGTGATCGACGTCAGCGCCATGACCTTCGGCGAACCGGCGGCGGCCCGTACCAGTACACGGCTGGTGCTGGTGCATTACCGTCCCGTCGACGGGGGGCCCGGACGGTTGCTCGGGCTGATTCTCGAACAGGCCACCGATACCCTGCGCTGCAACCCGGCGGACTTCCAGCCCTATGGCCTGGACAACCGCGAGGCGCCGTACCTGGGGCCGGTACGCGAAGACGCCCAGGGCCTGCTGCAACGCATTCGGGTCAACGACCTGCTCAATGCCGAGGTGCGCGCGCTGCTGTTTCCGGCTGCGGATGAGGCGCGTCCATGAGTGACGACCAGCGCTTTTTCGATTTCCTCAAGCACCGCATCGGCCTCGATGTGGCCTCGGTCGGCCCGGCGATTATCGAGCGCGCGGTGCGTCAGCGTTGTACCCAGTTGCAGATGCCTTCGGCGGACCACTACTGGACCCGCTTGCAGACCAGCGGCGAGGAACAGCAAGCATTGATCGAGGCGGTGATCGTCCCGGAAACCTGGTTCTTCCGTTACCCGGAGTCCTTTTCGACCCTGGCGCGTCTGGCCACCGAGAGGCTGGCTCAGATCAAGGGCATGCGTGCCTTGAAGATCCTCAGCCTGCCCTGTTCCACCGGCGAAGAGCCCTATTCGATCGCCATGGCCCTGCTCGATGCGGGCCTGGCGCCGCATCAGTTCAAGGTTGATGGCATCGATGTCAGTCCCTTGTCGGTGGAGCGGGCCAAGCGCGGGGTGTATGGCAAGAACTCCTTTCGCGGCCAGGGTCTGGAATTTCGCGAGCGGCATTTCACCGCGCTGGCGGACGGTTACCGGCTCAGTGAGCGGGTCCTTGAACAGGTGCGTTTGCAGAGCGGCAACCTGCTCGATCCCGAGTTGCGGGTCGGCGAGGTCTATGACTTCGTGTTCTGCCGCAACCTGCTGATCTATTTCGACCTGGCGACGCAACGCCAAGTCTTCGACATTCTCAAGCGCCTCACCCATGTGGACGGCGTGCTGTTTATCGGTCCGGCCGAGGGCAACCTGCTGGGGCGGATGGGCATGCGCTCCATCGGTGCGGCGCAGTCCTTTGCTTTTCGCCGCGAGACGCAAGCCGAACCCCAGCCCCAACCCTTGCCGGTGATCGTCCCGCCGCCTTTGCCGGTGCGTGTGTCGCAACCCGTCAGCCCGCCGGTACTGCCCCTGCGTCGACCGTTTACCCCCGGCGCGACGTTCATGCCCGCCGCGCCAGCGCCACGGGTTTCGAACGACGCGGCCGGCCTGCTGGCGCGGATTGCCACGCTGGCCAACGAAGGCAACGGTGCCCAGGCGCGTCAGGCCTGTGAAACCTACCTGCGTCAACATGAGCCGGTGGCCCAGGTCTTCTACTGGCTGGGCCTGCTGAGCGACGTGGCCGGCAGTGCGCTGGAGGCCCAGGGTTTTTATCGCAAGGCCTTATACCTGGAACCGCAACATCCCGAGGCTCTTGTTCACCTGGCGGCCTTGCTGGCCTCCCAGGGGGATATGGCAGGCGCTCGGCGATTGCAGGAACGCGCCGCCCGTGGCGAGCGTACCGCTGACAGTGAGCGTAAACGATGAGCGGTTTGACAGCCTTGAACCTGACCCACCACGACGCCGAGAAAATCGACGATTGCTGGAACCGCATCGGCATCCACGGCGACAAATCCTGCCCGTTGCTGATCGAACATATCCACTGCCGCAACTGTTCGGTGTATTCCGCCGCCGCCACGCGCCTGCTGGACCGTTACTCGTTGCAACAGGAGCGTCCGGAGCAGGGTGCGGCGGTCGAGGCCGCCAGTGATGTGGTCACCCGTTCGCTGTTGATGTTCCGCCTCGGCGAGGAATGGCTGGGCCTGGCCACCCGCTGCCTGGTGGAAGTCGCGCCGTTGCAGCCGATTCATTCCCTGCCGCACCAGCGCTCACGGGCCTTGCTCGGCGTGGCCAATGTGCGCGGTGCGCTGGTGGCCTGCCTGTCACTGGTGGAGTTGCTGGGGCTGGACGCCTCGGTCGCGGTCACGCCGGGTGGTCGGGTCATGCCGCGCATGCTGATCGTCTCTGCCCAGGGTGGTCCGGTGGTGCTGCCGGTGGACGAGGTGGACGGCATTCATGCCATCGACCAGCGCCTGCTCGACAATGCCAGCGCCGCCGGACCCCAGGCCAGCGCGCGCTTTACCCGTGGTGTACTGCCGTTCAGGGGACGCAGCCTGCGTTGGCTGGATGAAGAGCAATTGCTGTCGGCCGTGACCCGGAGCTTCACATGACCCCCGATCAAATGCGCGATTCGTCGCTGCTGGAACTGTTCAGCCTGGAGGCCGAGGCCCAGACCCAGGTGCTTAGCGCCGGCCTGCTGGCCCTGGAGCGCAATCCGACCCAGGCCGACCAACTCGAAGCCTGCATGCGTGCCGCCCACTCCCTCAAGGGCGCGGCGCGGATCGTCGGCGTGGATGCCGGGGTCAGCGTCGCCCATGTGATGGAGGATTGCCTGGTCAGTGCCCAGGAAGGTCGCCTGTACCTGCAAGCGGAACATATCGACGCCTTGCTGCACGGCACCGACTTGCTGATGCGCATTGCCACGCCGAGCGCCAATGTCGGGCCGGTGGAGATCGAGGCTTATGTCCTGCAATTGCAGGCATTGCTCGATCCGGCGGCGGCCACTGCCCGGGTGGTGCCAGCGACGTCCGAGCCGGCGCAAGTCGCGTTCGCCCCCGGCCCTGTGGTCGCTGATGTTGAAATCATGGATCTTGAAACCCCGCTGGCGGAAACTCCGTCGCCGGAACCGACGGCCCCAGGCCGCCGGGTCGCCGAAGGTGGCGAGCGGGTCTTGCGGGTCACCGCCGAACGCTTGAACAGCCTGCTCGACCTGTCGAGCAAGTCCCTGGTGGAGACCCAGCGGATCAAGCCCTACATGGCGACGATGCAGCGGATGCGACGCATGCAGGACAAAGGCCTGCGCGCCCTGGACCAGCTTAGCGATCACTTGAAGAACGTCGGCCTGAGCCTGGAGGCTGAGGAAGCCCTGGGCGATGCCCGGCGTTTGCTGGCCGAGTCCCAGCAGATGCTGACGGCGCAAACGTTGGAGCTGGACGAATTCGGCTGGCAGGCCAGCCAGCGCGCCCAGGTCCTGTATGACACCGCCTTGGCTTGTCGCATGCGGCCCTTTGCCGATGTGCTGAGTGGCCAGGTGCGGATGGTCCGTGACCTGGGCCGCAGCCTGGGCAAACAGGTGCGTCTGGAAATCGAAGGGGAGAAAACCCAGGTTGACCGCGACGTGCTGGAAAAGCTCGAAGCGCCGCTGACCCACCTGTTGCGCAATGCCGTGGACCATGGCATCGAAAGCCCTGAGCTGCGGGTGCTGGCCGGCAAGCCGGCCGAAGGCCTGATCCGCCTGCGGGCCTCCCATCAGGCCGGGTTGCTGGTGCTGCAATTGAGCGACGACGGCGCCGGTGTGGACCTGGAACGGGTCCGCCGCAGCGTGATCGAGCGCCAGTTGTCCCCGGCCGAGACGGCCGCCCAACTGAGCGAAGAGGAGTTGCTGAGCTTCCTCTTCCTGCCGGGTTTCAGCCTGCGGGACAAGGTCACCGAAGTCTCCGGGCGCGGGGTCGGCCTCGACGCCGTGCAGCATATGGTTCGCCAATTGCACGGTGCCGTGGTGCTGGAGCAGGTGGCGGGGCAGGGCAGCCGTTTCCACCTTGAAGTGCCGCTGACCTTGTCGGTGGTGCGCAGCCTGGTGGTGGAAGTCGGCGGGGAGGCCTATGCCTTTCCCCTGGCGCACATCGAACGCATGTGCGACCTGGCGCCCGAGGACATTGTGCAACTCGAGGGACGTCAGCACTTCTGGCACGAAGGTCGACATGTCGGGCTGGTGGCGGCCAGCCAGTTGTTGCAGCGCCCGGCCAGCGAGCACCATGATGGCAACCTCAAGGTCGTGGTGATCCGCGAGCGGGATGCGGTCTATGGGGTCGAGGTGGAACGCTTTATCGGCGAGCGCACCCTGGTGGTGTTGCCGCTGGACCCACGCCTGGGCAAGGTCCAGGATATTTCCGCCGGGGCCTTGCTCGACGACGGTTCGGCGGTGCTGATCGTTGACGTCGAAGACATGCTGCGTTCGGTGGATAAACTGCTCAACACCGGGCGCCTGGAACGTATCGACCGGCGCAATCGCCAGGCCAGCGAGGCCGTGCGCAAGCGCGTGCTGGTGGTCGACGACTCCCTGACCGTGCGTGAACTGCAACGCAAACTGCTGCTCAACCGGGGTTACGAGGTGGCGGTCGCGGTGGATGGCATGGACGGTTGGAACGCCCTGCGCGCCGAAGACTTCGACCTGTTGATCACCGATATCGACATGCCACGAATGGACGGGATTGAATTGGTCACACTCTTGCGTAAAGACGCGCGCTTGCAGTCGCTGCCGGTCATGGTGGTGTCCTACAAGGACCGTGAAGAGGATCGTCGACGTGGACTGGACGCCGGAGCCGACTATTATCTGGCCAAGGCCAGTTTTCATGACGACGCCTTGTTGGACGCCGTGGTCGAGCTGATCGGGGGAGCTCAGGGATGAGGATTGCTATCGTCAACGATATGCCCATGGCGGTAGAAGCGTTGCGCCGTGCCCTGGCGTTCGAGCCGGCACACCAGGTGATCTGGGTCGCCGGCAATGGCGCCGAAGCGGTGAAGTATTGCGCCGAGGACACCCCGGACCTGATCCTGATGGACCTGATCATGCCGGTGATGGATGGCGTCGAAGCCACCCGGCGGATCATGGCCGAGTCGCCGTGTGCCATTGTCATTGTCACCGTCGACCGGCAGCAGAACGTCCACCGGGTTTTTGAAGCCATGGGCCACGGTGCCCTGGACGTGGTCGACACCCCGGCCATCGGCGCTGGCAATCCGAAGGAAGCCGCAGCGCCGTTGTTGCGCAAGATCCTCAATATCGGCTGGCTGATCGGCCAGCGTGGCAGCCGGGTGCGCAGCGTGACCGCGCCGGCCCGGGATGACAGTCCGCGGCAGAAACTGGTGGCCATCGGCTCTTCGGCCGGGGGGCCGGCGGCCTTGGAAACCTTGTTGAAAGGTTTGCCTGCTAATTTCCCCGCCGCGATTGTCCTGGTCCAGCATGTCGACCAGGTATTTGCCGCCGGCATGGCCGAATGGTTGAGCAGCGCCTGTGGCTTGCCGGTGCGCCTGGCCCGCGACGGCGAGGCGCCGCAACGCGGCACGGTGCTGCTGGCCGGGACGAACCACCATATCCGCTTGTTGAAAAACGGCACCTTGGCCTACACCGCCGAGCCCGTGAACGAGATCTACCGGCCTTCCATCGATGTGTTTTTCGAGAGTGTCGCCAGTTACTGGAATGGCGATGCGGTGGGCGTGTTGTTGACGGGCATGGGGCGTGACGGTGCCCAGGGATTGAAGCTGATGCGTGAGCGCGGCTACCTGACCATCGCCCAGGACCAATTGAGCAGTGCGGTGTACGGCATGCCCAAGGCGGCGGCGGCTATCGATGCTGCTGTTGAAATTCGCCCGCTGAACAAGATCGCTCCACGTTTGCTGGAGATATTTCCGACATGAGTTCTATAGTCAGCAGTCCTGGCTTGAAAGCAGTACTTCAGGTGACCGCGTATGAATGATTTACAAATGTATGATTTCAAGACCACCGACGAAAACGCCGCGATGGTGTTGCTGGTTGACGACCAGGCCATGATCGGTGAGGCGGTGCGGCGCGGGTTGGCCACCGAGACCAATATCGATTTCCACTTTTGTGCCGATCCGCACCAGGCGATTGCCCAGGCGATCCGCATCAAGCCGACGGTGATCCTGCAGGACCTGGTGATGCCAGGCCTCGATGGCCTGAGCCTGGTGCGCGAGTACCGCAATCACCCGGCGACCAAGGACATCCCGATCATCGTGCTCTCGACCAAGGAGGACCCACTGATCAAGAGCGCGGCCTTTGCGGCCGGGGCCAACGATTACCTGGTCAAGCTACCGGACAATATCGAGTTGGTGGCGCGCATTCGTTATCACTCGCGTTCCTACATGACTTTGTTGCAGCGCGATGCGGCGTATCGGGCGTTGCGGGTCAGCCAGCAGCAATTGCTCGACACCAACCTGGTGTTGCAGCGCTTGATGAACTCCGACGGCCTGACCGGGTTGTCCAATCGCCGGCACTTCGACGAGTACCTGGAGCTGGAGTGGCGACGGGCGCAGCGCGAGCAGACGCAGATGTCGTTGTTGATGATCGACGTGGACTATTTCAAGGCCTTCAATGACAGCTTTGGTCACCTGGAAGGCGATGAAGCCTTGCGCAAGGTGGCGGAGACGATTCGCGAGGCCAGCAGCCGGCCTTCGGACCTGCCGGCGCGTTATGGCGGCGAAGAGTTTGCCTTGGTGTTGCCGAACACCTCCCAGGGCGGTGCGCGGCTGGTGGCGGAAAAGTTGCGCCAGACCGTGGCGGGGTTGAAGATCCCTCACAATATGCCGGGCGAGGGTTCGGTGCTGACGGTCAGCATTGGCTTGTCCACGGTGATACCGCAGCAGGGCAGCAGCTGCCGTGAGCTGATTTCGGCGGCGGACAAGGGGCTGTATGCGGCGAAGAACAGTGGGCGTAATCAGGTGGGGATTGGTTGAGGCGGATAAATCGCCATTACTGGCATCCGCAGTGGCTCGTATTTCAAGGTGTAAAAGCGGCGACTATTGGGTGAGTGGCTGGACTATAGTTCGGTCGTCACCGATGTATCGGTGATCGATCTTAGCCGGTCGAAAGGCATTTATGGACGCACAAGCGCCCTCGTATCATGATGTCGGCGCTTTTTGCTGCTTGGCATTTTGTGCAATGGCGGCTGTGCGCGGGACATCTTCGGATGTGCCGGGTTTTCCAAGAATGCCCCGGTCGGCTAACCCGCGTACAGCCGCCACCCTATTGTTTAGCCGCAGTAGTCAGTGGTAGCTCCTTTGCATTCTTGGGAGAAACACTATGAGTAATTTCCGTCCGCTACAAAGCAACCTCACCGAAGTCCCCGTTCTCTACCTCAATCTCGATGCCCCGGTGCGTGACCTGTATGAGTGTGCCATCCAGCGCATCAAGGCCGCCCGCGACCTGAGCCACAGCTTGACCTGCATGAGCATCGGCAACACCTGCGACCGTGATCTTCAGCACTTTGCCAGTGCCTCTTACTTGCTCTTGCAGGATGGCTGCGACGCGTTGGATGCGATGCAGGGCCGCTTCACCGACCGAGCCCGCAGCACTCCGGTTTCCTGACCGAGCACCCCCCGTGTGGGAGCCGGCTTGCTGGCGATGACGTCCGCCAGATCGACGCAAGGCTCAAGGGCCTCTTCGCGGGCAAGCCCTGCTCCTACAGTCTTGTGGCGTACACAAGTTTGCTGAACGACGGCTTACTGTAGGAGCAGGGCTTGCCCGCGAAGGCGTCGGTTCTGGCGCTGCAAAACTTGAAGGTCTTATCACTAGTAAAACCGGCTGCGACACGAGTTGGTGCAACCTGAACGGTTGTGTGGGTCAAACATCCAGCCCGCGCTCACGTTCCAGATCAATCAATCGGGTGGTTGGGCCATCGGGGCGCAGGCGCTCCAATACAATTTCCGGCCATTGATTGGAGCTACGGCGCTTGGCTATTTTGTGGACTCGATCCTCTATAAGGCTTGCAGGGTGGAGCAAAAAAAATCCTATGAGAAGAATGATATTTGTGGAGTTTAAATAAGGTTTACCATTGGCTGATTTTTTATCTTCACTCATGGTTTTTAATTGGTGTCCAAGAAATCTTGATGGGCGCGCATCGAAAGCCAATTGCTCTTTTATGTATTTATTGGACTCGCTATGGTTTCCGTGTTCATTAAACCAAGGGCCGTTATTCATATAGGATCGTAGGTACTCCCAAAGACCTTTTTGCATTGCCAAATTTTTACCCATTGGCAGTCCTAGGCTGAGCATTAGTCCGTTTTCTGGTTCGCCCAGTCTGCGAATAAGTATTTCCAGGGCCGCGTTTTGCAGGTTGCCAGTATGGGGGGAAAAAACTTTGAATTCATAAGCGATGGCCTCAATCTCATCCCACGGGGTGTGAAATAACTCTCCCTTGTGGTTGAAGTAAATTTCTCTCGTGCGTCGGTTGAATAGAATGGGTGGTGGAAGGCGTTTACGTGACTCCCATAAAAAAGAAATCGGGAAAACAGTGAATGCAATTGCAAGGGGCAAAAGTGCGTCCTCCCAATCGCCGGTCAGAGTAAAGAGCAGGGACATGAACAGAAGGGGAAGGGTAAAGACTAAAAAAGTCAGGCCAGTTATTTTACCCAGAAATGATTCCTCTCCTGTTTTTATCGAAAGGTAGTAGGCTGTGTGGTCCTCAATAACGAAAAGATCCATTGGGCTTTCACCCGTTGGTTTATTGGCTTTTAGGATGATGGGGGGGGGCTTCACACAAGGCGTGAACTTGCGCAATAAGATTCTTTATATTCATATAAGTCTATCTTTTAGCATCTGTGAGTGGAGAAGTTCAGTCATCGTGTGTGCTTTTCCAGTAAGCACAGGATCCATAACTTTGTAGAGCTCCTCAGTCGACCTGTTGTAATCGTTGGCCCAAGGCTCGGGGTTGATTCCGAAATGCGTGCTTTTTAGCCATTTTTCTATTCCGGTATCTTGAGTGTATAGTCGAGCTATAACTCCGCTAGCCAGCAGAACAGTTGTGGTGAGTATTCTGCTGGCTAAGTGAGGGACTTGATTTAATCCTTGGCTGATTACTGCAAGGTTGTTTGCCATTACAGCGGCACGTGCTGTTTGTAATGCTCTGAAGGTTTTTATCGATAGGTTTAGATTGACTGCCGATCCGATGGTCAATCCTATATTGATCGCGGCTGTATCAAAATCTCTGGCGCTGGAAGCCTCCAAGGTTTCTTTGCCAAAAACAAGGACGTCCATGGCGGAGGCCATTGCTAAAGCAGCCGCCGTTCCTGCGCCCAGGGCTAAAGATTTGGCGAGGGTCATTTTGTATTGCTCGGAGTTTTTTGCTGCGGTTTGGGCTATTAGTCGAAAATTTTTATCCGCCCGACTCTGTATGACGGCGGTGCCGGCAGCGGCAAAACCCGCTAATCCCCCTAGAAAATTCATTAAATCTTTCGCTGATCGACTTTTGTTAGATTGCTCGCCCGCCCAAACAAGATTCACACCCGCCACCACCAACACCAGACACTTCAACGGCGTTTCCGTTAGCGCCTCCTTGCTCATTTTTAGCAGGCTCTTCAATTCCATCTCTGGTCGAGCCAGATCCGCAATTGACGGTAGATGCTTCCCGGCAGCACTTGCTTGCCCCGCCGGCACCAGATGAAAGAACGGCAACGCTTCCTGCACGGCACTCGCTACCGGTTTTAACGGAAGCGCACCGGGAGGCGCTTGTGTGGGGACTTGCGCCAAATGGTTCAGCCACTGCTCCACCTGCTGCGGCGTGGCGGCCACCAGATCAATACGCTGCTGGCTGCGACTCAATGCAGCCCCCATGTACAGCCGAGCAACATTGCTGGGCACCTCCGTGGCCTTGTGCATCTGCGCCGCAAGCACCGGGCTCAAGACGGCGAACAATTCCTCCGTCACCTTGGCCGGATTGTGCAGCGCCAGGTTCTCCGCGCTCTTGTTGAACGCCAGGCTCATATTCAGTGCTTGTGCCAACTGGGTGCCCAGCCTTTGCACAGCCTGTACGTTGTCCTTGAGGGTGTCCCCGGTATCTATCAGCCGCTTTATTTCCGAAAGCCCCGGAGAGTTGGGCAGCCCGAGCAAAGCCCAGATCAACCAGGGTTTCTCGGTCGCCCTGTCTGGATCGAGTGCCTTGCTCAGTGTCTTCACCCCAAAGCTGGTACTGGAGGCCCCGGCACACGCCAGGGCGAACTCCTCTCCCAGCGCCTCCAACGCAGCAGGCTGGGTCATATCGAAATGCTCACAAGCGGTCGCCAGGGTCGCCGGGCTTTGCAGGCTCAGCGTGTTGAACCACGCGCCCCATAATTGCGAGATATAACGCAGGTCTGTTTCATAGCCCTGGGTTTCATCGTCATGCTCTTTCCAGGTCCTTTCCAACAGGTGATAGCGGGTCGCGCCAGGCAGCACTTTGCGAATCTGTTCATCGCTCTCGCTCAAAGAGCGAATCAACCCGGCAATGGCCCAGTCCTCGCTACGCTCTTTACGACGCTCCTCGAACGCCGCCATCTGCACCTGTAGCAACCGGGCGAGGTCCTGCAAAACGCCCCAGGTGTCGTCGACCACCGCATAGGTCTGGAACTCGCAGGCACTCATATCCTCGAGCGCCTTGAGCCAGTCCGGCGGTTGGCTGACGGGATCCTGGCTCCAGCCATAACCATCGAGGTCCATGTAATCACCGATGGACTCATGGATTTTTTGGGCCGATCCGCTCATGGGCGTCACGCCGGGTGTGAACGTGCGCATGACGCTCTCGCGCCTGGCTGGATCTGTCTTGGCCATGTCGAATTGCGCATCGCTCCAGCGGATCGGCGACCAGACCATCATGGCCGGCGCCCCGGCCCGCAACATGAAAAAAGGCTTATGACGCGGGTCGATCACGCTGCCGCCGCGTGACGTTTCCTTGAGCAGTGCCCCTATCACCTGGAACTCGATCATCAGGTTGATGGTCGTTTGCCAGACATACAGCCAACCATCCCGCAGCAAGCGAGCGGTGTAGTTCATTGGCCTGCCACTGGTGTTTTCCGAGCCCTCGCCGAGCGCCGGGAAATGTCCGCTCAGGGCTGCGACACCATGGCCGCTCAAGTCGAGCGGGAGTGAGGGGCCAATGGCGTAGCGCAATGGAAACACCGCCGCCAGCAGCGGGCAGGTGGCGGGCTTGAAGGTGTATTTAGACATCGGCATTCTCCTCGGGCCCGCCGGACAGCGCGCAGAGCAAGGCCTCCGGCAACACGATTTGCGCCGCAAGACCGATGTTGGCCGGTGCGGCGTCCTGTTCAGGGGTGGTGTTTTTCCAGGCACACAGCGGCGCGCCCTGGTGCCGCAGCCAGATGCTGTCGACGCCGTGCCAGAAGCCTGTCGGCCAAAGCGCCTGGGACTCCCAGGTCCGCAGGAGTGCAGCAGCGTCCCCGAGGCGCAGCCAATACTCGCGGTCTTGGGCACCCTGTACTTTCAGGCGCCGTTGTAGCGAGACGAACAGCTTGACGGGCGGCAGTCGCGAACTCAGCCAGACACCTTGGCCCAGGATCGGATCACCTTGCCACCAGTCCTGTCGTATCGGGCTTCCCGGCGGGGCCTCCAACAGGAACGGACCCGCATCGGCGATGGTCGCATAGGGTGTATTGATCAGCAGCGAGACGGCCTGTTGACTGGGATAGTGCTGACGAAACCAGGCCCTGGCAGCGTCAAAACAGGTTCCTTCGATCAGCAGGAAACCGGGCTGAACCATCGCCTCGATCATGGCTGCTTACCCTGGCTATCTTTTGCGGCTTCGCATACCTCGCAAATGCCCGAGTCTGCCTCGCGCAGTGCCAGGGCTTGCTTCGCCACGGTCTCCAGTGACAGCTCTGGTTTCTTTACCGGCGCCGTCTGCCCAGGTAGCCAAGGCATCGCTCCCGAACCCTCGCCCGGGCTGCCTTCAGTGTTGAACGGCTGGCTGAAGGTAATGCCGCCGCCATCGATCTTGATAAAGTTGCCTCCCGCCTTGAGAGTCAATTCGGCACCGGCTTCCATCACCAGTTTGTAGCCGCTGGACAGGTGGATTTCCTCGCCCGCCTCGATCAGGTAACCCACCCCGGCTTTCACCTGCCGGCTTCGCCCCACCGTCAGATGGTCATCCCCTTTCACCTCGCAACGGCGATCCTGGTGAACGGTGTGATGTTCTTCGGCCTGGAACTCGGCATAGCTGTTGGCACCGACACTTTCATGCCGCTCACCACCGATCTGCATATGCTGGTCATGCTCGATGTGCTGCTCGAAATCCCGTTGGGCATGGACATAGATCTGCTCCTGGCCCTTGAGGTCTTCGATGCGGATCTCATTGCTGCCCCCACCACCGGGACTGCTCTGGCTTTTGAACACGCTGCGGGTCTTGTGCGCCGGCAGAGGGTAGGGCGCTTGCTGCACCGCGTTGTTCAGGCAGCCGACGATCAGCGGTTGATCGGGGTCGCCTTCGAGAAAGGTCACCAGCACTTCCATGCCGACACGGGGCAGGGTGACGGCGCCGTGACTCGGCCCGGCCCAGCCGGAGGCCACCCGTAGCCAGCAGCTGCTTTGCGCACCGGTTGCGTCGGAACGGTCCCAGTGAAACTTCACCTTCACCCGACCATATTCGTCGCAGTGGATTTCTTCGCCGGGCGGGCCGGTGACGATAGCCGTCTGGGCATTCAGGCGACGGGATTCGCGTGCTTGCAGTGGCGGACGAAAGAACACATCCCACGGTGTGGCGAGAAAGCTGTTGCGGTAGCCCTGGCGGAAATCGCTGTTGGTACCGCTCGGGCTCGGCACCGACTCCTCCAGCACCTGCGGCTGCTTACCTTCGTGGGTCAGATGGGTCAGCAGCCAAAGATCGTTCCAGTCCGCCTGTGGATGGTCGCTCAGGGTCAGGAGGTGGCCGCTGACCAGTTGTGGCGCATTGCTTTTGCCCGAGGCCTGTCGATAGTCGGCTCGATGGCGCTCCAACTGGCGGCGATTGAGTCGTTTGCCGGTATCGTCATGCTTGAAACGACCGGGATAGCGATAATCCTCCAACACCGGCTTCGGGATTGAGTCCGTGCAGTGGGTCGTCCGCTCCAGCAAGGTATGTGGTTTCTCGAAGTCGTAATCACGCAAGGCCGCATGGCTGCTGCGGGTCTCCAGACGCAGGTCAAAGGACTTGATGCTCGCGGTCGCTGCCACGGTGCCACTGTCTGGTACATAGGGCACGGCAGTGGACAGTCGGCGAAAGAAGGTCTGATCATCGCCGAAGGCCAGGTGATGGTCGGCCGGGCTGTGCTGGAAGTGGTAGTGCAGGCCATCTTCCTCACACAGCCGCTGGATGAAATCCAGGTCGGATTCGTTGTACTGCACGCAGTACTCGCGGGCGGGCAGGGGCGTGGCGAGGTTGAAGCTGAAGGCGTTGCCGAGGATGCCGTGGTCCTTGAGCACCTGGGCGATGATCTGCGGTACGGTCTGGTTCTGGAAGATGCGCTGGTTGAAGCGATGGCCCAGGTAGGTCAGTTGCGGTACGAGGGTGAGGTGATAGTGGCTCCAGCGCCGACCGGTATCACCTTGGCCGATGCTGTAGACCTGGCCGTGGATGCCCGCGCCACCATCGTTGAAGGCGAGAAAGCCCTGCTGGTGCAACAGCTCGTCGAGGTTCAGGTCCGGGCGGCGGCTGACCAGTTCCAGTTCGAAGCGGTAGGGCTGACTGATGGCTTCACTGCCTTTGAAGGCCAGCACCTGGAGTTCAGAGGCAAAGCCCGGGAGGGTCAGGGTAAAGCGGTTTAACGGCGCTGAAATGAACATTCGTAGTCCCTTACTCAAGCGGTAAGGGGGGAGTCTGCTTGTCCTCGGCGGCGCGTTGAATAGGTCTGTTAAAAAACAGAAATACCTTACATTTCAAGGTTAAAAAGACTGACGTGGTAGCGGAATGTTTTGCCAAAAGAGGTGAAAGTGCCACTGCTGGCCAGGTCAGTGACACCCATTCCGCATGCCGCCTTCACCTCTGGTTCGAGCGTTTCCAGCCATACAGGGTGATGATCCAGAATGGCAGCCACCAGACCAGATCGTTGCACAACAGCATGATCCCGCTGTGCCAGGGCAGGACACCGCTCATGGCCGATTGCACAAAGCCAATGGGTCCCAGCGTCTTGCCCACCAGTCCGACGGCCACCAGCGGCCAATAACGAACCACATCCTGTGCGGCAATCCAGTAGCCCAGCGCATACACGCCGACCATCATGCCGATGCAGCGAACCATCACGTCCGGCGTGGTCGGCATTTGCAACCAGGCAAACACCTCACTGGGCCAGACGGCCAGCAGTACGGCATAGAACAGGTTGTAGAGGGCTGCGACGCCCAGGACCCAGGACATCCAGGCCGGGGCGAGTTTTTTTGAGAACAGGTACGTCATGGGGTTTCCGTCTGTGTTGATGGGGCGGCCTGCTCGACAAGGCTCAAGACACCGCTGTAGTGAATGAGTGTGCCGAAGCGCGCCAGCTCGACCTTGACCTCGCAGTGATAACGCTGGGCATCGATGGGTCGTTCGCTCGCGGTGATCGCCAGGCCGGGCACCGGCCAGCCCAATCCGCGCAGAGCGACGCGCTCGCTGCGCTGGTGCAGGCTGCCGTCGGCCTCTACCCAGGTGCCGAGATACACCGACACCGGCCCCACGTGTTCGATGATTACCCGACCGGTCCCGGCTTGCATCACGCTGTTCATGGCTCTACCGCCAATGACTCTCGCCCAGCGCTCCGTGTCGCTGGCCAAGGGTGCAAGACGCACATGGCAGGCGGCGGCCGGTGACTCGGCCGGCATTTTCGCCAACAGCAGCAACAGCCTCGGCCAGAAAGATGCGGCCCAACTGACCGACAGCGTGCCCCGGACCTGGGCTCCCTGCGCGCCATGCAGGGTTTGCAGTACCGGGGCCAGCTTCGGGAAGTCCTCTGTGAGAACCTGCTGATAAAGGCTCTTCATCGGTTGCCGGTCCTGCAGGTTTCAAACAGGGCGCCCTCTGCGCCGGGCAGGATGAGGAGCATTTCGTGACGCGTCATGGAGACTTTCCTTAGTGAAAACATTCCGTTTTGCGGGAGAGAGGCTCAAGCGCCAAGGGGGGATATTCTGCTTGTCTGGGGCGGTGCGTTTGAATAGAAAGGTTAAAAAATAGAAAAGACCTACATTTTTGTGCATTGAAAGGCTGGCGTGATCGGTGATCTTTGCCAGCGGATGATGACTTTGTGCTTTCACCCCGCCAAGCGGGCTGCCGGGACGCGTGCAACTCGGTTATACTCGTCGGCTTTCAAAAGTTCACCGACGAGTGCTGCCCGCCATGGAAATCAACCCGATCCTTAACAGTATCAAGGACCTGTCCGAGCGCTCCGAAACCATTCGGGGGTATCTTTGACTACGATCAAAAGCATGAGCGCCTGACCGAAGTCAATCGCGAGCTTGAAGATCCGGCTGTCTGGAACAACCCCGAATATGCACAGAACCTCGGCCGCGAGCGTTCCGCGCTGGCGCTGATCGTTGAGACCCTGGACGACATGTCCAGTGGCCTGAGCGATGCCCGCGACCTGCTGGAAATGGCCGCCGCCGAAGAAGACCAGGGTGCCGTCGACGACGTCGCCGCTGAAGTCGAACGCCTGCGCGCCGCCCTCGAAAAACTCGAATTCCGCCGGATGTTCAGCGGCGAAATGGACGCGAACAACGCCTACCTGGATATCCAGGCCGGTTCCGGCGGCACCGAAGCCCAGGACTGGGCCAACATCCTGCTGCGCATGTACCTGCGCTGGGCCGACAAACGCGGTTTCGACGCCACCATCATGGAACTGTCCGCCGGCGAAGTCGCCGGGATCAAGGGCGCCACCGTGCATATCAAGGGCGAATACGCCTTCGGTTGGCTGCGCACCGAGATCGGCGTGCACCGCCTGGTGCGCAAGAGTCCGTTCGACTCCGGCAACCGTCGTCACACCTCGTTCTCGGCGGTGTTCGTCTCGCCGGAAATCGACGACAACATCGAAATCGAAATCAACCCGGCAGACCTGCGGATCGACACCTATCGTTCCTCCGGTGCCGGTGGTCAGCACGTTAACACCACCGACTCGGCCGTACGGATCACCCACGTACCGTCCAACACCGTGGTCAGCTGCCAGAACGAACGTTCCCAGCACGCGAACAAAGACACCGCGATGAAAATGTTGCGGGCGCGCTTGTACGAACAGGAAGTGCAGAAGCGCAACGCCGCTTCCCAGGCCCTGGAAGACACCAAGTCGGATATCGGCTGGGGTCACCAGATCCGCTCCTACGTACTCGACGCCTCGCGGATCAAGGATCTGCGCACCAACATCGAACGCAGTGACTGCGACAAGGTGCTGGACGGCGATATCGACGAATACCTGGAAGCCAGCCTCAAGCAAGGGCTTTAAGGCACTGCGGCGCCGGCGCGCACCAAGGCGCGCCGCCTGCCGTGAACCCCTGCCGAAGGCCGGGGGCAACGAACCTGTGATGGAAAATCTAAAGACATGAGCGACCTACAACTCGACCCGCAAGCCCTGCAACAGGAAGAAAACACCCTGATCGCCCTGCGCAAGGAAAAGCTGGCTGCCGAGCGCGCCAAGGGTCAGGCCTTCCCCAACGACTTCCGTCGCGACGCCTACTGCGAAGACTTGCAGAAACAGTACGCCGACAAGACCAAGGAAGAGCTGGCTGAGGCAGCGATCCCGGTCAAGGTTGCCGGTCGCATCATGCTCAACCGTGGCTCCTTCATGGTGATCCAGGACATGTCCGGGCGCATCCAGGTCTACGTCAACCGCAAGACCCTGTCGGAATACACCCTGGCCGCGGTGAAAACCTGGGACCTCGGTGACATTATCGCCGCCGAAGGCACCCTGGCCCGTTCCGGCAAGGGCGACCTGTACGTCGAAATGACCCAGGTGCGCCTGCTGACCAAGTCCCTGCGCCCGCTGCCGGACAAGCATCACGGCCTGACCGACACCGAAACCCGTTATCGCCAGCGCTACGTCGACCTGATCGTCAACGAAGAAGTGCGCCAGACCTTCCGCGTACGTTCGCAGGTCATCGCCCATATCCGCAATTTCATGATGCAGCGCGATTTCATGGAAGTGGAAACGCCGATGCTGCAGACCATCCCCGGTGGCGCCGCGGCCAAGCCGTTCGAAACCCACCACAACGCGCTGGACATGGGCATGTACCTGCGCATCGCGCCGGAGCTGTACCTCAAGCGCCTGGTGGTCGGTGGCTTCGAGCGGGTGTTCGAGATCAACCGCAACTTCCGTAACGAAGGTGTGTCGACCCGGCACAACCCCGAGTTCACCATGTTGGAGTTCTACCAGGCCTACGCCGACTACGAAGACAACATGGACCTGACTGAAGAGCTGTTCCGTGAACTGGCCCAGGCCGTTCTGGGTAGCACCGACGTGCCGTACGGCGACAAGGTCTTCCACTTCGGCGAGCCGTTCGTGCGCCTGTCGGTGTTCGACTCGATCCTCAAGTACAACCCCGAGCTGACCGCCGCCGACCTGCAGGACGTCGACAAGGCCCGCGCCATCGCCAAGAAAGCCGGCGCCAAGGTGCTCGGCTTCGAAGGCCTGGGCAAGCTGCAGGTGATGATTTTCGAAGAGCTGGTCGAGCACAAGCTGGAACAGCCGCACTTCATTACCGAGTACCCGTTCGAAGTCTCGCCGCTGGCCCGCCGCAATGACGAGAACCCGAACGTCACCGACCGTTTCGAGCTGTTTATCGGTGGTCGTGAAATCGCCAACGCCTATTCCGAGTTGAACGACGCGGAAGACCAGGCCGAGCGCTTCCAGGCCCAGGTGGCCGAGAAGGACGCCGGCGACGACGAGGCCATGCACTACGACGCCGACTTCGTGCGGGCGCTGGAGTACGGCATGCCGCCGACGGCGGGCGAGGGCATCGGTATCGACCGCCTGGTGATGTTGCTCACCAACGCACCGTCGATTCGCGATGTGATCCTGTTCCCGCACATGCGGCCGCAAGCATAAAACTGTTGTTGAAAAAGCCGCCCTTGCAAGGCGGCTTTTTTATTGTCTGTTGGTACTGATGTTTCAAATTATTACAAGAGAGGAAGACCGGTAGTGGAGCGTGCAATGGCGCAAAAGGGAGCAGCTGGCGTCGCTACGGCGGTGGCTGAAAGCGTTCAGTATCAAGGGCGCAAGGCCAGCCGACAGGGAAGCGAGCAACGACGACAGGCGATTCTTGACGCCGCCATGCGTATTGTCGTGCGCGACGGTGTGCGTGGGGTGCGGCACCGCGCGGTGGCCGCCGAGGCCGATGTGCCGCTGTCGGCCACCACCTATTACTTCAAGGATATCGATGACCTGCTCACCGATACCTTTGCCCAGTATGTCGAGCGCAGTGCGGCCTTTATGGCCAAGCTGTGGGAGAACACCGAAGGCGTGTTGCGCGAGATGCTCGCCTACGGTGACGGCAGTGCGGCGTCACGGGCGCAACTGGCTGACGACATCGCCCGGATGACCGCCGACTATATCCTGCGCCAGCTGCATAATCGCCGCGAGCACCTGATGGCCGAGCAGGCGTTTCGCCAGGAGGCACTGATCAATCCCCGTCTGGCGGTGTTGGTGCGTTCGCATCAGCAAATTCTCCTACGCGGAACTTGCCAGTTTTTCCAGGTTCTAGGATCTAAAGAGCCACAGCAGGATGCCAAAGTGTTGACGGCGATTATCGGACGGATGGAATATCAGGGCCTGCTCAACGATGCCGAGGTCCAGTCCGAGCAGGACATGCTGGGGATCCTCTCGCGTTATATGCACCTGGTACTGGCCTCGGTCTAGGTTCATTGCATCGCTATTCACCGCCGCCACTCTCAGGAGTCACCCTTGGACGATTACCAGCAGACGATACGCAGCCTCTCCGATCGCATTGTGCTGGCGCAGACACCGATTCGCGTGCTCGACGCGGTGAAGTGGGACGAGAACATCCGCAAGGGTTTTCTCAAGGCCAAGGGCAAGGAAATGCCGGCGGTAGATCGCGACTATTATGCC
>Ga0209888_1000492_pt1 | contig 19321 bp, 12 predicted proteins | sample OrgsoiDNA_201059_FD_185807 | JGI IMG/M metagenome (GOLD analysis project Ga0209888, IMG submission 185807) | Permafrost soil microbial communities from the Arctic, to analyse light accelerated degradation of dissolved organic matter (DOM) -... | ecosystem: Environmental > Terrestrial > Soil >...
CGCGGCGGCAGAACAGCAACGGGCGTTGGTGGCGAAGAAAACCATCCGCGCGCCCTTTGCCGGAAAGATCGGGATCACCAGTGTCAACCCCGGCCAATTTCTCAACCCTGGCGACAAGATCGCCACCCTGCAAACCTTCAACCCCATCTATATCGACTTCAACGTGCCGCAAGCCCAAGTAGGTGCGATTTCCCTGGGTCAAGCCGTCGCGGTCACGGCAGGCGGCCTGCCCAAGCAGACCTTCGCCGGCAAGGTCACGGCCATCGACACCCGGTTCGATCCGACTACACGCAATGTCGTGGTTGAAGCCACCGTCGAGAATCCGAAGCAAAGCCTGGTGCCCGGCATGTTTGCCCAGGCCGTCGTGGAATCCGGCGCGAAGCAGCGCTACCTCACCGTGCCACAGACCGCCGTCACCTATAACCCTTACGGGACGACTGTGTTTATCGCGGTGCAGAAGAGCGACCAGGGCAAGGATGCGCTCACGGCGCAGCAGACATTCATCGAAACCGGGCCGACCCGCGGTGACCAGGTAGCCATTGTGTCCGGCGTCAAGGAAGGCGACCAGGTGATCACCAGTGGCCAGATGAAGCTCAAGAACGGCTCATCGGTGAAGATCGATACCCAGGGCGCACCCTTGAATGACGCGGCTCCCAAGCCGCAAGAACAATAGGTCGCCGCGTCCATGAAGCTCACCGATATTTTCATCAAGCGACCGGTCTGGGCCGTGGTCATCTCGCTGTTCATCCTGATACTGGGGTTGCGCTCGATCTTCGGGCTGCCGGTCAACCAGTGGCCACGCACCGAAAACACCGTGGTTACCATCACCACCAGCTACTACGGCGCGGATGCGGCCACCGTGGCCGGGTTTATCACCCAGCCTCTCGAGTCAGCCATCGCCCAAGCCCAGGGCATTGATTACCTGGCCTCCTCGAGCATTACCGGAATCTCGACCATTACCGCCACCCTGCGGCTCAACTACGAGGCCAGCAAGGCACTCACGGAAATCAACACCCAGGTCAACTCGGTGAAGAACCAGTTGCCGGCGCAGGCCCAGGAGCCGGTACTCACGGTAGCGGTCGGACAGACCACCGATGCCATGTACCTGGGTTTCTACAGCGATGTACTGCCCACCAACAACATCACCGACTACCTGTTGCGGGTCGTCAAGCCGAAGCTCGATTCCCTCGAAGGCGTGCAGACGGCCGAGATCCTTGGCGGGCGCCAGTTCGCCATGCGCGCCTGGCTGGACCCGGGCAAGCTGGCCGCCCACAACGTGTCGGCGCAAGACGTCTCCGTCGCCCTGGCCAACAACAACTACCTGTCCGCCCTGGGTTCGACAAAAGGCCAGATGATCACCGTCGACCTGACCGCCGGCACCGACCTGCACACCGTGGATGAATTCAAACAGCTGGTCGTCAAGCAGAACGGTGATGCGCTCGTGCACCTGGAAGACGTGGCCACGGTGACCCTGGGGGCTGAGAACTACAACACCAGCGTCGCGTTCTCGGGTAAGCGATCGGTGTTCATCGGCATCAAGGTGGCGCCGAATGCCAACATCCTGACGGTCGCCGCCAACGTCAGAAAGGTCTTCCCCGATCTGCAATCGCAACTGCCGACGGGTGTCAGGGGCGAAATCGTCTACGACTCGACGGAGTTCATCAATACGTCGATCTACGAAGTGGTGAAAACCCTCGTCGAAGCCATGATCATCGTCTCGATCGTCATCTATATGTTCCTCGGCTCGTTTCGCGCGGTGATTGTTCCCCTGGTGGCGATACCGCTGTCGCTGATCGGAACCTTTTTCATCATGTTCCTGCTGGGCTACTCGATCAATCTGCTGACCCTGCTGGCGCTGGTATTGGCCATCGGCCTGGTGGTCGATGACGCGATTATCGTGGTGGAGAACGTCGACCGTCATATCAAGGAAGAAGGCAAAGGGGTAATGGAGGCCGCCATGATCGCGGCCGGGGAACTCGGCGGCCCCATTGTCGCCATGACCGTGGTGCTGATTGCCGCGTACGTCCCCATCGGGCTGCGCACGGGTCTCACCGGCGCGCTGTTCAAGGAGTTCTGTTTCTCGTTGGCCGGCGCCGTGACCGTGTCGGCCGTGGTCGCACTGACCCTCTCGCCGATGATGACTTCGCGGCTGTTCAAACCGGGTCAGGAAGAAGGTCGATTTGCCCGCCTGCTGGATCGCTATTTCGACCGGCTGCGCCACCGCTACCACCGGGTGCTCTCGGCCGGACTGAATAGCTGGCCGGTGCTGGTCACCTTCGGTTTTATCCTGTTCCTGCTGGTGGCCGCCAGCGGCATGACCGCCAAGAGCGAGCTGTCGCCGACCGAAGACCAGGGGCTGGTGTTCATGCAGATCCAGGGGGCCTCGACGGCTTCCCCGCAACAGATGGAGCGGCTGGCCGACCAGGCCTTCCAGATTTCGAAAACGGAGCCTGAATACGCCCAGATGTTCCAGCTCACCGGGGTCCCTGCGCTCAATCAGGGACTGGGTGGCGTGCTGCTCAAACCCTGGGGGCAGCGCAGTCGCTCCCAGGCGGAATTGATACTGGAGCTGCAACAGAAGTGGAACCAGGTGGCCGGCGCCAAGATGGCGGCCTTTCCGCTGCCGTCACTACCGGGAGCCCAGGGTTTGCCGGTGCAGTTTGTGATCACCACCACGGAGTCGGTCGAGAATTTGAATGAGGTCGCCCAGGCGGTCATGGCAGAAGCCCAGAAGCAAAAGCTGTTCTGGTTCTCGGACCTGGACCTGAAGATCGACAAGCCACAAGCCAAGCTGATCGTCGACCGTGACAAGATCGCCGCCCTGGGGATGACCCAGGCCGATGTCGGCGCGGCACTCTCGGCGGCGCTGGGTGGGAACTACGTGAACTATTTCTCCACCGCCGGGCGCTCGTACAAAGTCATTCCCCAGGTCCTGCAGGTCGACCGTCTCAACCCCGATCAGATTCTCGACTACTACATTCGCACGCCTTCCGGCGCCATGATCCAGGCGCGCACGGTGGCGCATATCGAAACCAAGACGGAGGCGGAATCCATCAACCACTTCCAGCAGCTCAACTCGGCCACCCTGTCAGGCGTGAGTGGTGTGTCCCAAGGTGAACTGCTGGCGAAACTGGACAGCATCCTGCACAACGTCGCGCCATCGGGCTACACCTCCGATGCGTCGGGTGAGTCGCGTCAGTTCATGCAGGAATCGGGCGGCTTCGTCGGCCTTCTGCTGTTCTCCATTCTGATCGTTTACTTGGCACTGGCCTTCCAGTTCGAGAGCTACCGCGATCCCGTGGTGATCCTGTTTTCGGTGCCGCCGGCACTCTTCGGCGCCCTGGCCTTTATCACCATGGGCTTCGCCTCGATCAACGTGTATACCCAGGTGGGGTTGGTGACCCTGCTGGGGCTGATCACCAAACATGGGATTCTGATCGTGCAGTTTGCCAACGAACTGCAACGCGCAGGTCACAGCAAGCGCGAGGCCATCGAAGAAGCCGCGGCGGTGCGCTTGCGGCCGATCCTGATGACCACCGCGGCCATGGTGCTGGGCGTGGTGCCGCTGGTCTGGGCTTCAGGGGCCGGCGCGGCCGGGCGTCACGACATGGGGCTGGTGATCTTTTCCGGTCTCTCGATCGGCACCCTGCTGACGTTGTTCATGGTCCCGGCCATGTACATGTTCATTGGCACCACTCACCATCAGGAGGCACCGGAACAGCCGCTGTCTACGCCCGCAGTGGAGGAGTCCTAGCGCGCCAACCTGTCTCGCACAAAGCGCACCACTTCCGCCGATAGCTCAGTATCTTCAGGTGACCCCATGAAACCGCCATGGGGCATCGCTTCAAACACATGCAGCTCCACCGGAATCTGGGCGCGCCGTAACGCACGGTGCATGCGCACGGCGTTGGAGAGAAACAGATCGCGCGTGCCGCTCTGCAGGAAGGTCGGTGGAAATCCTACGGTAAAGTCCGCGAACAACGGCGACAGATAGGGATCGGACAGGCAGGCACCGTCGGCGTACAGCAGATTGCTCGGCATCAGGGAGTTGGGCAAAACCACATCAACGCCATGGTTGACCTGAAAGCTGTCGCCAGACTCGGTCAGGTCGAGCTGAGGAGACAACAACACCAATGCAGCCGGCAGTGACAGACCTTCATCGCGGGCGCGAAGGACTGTGGCAGCGGCGAGGTTGCCACCCGCCGACCGACCGCCAATCACGATGTTGTTCGCGGCGTAGTGTTTGAGAACATGGCGGTAGATCGCCATGCAGTCGTCCAGGGCTGCCGGGTAAGGGTGATCGGGCGGCAGGCGGTAGTCCACGCTGTAACAGCGTATTCCATGCAGATCGGCCTGCATGCCCGCGCCGATGCGGCAAGCCTCCCCGCCTCCAAATACCAGTGCGCCGCCGTGCAGGTCGATATAGACGAAGTCATTCGAGGTCGTATTGACTGGCGTGGCCACATGCACAATGGCGCCGTCGATGTTGCAGGTCTCTACGTTGGCACGCAGCCGCTCGGCCTGGCCCGCCAGGGCCGCAAGATAATGCTGGGCAACGCCTTCCTGCATCCGGCGCCAGGCTTCATGGTTGTCTGGCGTGGGCATGGCGTGCAAGGCGTTGAAGGGCACACCATCATCACGTACCAGACGGCGCAACGAAGCCTGGGCCTCGGCGCTGATCGACTGCGGAACTGGAATGATCCGCAAGGCGACCTTCACTCCGTCACTCATTGTCTGCACTCATGTCGTTGAACCTGAGCGGGCGAGTGGCTCGCTCAGGAGCGGGGTCAATAAGGGATACCCGACGGAAAAAAGCCCGTTCAATAGAAATCCGGTCGGCAATTAAACCAGTTTTCGAAGCAGACAGCCGAGCCAGACTTCGACGATCTAGCTCGCCAACGGCTTTTTCAGCATCACCGGGATCGACAGGGCAATCAGCGCGGCGATCACGCAGAGCAGCCCGGCGATAAAAAACGCTGGCGTGTAGGTAGCCAGCAAGGTCCGTGTCAGCCCGGCGCCGTAGGCGGCAAAGGCCGCGCCCAGTTGATGGCCGGCAAATACCCAACCGAAGACGATATTGGCCCGCTCGCCGCCGAACTTCTGCGCCACCAGCTTGACCGTGGGCGGTACGGTGGCGATCCAGTCCAGGCCATAAAGCACGGCGAAAAACGACAAGCCGAATACGGTGAAGTCGGTAAACGGCAGGAGCATCAGCGAAATGCCGCGCAAGCCGTAATACCAGAACAACAGCCAGCGGTTATCGAAGCGATCCGACAACCAGCCCGAACCCACGGTGCCGAAAAAGTCGAAGATGCCCATCATCGCCAGGATACCGGCCGCGCTGGTGGCGACCAGGCCGAAGTCGCCGCACATGCTGATGAAGTGGGTCTGGATCAGCCCGTTGGTACTGGCCCCACAGACGAAAAACGTCAGGAACAACACCCAGAACGTCCAACTGCCCGACACGTCGCGCAGCACCTTCAGCGGGCTGATCAGCATCTGCAGCAAACTGCCGCGGTGGGCGGGTGCCGGCAGAACCTCTTTCTCCCCGTACAGCGGCAAGTCCAGGTCAACCGGACGATCGCGCAACAGGGCCAACACCGCCACCACGACCACCGCCATGGCGCAGCAGATGAAGCTCAGCGCCAGGCGCCAGCCATAGTGTTCAGTCAAGGACGCCATCAGCGGCATGAACAGCAGTTGGCCGGTGGCGGAACTGGCCGACAGCAGCCCGACCACCAGGCCGCGACGATGGGAAAACCAGCGGGTCGCCACCGTGGCCCCAAGCACCATGGCGGTGAGTCCGGTGCCGACGCCGACCACCACACCCCACAGCAGCACCAGTTGCCAGAAGCTGTTCATGAACATCGAGCCGATCATGCCGCCCAGTACGATCACCAACGCCACCAGCACCACCCGGCGCAGGCCGAAGTAATTCATGAAGGCCGCCGCGAAAGGCCCCATCAGCCCGTACAGCATGAAACGAATCGCCAGGGCCCCGGAGATCTGCGCGCTGCTCCAGCCGAACTCATGCTCCAGGGGCACGATAAACACCCCCGGCGCCCCCATGGCACCGGCCATCACCAACATAGTCAGGAAGGTAACGGCAGCCACCACCCAGCCGTAGTGAACCTGACGCCGCGCCAGACGGTTTGCGACCAATGTAGACAGCATGGAGTGTTCCTTAGGCTTGCGGGGCGTGCCGCATCTCGTCGGGGAAAGACAGAATAGATTAATTACAACCTTTATTTAATAGATGTTTTACATCATGTATTTTGAGCTAACAAGGCCCTCGCCTCAATGACAGAGAGGATCGGCATCCTGTTTTCCTGATCTCACTCGAGGCGAGCACGCCCAAACAGCGCCGGCTCGATGTCCCGCACAAAGTCATGGGTCACTACAACTGGACCTTATGAGCACGCAGCAGACTTGCTCTCTCGACCATGCTCACTATCGTCTTGAAGAGCTCGTCGGTAGCCTGCCAGGCTTCGATTTCTCCGGTCGCCGCCGCATGCGACAGCGCCTCGGCCGCCCCCAGCATCGCTCGAAGACTGGCATGGGAAATTTCACCGCCGCCGGCGTAAGGAAGCAGAACACTTCGGCACTTTGCCAAGAAAATCGCTTCGTATTGCCTTTTGATTTTTTCGAGCTCTGGTGACCCCACCAGCGCGGCAATAACGCCAGGGATTTCGTTGCCCTGGGTCAGGACACAATCGACGTACGACGTTGCAATAACACGTGCAGCATCGGAAAGCTCGGGCTTGAGCTGCTGAAGAGCCGCGTCCATCAGTGACGCTTGTTTCGCATCAAAATCCTGGTAGAGCGCCGCTAAAAGCCCCGCCCGGGTCTGAAAATGGTCGTACACCACGGGCTTTGTCACACCCGCGCGTTCAGCGAGCCTGCCGAGCGACAACTCCTCGGTTCCATCGCTGCGAATCAACAACCAAGCGACGTCCAGCAACTGACGTAGCCGATCCTCCCGCAACATGCGCAGGCGTGGCGACGAGCGCCCCGGTGCTTCCCCTTCAGCGCTTGACATCACTATATACCAATAGTAGGTTAATTAAATTACCAAAAGTATATAGCTCACTACTGCGAACCTCAACCACCGAGAGGCAGATTCAAATGCACGCACTCATCGTCGTCGCTCACCATGACCGTCACTCCCTCACCCACGGGATAGCGGCTCGAATTGGGGACGGAATCTCGACAGCGGATCACAGCAGTACCTATGACATCGCGGACCTGTACAGTGAAGGATTCGATCCGCGATTCACCGCCGGCGACCTGGCGGTTCACCATAATGAAGCACTGCCGCCCCCTGATATCCGTGCTGAACAGCAACGCATTGAGCGCGCGGATGCACTGGTCCTCGTCTATCCGGTTTACTGGTGGTCGATGCCAGCCCTGCTCAAGGGCTGGATTGATCGTGTGTTCTCGAATGGATGGGCATTCGAGTTCCGCCCAGGCGCTCCATTGATAAAGAAACTGGGTCATCTGCCCATTCATTTATTGGGGGTGGGCGGAGCAGATTCGGGGACCTACAGCCGGCATGGTTATGCGGCCGCGATGAGAACCCAAATTGACCATGGCATCTTCGACTACTGCGGCGCTAATGTAATAACGTCGGAGTTCATGCTTGAGTCTGAAACAGCCAATCCGGCCGTGCATCTGGCGTATGCGCTTGGCGTTGGCCGTCGATTGTTTATTACAAAGCCCCAAACCACCAACACGTGAATAGTGAGGACAACCAGCAGGCAATACGGCGAAGAAAACTACATCCAACCAGTCTTTATCTCAATATAAAAAAAACAAGCAGTGGTGTGCATGCACCACTGCCAAGAGTACTGTTTCTACTCAGCCTGACAGCTGTAATTCAGCCCATCTTCAATCATCGCAAAAATATCATCCAATACATCCGAATAGAGCACAGAAGAGTCTTCGAGATCCTTCCAAACGTCGTAGGCTGCACTATTGGCGAACTCGAGCACACCCGCGACCACACCCGGGCGGATATCTTCTTCAGGATCGACACCCATCTTGCTCGCGATTACGGCAATCAGTGATGTTTTACGAACTTGCGTTCGCTCCAGATTTCCAGCGCAAACCAGGGGATGACCACGAATAAGATGCTTCAATACCCTAAACCTATTGGAATCCAGGCCGTAGGAACCCAACTCACATCCATTAACCACTTCAACCACGGCGTGCCGCAAAGAGGTCAAAATAGACTCGCCTGCGGGCCTGACTTTTAAAGCAGCAATAACTTCATCGTGCTCGACTTCTTGATAATCAAGAACGACTTCCTCTTTGGAGGAGAAATAACGGAAAAAGGTCCGCGAAGACACATCAACCCTGTCGGTAATATCCTCAATCCTTGTCTCGTCAAATCCTTTTTCTTCGAACAGATTGTACGCAGACTCGATCAGAGCCTCACGTAACATTAGCTTCTTCCGCTCTCGGCGGCCGAGCTCCTCAGGTTCCTTCACGATCTACCTCTTACCAATTAATTCCTGTTTTCGCCGTAGCCTCCCTGCCAGGCTTTCAGGCGCTCAGCCTGATGCGAAAAGTTTTTAACACAGAAGGACTGTTTTCTCAATGAGAAAAAATTCATCTATAGACATAAGACATGAAACGAATTATGTCACCAAATGAATTTTTATCCGTAGCAGCGGCGACTTAAACCGTCTGCGATCCGAAAAAGAAGCATCGATGAAAACCTTCCACAGTCCCAGTTACAGGGTATCCAACCACGCAAATGCAAATACATCAGAGATAGATCGTAGACGATGCTCGTAGATCTGGCTGATTTCTCTCCGAATCGTCCCAAATCGACACCCAACCGAATCTAAAACTCCGTGCAACAGCCCCTCCTTCCGTCCATAGCGACAGCCTCGAGATCCTGCTACCCAACACTACCCCCCTTACCTCCTCTCCCACCTCCCCCTCAGATCGATCGACCTCCACTTCCCATTCCAAACCAAAAAATCCGACCCTCTGCCTACAAAAACCTCAAAAGTCATTTTTTGAGGAAAAAATCACTAACTAATTGATATAAAAAGAATTTAAAAAGTCCTAAAGTGAATTTTATCTCTCGTTGAATTTTGTCAGTTGACACATTTTGTCGCTGCACGACATAATTATTTGACGCAAGCGCATGGAGTGCCTGCCATGCGCACCGTACCGCCGAAAGGTCTGCAGCCGCGCCAATCGGACACCCAGTTGTTGGTTATCAAGGAGAGACTCATGACCGGCATACCATCCATTTCCCCGTATCAAATGCCCACCTCGTTCGATCTGCCGCCGAACATTGCTCAGTGGGATGTTGATCCCGATCGTGCCGTCCTGCTCATCCATGACATGCAGCGCTATTTCGTACAGCCGTTTGAGGGGCAGCATCGCAACGGTCTGATCCAGAACATTTCATTGCTGTGCGGGCGAGCCAGGAAATTGGGCATTCCAGTTGCCTATTCCGCGCAACCGGGCGGTATGAACCCCGAGCAGCGAGGCCTACTGAAGGACTTTTGGGGTCCGGGAATGAAGGTTGATCCAGACGATCGAAAAATAGTCGAAGAGCTCGCCCCCGAGCCCAACGACTGGCTCTCCACAAAGTGGCGTTACAGTGCATTCTTCCGCTCGGGCCTGCTCGAACGCATGCGTGAAGCGGGCCGTGACCAACTGGTTATCTGTGGGGTGTACGCCCATGTGGGCGTGCTATTTACCGCAGTCGAGGCATTTTCCAACGATATTCAAACGTTCCTGGTGGCTGATGCTGTTGCTGACTTTTCAGAAAAGCATCACCAACTGGCGCTGGACTATGCGGCGAAGAATTGTGCGGTGGTGTGCACGACCGAGGAAGTCTTTGTATGAGCAAGCCATTGGTTGTGCCTGGCCTCAAGGATGAGTTGCTAACAACCATACTGGGCAACTCGCCGCCCCCTTTTGCAGTGATCTATCGCCCTGAATCAGTCAACGGCAACGCGGTAGAAATCCTGACAGGTCAGGTCAAGCAGCTGGAAACGCTAACAGATCTTGCTCAGTGCTATTCGCCGCATCTGTCGAAGAGTGGTGATCACGATGTCCTCGCAATCATTCCTTATCGCCAGATTACGGAAAGAGGCTTTGAATGCGTTGATGACAAGGAACCGCTGATCGCGCTGTGTATCGACGCGGCGACCCAGCTGTCAAAGCTCGATTTGCTGGCACAGATTCCAGACGGCGGAATCGAGCTGAGTGGAGAGCATTACGACATTGATGATGCCGCATACACCGAAACCGCGCTGCAGATCATCAAAGACGAAATCGGGATGGGGGCCGGCTCAAACTTTGTCTTGAAGCGCTCATTCCTTGCGTCCATCAATAACTTTGATCATCACAAGGCGTTGACGCTTTTCCGTCGACTTCTGCAACAGGAAGTCGGGGCCTATTGGACTTTTATCATCTACACGGGCGATAGGGTCTTCGTCGGAGCAACGCCCGAACGACATGTCAGCCTCGAGCAAAACATCGCCACCATGAACCCCATCAGCGGTACCTATCGATACCCGGCATCAGGCCCTAGCGTGGAGGGTATCCTCGGTTTCCTGAGCGATCACAAGGAGACCGAAGAGCTTTACATGGTGGTGGATGAAGAGCTCAAGATGATGGGCAAAATTTGCGGCAAGGGCGGCAGCCTCCAAGGCCCCTACCTGAAAACAATGACTCGCCTCGCCCATACCGAATACCTCATCACAGGAGAAACCCTGTCCCAACCGTGGGACATTTTACGCGAGACTCTGTTTGCCCCCACCATCACCGGCAGCCCCTTGGAAAACGCCTGCCGGGTGATCAAAAAATATGAACCTGAAGGTCGTGCCTATTACAGCGGCATTGTCGCGCTTCTGGGGCGTGACGAATACGGTGCTCACCGTCTCGACTCCTCAATATTGATTAGAACCGCCGATATCAACAAGTACGGCACAATCAGGATTTCCACCGGTTCCACACTCGTACGCAATTCATGCCCAGTCTCGGAGGCCGCAGAAACACGAGCCAAGGCTTCGGGTCTGCTTTCTGCGCTAGGCGTCCTTGATCGTGAAACAGGCACCGCCAACTCCAACGTTGGCCGGGTTCTTAGTGAGCAGGATTATAAAAACCTTGCCACTCACCCAAGTATCAAAGCCGCCTTGCAAAGTCGCAACGACAACATTTCAAGTTTCTGGCAGTCACCGACAGAAGAACGAGGACAGCCACAAGAAGAACTGAAGGGTCTCAGGGTCCTGGTACTGGACGCCGAAGACACCTTCACCACAATGATCTGTCATCAATTGAGTGCATTCAGCCTCTCTGTGGACGTGGCCAATGCAAAACATCCAATACCCTACGATGACTATGACATCTTCGTATTAGGACCAGGCCCAGGCGACCCGAATAATCTGGAGGATGCTCGGGTTGACAGCCTGCACAATGCGGTCAAAACGCTGATCAAACAAAAACGCCCTTTTTTGGCCGTTTGCTTGAGTCATCAAATACTCTGCACTCAATTGGGCTTGCAGGTACAGCGCAAGAACATGCCCAACCAGGGGACTCAAAAAGAAATCGACCTGTTTGGGCAACCTGAGCGGGTCGGCTTTTACAACACCTTTGCCGCCATGATGAATGACTCAACATTACGATACGACGGCGTGACCCTCGAAGTCAGTCGCGATCCCCACTCCGGCGAAGTGCATGCACTGCGCGGACCTTTATTTGCGTCGTTTCAATTTCACCCTGAATCCATACTCACCCAAAACGGAGCACAACTACTCGGCACGGTGATTGGCAACCTGCTGAAATAACAAACACCCGCAGTATTTAACTCCTCTTTTCAAGCACACAACTAAAGGTCATTTTATTATGCACCAAGCTACTATCGCTCAGCCTGCGAACAGGCAAGCATGGTTAGGATTACTGACTGTTCTGGGACTGGTTGCACTCGTCGCCATGGACGGCTCAGTGCTGTATCTGGCCATGCCAAGAATCACTTCCTCCCTGGTGCCCAGTGCCGACCAAGCGCTATGGATCCTGGATATCTATGGGTTCGTCGTGGGCTCCCTGCTCGTGGCGTTCGGAAATATTGGCGACCGTTACGGAAGATTGAAACTTGTCATGGTGGGGGCCATGATTTTCGGTGGAGCCTCCATCGGTGCGGCCTTCTCGACAACCCCCGAAAGTCTGATCGCGTTCAGGGCACTCATGGGATTGGGGGGCGCAACACTGCTGCCCTCAGGACTGGCCATCGTCAGCAATCTCTTCCCCGACCCGAAGCAACGAGCACAAGCCATTGGCATATTTGCAGCCACTTTTGCCGGTGGGTTTGCGGTCGGCCCACTGATCGGCGGTGTTCTGCTCAATAACTACACGTGGGGATCCGTCTTTCTTATCAACGTACCAGTGGTCGTCATCTTCATGCTCTTCGCGCCACATTTGTTGCGTGAAGTGCATGCTCCGACCAGCGGAAAAATCGACGGACTGAGTCTGGGACTGTCATTTATCGGCATCCTGCTTTTCACCTACTCACTGAAAACCGCCGCGGCTTATGGTATTTCCCCGAGTCAAATGGCAATTGGTGCGATTGGGATCATTGGGCTCTTTTGGTTCGTCAATAGACAGCGCCACCTCAAACATCCCCTGCTGGATGTCAGCCTCTTCAAAGACCGAATTTTTACCATTGCGATTCTGACAGGCCTGTTGTCGCTGGTGGTTTGGTCGGCCGCCGGGTACCTCGCCGGTGTCTACATTCAGTCAGTACTGGGTTTTGACGTTTTCACCACCGCCTTGTTAATGATACCGGGGGCTCTCGTCCTCACGGCAACCTGCATCTGGACGAGCAAAATCGTCGAGCGCATCGGAAGAAAGTGGGCGCTGGTCGCCACGCACTTCCTGATCAGCGCCGGGATGCTGTTGCTGTTCATGACAACCACCAGTCAAGGTGCGGGATATTTCGTCGCATCGACCATCGTCGCCGGAGTTGGCTATGGCCTGTCCTTCAGCCTGGTCGCGGAAATCGCCGTCTCCGCAGTCCCTCCTGAACGAGCAGGTGCAGCGGCCTCTATTGCAGAGACCAGTAACGAAATCGGCAATGCCCTGGGTATTTCCATCCTCGGCTCGCTCGCTGCCTTGTGGTTCCGCCTGTCGGGCCCCGATGTGGCCGGCACGCTTAACGAAACACTCGATCGCTCAGGTCTTGCCGCGGAAACAATCGCTCAGGCTCAACAAGCCTTCTTGTCTGGAATGCACCTGGCGGTGGCGGTGGCAGGCCTGCTGACCTTGGCCGTAGGACTTCTCGCGGTCTACTGGTTGCCGAAGACACTTCCCGAATAATTCCAGGGCCGGATTATTCAATTATCAAAGTACTACCTGCCAATTTTAATCAAGGAACGTATTATGGGCTTGGCAAAAATCGTCGCTGATACAATGAGCAAGTATGCCGATCGTCCGGCTATCGGGGAGCGTGACCGAAAACTTCTGACTGATGAATCCGGCAAGACAGTCTCGATCCAATGGCTACCTCAATACAGCACGATCACTTATCAGGAGCTTTGGACCCGGACGGGGCACCTGGCGTCAGCACTACACCATCATACGGCTGCGCCTTTAGAGGCAGGTAGTACCGTTGCATTTCTGGCCTTTACCAGTGGCGACTATGCACTACTGGACCTTGCCTGCATTCGCCTGGGGGTCATCACCGTCCCGCTTCAAACAGGATCGTCGGATGCCCAGATAGACTCGATTCTTCAAGAAACCCAGCCGTTGATATTGGCGGTGAGCGTTGATTATCTCGACATTGCGCTCAAGGCGTATCTAAAGACTCCCTCTATTCAACGGATCGTGCTGCTGGACTATATACCCGAAGTGTCTGAGCACACCGCGAAGCTTGAGCATGCACTGACGGCCCTAGCCGCTCACTCAAGTGCAGTATTGATCGACGATTTGAAGCATCTTTTGCAAGTAGGCGCTTCATTGCCCGAAGTCCCCTTGTATGAGAGCACGTCTGCCGACGATGAACTGTCCATGTTAATTTACACTTCTGGCAGTACCGGCGCCCCCAAAGGTGCCATGTACACTCAGAAGCTGGCATCAGGCATGTGGGGCGGCTCTTGGTCGACGATTTTTTCCGAAGAGCGAGCCATAACTTTCCACTACATGCCGATGAGCCATGTGGCCGGTCACTCGTCGCTTAAAAGCACGCTTGCCAGAGGCGGAACCTGTTACTTCACCGCCACGAGCAACCTTTCAACCCTGCTCGAAGACATCTCGTTGGTCCGCCCCACGGAATTATCCCTGGTGCCGCGGATATGCGAGATGATCTATCAAAAATACCAGGGCGCACTCGTTAGAAACAAAGCCGTCCAGGGTGATGCGACGGCCTTGGCGATTCTCGAGACGATGCGTACTCATGACCTGGGCGGACAGGTCAGTTGGGCAAGCTGCAGCTCTGCACCGTTATCCAATGAGCTGAAGGTCTTCACCGAGGCCTTGCTGAATATTCCACTGCACAATGTCTACGGTTCGACAGAAGCGGGAGCCATCTGGATCGACAACGAACTGCTCTCCCCGCCGGTCGAAGACTATAAGATCATTGATGTCCCGGAGCTGGGTTATTACAGAACCGATTCGCCCTTCCCTCGTGGCGAGCTGCTTCTGAAAACCCAATCGATTATCCCGGGCTATTACAAACGACCCGAGCTGGCCGCTGAGCTATTCGATGAACACGGATACTACAAAACCGGGGATATCGTGGCAGAAACAGGTCACAAACGACTGGTTTATGTAGACCGTCGCAAGAACGTCATAAAGCTTTCCCAAGGGGAATTCGTTGCAACCGCTCAATTGGAGACCCTGTTCTCAGCAATAGCGGATATCCAGAATATTTTCGTACATGGACGTAGCGAGTGGTCGCACCTCCTCGCCGTCGTCGTTCCCTCGGATCGTCTTATAAAGCGCTTCGAAGGCCAACCCGAACAGATCAAGTCGTTTCTCGGCGAAGCCATCCGAGGCCTGGCAAAAGAATCACAGCTGCGCAGCTATGAGATTCCTAGGGACTTCCTGATCGACAACGAGCCCTTTACTCAATCCAATGGCCTGCTCTCTGACCATGGAAAACCGTTGTGGCCGCGGCTACGAGAAAAGTACGCACAGCCGCTTGAAGAGTTGAATGATCAACTCATGGCCAATGAGCGGGATGAACTCCATGATCTCCATGACCGGGTAAACCAACAGCCCGTGATTGAAACACTCAAGCAAGCTGTGCGCAGCCTGGTCGGCGCCTCCACTGAGGAAATAAGTCCTCAGGCTCAATTCAGAGATCTGGGGGGAGACTCGCTATCGGCGGTCAGCCTGTCCTCGATTCTTTCCCAAGCTTACGGGATCAGTGTTCCGGTCGACTTGTTGATCAGTCCAGCCTACGACCTTCAGCACGTCGCGGACTATATTGAACGCACGCTGCAATCGGGCCTCGTGCGCCCATCGGCGGCCTCCATTCACGGCGCCGAGCCGAAGGCCTTCCACGCGAAAGATCTGTCACTGGAAAAATTCATCAGTTCGAATGTCCTGCAAAATGCCCATGGACTGCAAGCCTCTGTCAGATCACCCAAGACGATCTTGTTGACCGGCTCGACCGGATACCTGGGCAAGTTCCTGGCTCTTCAGTTGCTGGAAGCGCTCGGCGAAACGGGTGGCAAGCTCATCTGTATCGTACGAGGAAAGGATACGGCTGCTGCGGCCAAACGACTTCATGAGTCGTTTGGTAGCCTGAGCTCACCGATTTTCCGAAAGGTACAGTCGCTTTCCACACTCCACCTGGAAGTTTTGGCCGGAGATATCGGAGAACCTGCGCTAGGTCTGGACCAGGAAGCCTGGGAGCGGTTGGGTCGGGAAGTCGACCTTATCGTCCATGCAGGGGCATTGGTGAACCACGTTCTTCCCTATAGCAGCTTGTTCGATGCCAATGTCACCGGCACAGGGGAAATCATCAGCCTGGCGCTCACCCACCATCTGAAACCGCTGGTGTTTCTATCCAGTATCGCGGTGGCCTCTTTGTTGAGTGATCCCGCTACCCTGGACGAGGACTCTGATATCCGTGTATCCGCCGCCTCGCTTGAGGTGGAAGACACTTATGCGGCTGGCTACGGCCTGAGTAAATGGGCGAGTGAGGTGATGCTCAGAGAAGCCCATGCACGCTACGGATTGCCCGTCACCACGTTCCGTTCGAGCATGATCCTGGCGCATAGCCAATACCCCGGACAGCTCAATATCCCCGATATGTTCACTCGCCTGCTGCTGAGTATCGGACTCACGGGCATTGCCCCCTTGTCTTTTTATCAGCCGCCAGGCCGGGAGGGTGGGCAACCTCATTACGATGGTTTGCCTGTCGACTTCACCGCCTCGGCGATCCTGAAAATCGGGGTTCGACAGTCTTCTGCAGACTATCGATCCTTTAATCTGGTGAATCCGCATGACGACGGTATTTCACTGGATAGTTTTGTCGACTGGATGATTGAGCAAGGTATCAAAATAAAGAAAATTGATAACTATTCGGATTGGTACAGCCGATTTGAAACAGCGTTGAGAGGTCTACCTGAACGGTTGAAGCAACACTCCTCACTCACGCTGATTCATGGTGTCAACCAGCCGGCCGAGATCGTCAGCGGCTCAAATATTGTGTCCAAGCGTTTTCAAGAAGCCGTCAAAGCCATGGGTTCCGATAATGAAACATTCGAAATCCCTCATCTTTCGGAATTTCTTATTCGTAAATACATTTCTGACTTGCAGGTACACGGCCTTCTGGAAAAAGAACAGCGCCCCTCCCTTCATCACCGATCCACAACCGCACTGGAACTGCAGTCATGAATATTCCGAGGGTTATAAAGCAGCCTTAACGGACTAAACCTGTAAATCTTACTCACTGCGTGCTGAAACACTCCCCACTCTCGACATTATCCGACAGCCGTCCAGGCAAAACCCGGGCGGCATCACTTCGCTCAGGATCAGGCAACCGATATGAACTCTCATTCCGTCGTTTCACCCGTATCCCTATCTGTACAGCCAGCTCTCCAAGGGCAACTACCCAGTTCGCTGACACTTAAGCAAAAACTTCCGCTCAGCGCTGCTGTCATGCGTCAGGTTCAGGAAAACCGAAAAGCGATACGGGCCATCCTGAATGGCGAAGACCAGAGGTTGCTGGTGATCGTCGGCCCTTGCTCACTTCACCATACCGATTCCGCACTTGAGTTTGCTGAAAAGCTTTCGGTATTGGCTCAGTCCGTTAGCGATGAAATGTATTTGGTTATGCGAACTTATGTGGAAAAACCGCGTACTACGGTTGGCTGGAAAGGCTTGGCCTATGACCCTTGGCTCAACGGTAGCGATGATGTACATACCGGCCTGGAAGTTTCAAGGACTCTGCTGCGTGAGATCGTGACCAGGGGTTTGCCAATTGCCAACGAACTCCTGCAGCCCATCGCAGCGGGTTACTTTGATGATTTGCTGAGCTGGGCTGCGATCGGAGCACGCACCACCGAATCGCAAATCCATCGAGAACTGGTGAGTGGGCTGGACTTGCCGGTTGGATTCAAAAACAGTACCGATGGCAGCATCTCAATCGCCTGTGACGCCATGCGGGCTTCAGCCCACCCACATACCCATTTTGGCGTGAACGGCAACGGGCACTCGGCCGTGCTTCGAACGGATGGCAATCCTGACACCCATCTGGTCCTGAGAGGCGGTGCTTCAGGTCCCAACTTTGATCGACTGAGTATCGCCGACGCCAAGTCGGCCATGAACAAAACCTCCCTTCCCTCGCGAATTTTGGTCGACTGCAGCCACGCCAACAGCAATAAAAGCCACAGTCGCCAACCCGAAGTTTTTACCAACGTCCTGGAGCAACGTCTTGAGGGTGAATACGCGCTCAAGGGCATGATGCTGGAGAGCCATCTTTACGAGGGCTCACAAACACTGGGTAAATCCATGCGCTACGGAGTTTCAGTGACTGACTCATGTCTGGGATGGGACGATACCGAAGCCCTTTTGACCCGAGCGGCAACGGCGTTGGCCAGGGCCAAACCGTTGATGAAAGTCGGCTAACTCTGTTTCAGAACATTCTGGAAAACAGATGTTCGACACTCAAGAACGAACCACCGAGCCCGAGACCGGCAGCTGATCCAGCAGCTTGAGCCCGGTGGTTTTCACGAACGTCTCATAGTCCATCGGCTTCTCGATACGGGTTTCCGCATTCGGCAGCACGTAGGCCCAGGCGCGCTTGGACGATACGTCATAGACCAGCTTGAACAGACGCGTTGGCACCCAGACCTGGTCATCGCCAATGGTCCCATGGCCTTCATCGAAGATCGGACCGGTGAAGACAAACACATTGCCCTCGGCACGCGCCGCGAACTTTCTGACGTCGGCCTCGACCTTGCTCCAGATCTTGCGGTTATTGGTCGGGTCCTGCGGCACCATGTTCGACAGCGCAAAGGACTGCGCCATGGCATTCGAATTCGGCGCATCGGCCGCCGGTGCCTGATGTCCACGGTCCACGGCCGGGTGTTGGGCCCGGTAGTCGCTCAGTTCCGCTCTCGCCCCCTTGGGAATGCGCGGGTCCGGATAGAACTGGTTGGTACGCTCCTCCCCCTTCGCATCCTGCAACTGGGCCGCGCTCAGTCGTTCCACCACCACAAGCGGGGTCTTGCTGGTTTGCGAGTAGAGCACCGCAAAGCTGTCGGAACACAGGGCCATGGGTTTCATGGTGGCCGGCACACTGGCGGTGCTGATCGGCCTGGCGCCTGGGAACAGGTCGGCACAGCCGTCAAATGAAGCCTGCTGCTGTTGGCTCGAATACAGGTCGATCGCCGCGCCCTGGCTGATGGAGCCTGAGCGGTGCCCTTGTTTCTCGTGCTGGCTGGGTGGGTCGATAAGGTCCAGCAGATTACGCGCTTGTGCGGCGCTGGCGGAAAACAACACAAGGGCGGACAGCCCCGCTGCGATATGGCGTAGGTTCATGCTTGGATTCTTCGGCTTGGAGTACGAGGGGTACAGATGACAAAGCCCTCTGGACGAGGGCTTGGAGGGGCGTTTTACGCGTTATGAGCGGAAATTGCCAGCCGAGCGCGCTGGCGCTTGTCAGCCAGGTGCTGAACCACCAGCCGGCCAATCAGCACCAGCAGCGTCAAGGTAATCAACAGGACCGAAATGGCCGCGACACTCGGGTCGACGTTATCGCGCAAGCCGCTCCAGATCCGTTTCGGCAGCGTGTCGACATTGACGCTGGTGATAAACAGCGTCACCGCCACCTCCTCCCACGACA
>Ga0209888_1000503_pt1 | contig 19119 bp, 15 predicted proteins | sample OrgsoiDNA_201059_FD_185807 | JGI IMG/M metagenome (GOLD analysis project Ga0209888, IMG submission 185807) | Permafrost soil microbial communities from the Arctic, to analyse light accelerated degradation of dissolved organic matter (DOM) -... | ecosystem: Environmental > Terrestrial > Soil >...
ACCTGGAAGTCTTCGGCCGTGGCCTTGAGCACCGCGCTCCCGAGGACATCGCCGTAGGCACGCGGGCCCAGCAGTTCCAGTTCAGTCATGCGCGTAGCAACAAGGCGACGCTGTGCACAGCGATGCCTTCTTCACGGCCGGTGAAACCGAGCTTTTCAGTGGTGGTGGCTTTGACGTTCACTTGATCCAACTCAACTTCAAGATCCGCGGCAATCAGCGCGCGCATCGATTCGATATGCGGCGCCATTTTCGGCGCCTGGGCAACGATGGTGTTATCGACGTTGCCGACTTTCCAGCCCTTGGCCTTGATCAACGACACCACGTGACGCAGCAGCACTCGGCTGTCAGCGCCCTTGTAGGTCAGATCGGTGTCCGGGAAGTGCTTGCCGATATCGCCCAGGGCCGCAGCCCCCAGCAGCGCATCGCTCAAGGCATGCAGCAGCACGTCGCCGTCGGAATGGGCGAGCAGCCCGTGGTGGTGTGCAATCCGCACGCCGCCCAGGGTGATGAAGTCGCCTTCGGCGAAACGGTGCACATCATAGCCGTGGCCAATACGCATAAAAAAACGCCCCGATGTAAGTCAGGGCGTGATTCTACCTATTTTGCGGGAGATTAACCGCTAAGAGCTGCGCTGTGATGACGCAGGTGGTCATCGATGAAACTGGCGATGAAAAAATAGCTGTGGTCGTAGCCCGGTTGCAGCCGCAACGTCAGCGGATGTTGCGCCAGCTTCGCCGCCTGTTGCAGCGCTTCGGGCTTGAGCTGGTTGGCCAGGAAATCGTCGCGATCGCCCTGATCCACCAGGATCGGCAGCTTTTCAGTGGCCTCGGCGATCAGCACGCAGGCATCCCACTCACGCCAGCGCGAGCGTTCTTCCCCCAGATAACGGGAAAAGGCCTTCTGCCCCCAGGGACAATCCATCGGGTTGCTGATCGGCGCGAAGGCCGACAACGACTGATAACGCCCGGGGTTGCGCAAGGCGCAGACCAGCGCGCCATGCCCGCCCATGGAATGACCGCTGATACCACGCTTGTCCGAAGCCGGGAAATGCGCCTCGACCAGCGCCGGCAGCTCATGCACCACGTAATCATGCATCCGGTAGTGCTGGGCCCAGGGTTGCTGGGTCGCGTTGAGATAGAAACCGGCGCCCAGGCCAAAGTCCCAGGCCTTGTCCGGGTCGCCGGGCACATCGGCGCCACGGGGACTGGTGTCCGGCGCGACGATGATCAGCCCCAGCTCGGCGGCCAGGCGCTGGGCGCCGGCCTTGTGCATGAAGTTCTCGTCGGTGCAGGTCAGGCCGGACAGCCAGTACAGCACCGGCAGCTTGCCGCCCTGCTCGGCTTGTGGCGGCAGATAGACGGCGAACACCATATCGCAACCGAGGACTTCGGAATGGTGCTTGTAGCGTTTGTGCCAGCCGCCGAAGCTTTTCTGGCAGGACAGGTTTTCCAGGCTCATGACCGACCTCAGAAATGGATGACGGTGCGAATGCTCTTGCCTTCATGCATCAGGTCGAACGCCTTGTTGATATCTTCCAGGCCCATGGTGTGGGTGATGAAGGTATCCAGCGGAATCTCGCCCTTCTGCGCCATTTCCACGTAGCTCGGCAGCTCGCTGCGCCCGCGCACGCCACCGAAGGCCGAGCCGCGCCAGACGCGACCGGTCACCAGTTGGAACGGACGGGTGGCGATTTCCTGGCCGGCACCGGCGACACCGATGATCACCGATTCGCCCCAGCCCTTGTGGCAGCACTCCAGCGCCGCACGCATCAGTTGCACATTGCCGATGCACTCGAAGGAAAAGTCCACGCCGCCATCGGTCATGTCGACGATCACTTCCTGGATCGGACGATCGAAGTCCTTCGGATTGACGCAATCAGTGGCACCCAGTTGCCGGGCGATCTCGAACTTGGCCGGGTTGATGTCGATGGCAATGATCCGCGCCGCCTTGGCCTTGACCGCACCGATCACCGCCGACAGACCGATGCCGCCCAGACCAAAGATCGCCACGGTGTCGCCCGGCTTGACCTTGGCGGTGTTGATCACCGCGCCGATCCCGGTGGTGACGCCGCAACCGAGCAGGCAGACCTTCTCCAGCGGTGCGTCTTTCGAGATCTTGGCGACGGAGATTTCCGGCAACACGGTGTACTCGGAAAAGGTCGAGGTGCCCATGTAGTGGAAAATCGTCTCGCCCTTGTAGGAGAAACGCGAAGTACCGTCCGGCATCAGGCCTTTGCCCTGGGTGGCGCGAATGGCCTGGCAGAGGTTGGTCTTGCCCGACAGGCAGAATTTGCACTTGCCGCATTCCGGGGTGTACAGCGGGATAACGTGATCGCCCACCGCCACCGAGGTCACACCTTCGCCGATTGCTTCGACAATCGCGCCGCCTTCGTGGCCGAGGATCGACGGGAAGATGCCTTCCGGGTCCGCACCGGACAGGGTGTAGGCGTCGGTATGGCAAACGCCGGAGGCCACGACACGCAACAGCACTTCGCCGGCCTTGGGCATGGCGACATCGACTTCGACGATCTCGAGGGGTTTCTTGGCCTCGAAGGCAACGGCAGCACGTGACTTGATCATCCAGCAACTCCTGAAAAGTGAACAACGAAAGCCTGAGTGTAAATCAGCCTCGATTGATTAATAATCCAGCCAAAAGCAAAACATTATTGCTGTACAGGGACAATCCAATGAATGACAACCGCTGGGAGGGCATCGACGAGTTCGTCGCAGTGGCCGAATGCAGCCAGTTCACGGCGGCGGCGGAACGCCTCGGGGTGTCCTCGTCCCATATCAGCCGGCAAATCGCCCGGTTGGAGGAGCGGCTGCAAACCCGCCTGCTCTATCGCAGTACCCGGCGGGTGACCCTGACCGAAGCCGGGCAGACTTTCCTGCAGCATTGCCAGCGCCTGCAGGACGGGCGCGAGGAAGCCCTGCGCGCGGTGGGCGACCTGACCAGCGAGCCCAAGGGCATGTTGCGCATGACCTGCGCCGTGGCTTATGGAGAACGTTTTATCGTGCCGCTGGTGACCAGCTTCATGGGACTGCATCCGCAGTTGCGGGTGGATATCGAGTTGAGCAACCGCACCCTGGACCTGGTGCATGAGGGCTTGGACCTGGCGATTCGGTTGGGTCGTTTGCAGGACTCGCGGCTGGTGGCGACCCGGCTGGCGCCACGGCGGATGTACCTGTGCGCATCACCGTCCTACCTGGAACGTTATGGTCGCCCCCATAGCCTGTCGGAATTGAGCCGGCATAACTGTTTGATCGGCAGTTCGGATATCTGGCAACTGGAGCAGGATGGGCGGGAGTTTTCCCAGCGGGTGCAGGGCAATTGGCGCTGCAACAGTGGGCAGGCGGTGCTGGATGCAGCGTTGCAGGGGGTCGGGTTGTGCCAGTTGCCGGATTATTACGTGCTGGAGCATTTGCACAACGGTACGCTGATCTCGTTGCTCGAAGCCCATCAGCCACCGAATACGGCGGTGTGGGCGCTGTACCCGCAACAGCGGCACCTGTCGCCGAAGGTGCGCAAGCTGGTGGATCACCTCAAGGAGGGGTTGGCCAAACGGCCTGAGTATACCGTTTGACCGGTGCCCTCAGCGACGATTCGCCCAACGCAGGCGCAGCCACTCCAGGTCTTCAGGCCGGGTGACCTTGATATTGTCCGAACGGCCCTCGATCAGGCGTGGTGCCTGGCCTGCCCATTCCATCGCCGAGGCCTCGTCGGTGATGGTCGCATCGGCCACCAGGCTGTCGGCCAGGGCCCGGTGCAAGGCGCCCAGGCGGAACATCTGCGGCGTATAGGCCTGCCAGATCAAGGCCCGGTCGACGGTTTCCAGCACCCGCCCCTGCTTGTCCGCGCGCTTCAATGTGTCACGCGCCGGGACGGCCAATAGCCCACCCACCGGATCATCCGCCAACTCGACGAGCAAGGTGTCCAGGTCGTGACGGGACAAATTGGGCCGCGCAGCGTCGTGAACCAACACCCAATCGTCCTCCGCCGCCCCCAGGGTATGCAGGTGCAGCAAGGCATTGAGGACCGAATCGGCCCGCTCGTCGCCACCGTCGACCCGCTGGATACGCGAATCCGTGGCACAGGCCAGGCCCGGCCAGTAGGGATCGTGCGCCGCGAGGGCAATCACCAGGCCCTTCAAGCCCGGATGATCGAGGAAACAGCCGAGGCTGTGTTCGAGAATCGTGCGTCCGCCCAGGGACAGGTATTGCTTGGGACGGTCCGCGGCCATACGGGCACCGACGCCCGCGGCAGGAATCACGGCCCAGAAGGCCGGTAGAGAGAATTCAGTCATTGCGCCAGCTGATAAAGGGTTTCACCGTCCTTGACCATGCCCAGTTCATGGCGAGCGCGTTCTTCAACGGTCTCCATGCCCTTCTTCAGCTCAAGAACTTCCGCGTCAAGCACGCGATTACGCTCCAGCAGACGATCGTTTTCGGCATGCTGTTCGGCAATTTGCTGTGTCAGGTCGGCTACCTGCGCCAGGCTCCCATTGCCCACCCAAAGGCGGTACTGCAGGCCAGCCAGCAGCAAGAGCAGAATGAGGAACAACCAATTGGGACTGCGCATCGAATTTCAGTTATCCAGTGGAAAAGACAGCCATGCCAACCATTTCGAACCGACTGATAGCACGAAGCCTGGAAGAACCAGGCTTGTGCTCTCAAAGCATCAGATTAGTGCTAAAAAACTCGCTATAGCGACTTTTCCGACACAATCTGGTGTCTTTTTACCATCTACTGCTTAACCGCGAAACTCGGAGCGACCGTTGTACTTGGCCTTGGCGCCCAATTGTTCTTCGATACGCAGCAGTTGGTTGTACTTGGACACGCGGTCGGAGCGGCACAGCGAACCGGTCTTGATCTGGCCCGCAGCGGTGCCCACGGCCAGGTCGGCAATGGTCGAATCCTCGGTTTCACCGGAACGGTGCGAGATCACCGCAGTATAGCCGGCGGCCTTGGCCATCTGGATGGCTTCCAGGGTTTCGGTCAGGGTGCCGATCTGGTTGAACTTGATCAGGATGGAGTTGGCGATCTTCTTGTCGATGCCTTCCTTCAGGATCTTGGTGTTGGTCACGAACAGGTCGTCGCCCACCAGCTGGGTTTTCTCGCCGATCTTGTCGGTGAGAATCTTCCAGCCATCCCAGTCGGACTCGTCCAGGCCATCTTCGATGGAGATGATCGGGTAACGCTCGGTCAGGCCTTTGAGGTAGTCGGCGAAACCTTCGGCGGTGAACACCTGGCCTTCGCCGGACAGGTTGTATTTACCGTCTTCGTAGAATTCGCTGGCGGCGCAGTCCAGGGCCAGGGTCACGTCGGTGCCCAGCTTGTAACCGGCATTGGCCACGGCTTCGGAGATCACTTTCAAAGCGTCTTCGTTGGACGCCAGGTTCGGCGCGAAGCCACCTTCGTCACCGACAGCGGTGCTCAGGCCACGGGCCTTCAGCACGGCCTTGAGGTGATGGAAAATCTCGGTGCCCATGCGCAGGCCTTCGGAGAAGGTCTTGGCGCCAACCGGCTGAACCATGAATTCCTGGATGTCGACGTTGTTGTCGGCATGCTCGCCGCCGTTGATGATGTTCATCATCGGCACCGGCATGGAGTAGACACCCGGCGTGCCGTTGAGGTTGGCGATGTGCGCGTACAGCGGCAGGTCCTGGTCCTGGGCAGCGGCCTTGGCGGCGGCCAGGGACACGGCGAGGATGGCGTTGGCGCCCAGGGTCGCCTTGTTCTCGGTACCGTCCAGGGCAATCATCGCGTGGTCCAGGGCCTTCTGGTCGGAAGGGTCCTTGCCCAGCAGCAGCTCACGGATCGGGCCGTTGATATTGCCGACGGCCTTCAGCACGCCCTTGCCCAGGTAACGGCTCTTGTCGCCATCACGCAGTTCCAGCGCTTCACGCGAACCGGTGGAAGCACCGGACGGCGCGCAAGCGCTGCCGATGATGCCGTTGTCCAGAAGTACGTCCGCTTCCACGGTGGGGTTGCCACGGGAGTCGAGAACTTCACGACCTTTGATGTCGACGATTTTTGCCATTGTTGTAAACACTCCAAAGTTGACGAAAACGACGCAGCTGAAGGAAATCTTTGATCGTCGGCAAGCGAATGAAAAATGGGCAGCCTTGCAGACGAAAAGGCTCTGAACCCGGGTCCAGAGCCTTGAATCGTGCGGTACTTTACCGGAGATTTAAGGATTACGCGGTTTCTACCGTCGGAAAACTCTTCACCAGTGTGTCCAAAGCCTTGAGTTGGGCCAGGAACGGTTCCAGCTTGTCCAGGCGCAAGGCACAAGGCCCATCACACTTGGCGTTGTCCGGGTCCGGATGCGCTTCCAGGAACAACCCGGCAAGACCCTGGCTCATGCCGGCCTTGGCCAGGTCGGTGACCTGGGCCCGACGACCACCGGCGGAATCCGAGCGACCGCCAGGCATCTGCAGGGCGTGGGTCACGTCGAAGAACACCGGGTATTCGAACTGCTTCATGATGCCGAAGCCGAGCATGTCGACCACCAGGTTGTTGTAGCCGAAGCTCGAACCGCGCTCGCAGAGGATCAACTGGTCGTTGCCCGCCTCCACGCATTTGCTCAGGATGTGTTTCATTTCCTGGGGCGCGAGGAACTGGGCCTTCTTGATGTTGATCACCGCACCGGTCTTGGCCATGGCTACCACCAGGTCGGTCTGGCGCGACAGGAAGGCCGGCAACTGGATGATGTCGCAGACCTCGGCGACCACGGCGGCCTGGGCCGGCTCGTGGACGTCGGTAATGATCGGCACGCCAAACGCCTGCTTGATGTCCTGGAAAATCCGCATCCCTTCTTCCAGGCCGGGGCCACGGTAGGAGGTGACGGACGAACGGTTGGCCTTGTCGAAGCTGGCCTTGAATACGTAAGGAATACCGAGTTTCTCGGTCACCTTCACGTACTCTTCACAGACCTGCATCGCCATGTCCCGGCTTTCCAGTACGTTCATGCCGCCGAACAGCACCATCGGCTTGTCGTTGGCAATCTCGATGTCGCCTACGCGGATGATCTTTTGGGCCATGCTCTTATCTCTCCGAGATCACGCGTTCTTCTGGTGTTGAGCCAAGGCCGCCTTGACGAAACCGCTGAACAGCGGGTGGCCGTCGCGCGGGGTCGAGGTGAACTCGGGGTGAAACTGGCAAGCGACGAACCATGGATGATCCGGGGCCTCGACCACTTCCACCAGCGAGCCATCACCGGAGCGACCGGAAATCTTCAGGCCGGCTTCGATGATCTGCGGCAGCAGCTTGTTGTTCACTTCGTAACGGTGACGGTGACGCTCGACGATCACGTCCTTGGCATAGCAATCGTGCACCAGGGAACCGGCTTCAAGCAGGCAATCCTGGGCGCCGAGGCGCATGGTGCCACCCAGATCGGAGCTTTCGGTACGGGTCTCGACCACGCCGGTGGCGTCTTCCCACTCGGTGATCAGGCCGACCACCGGGTGACCGCTGGTGCGATCGAACTCGGTGGAGTTGGCGTCTTTCCAACCCATCACGTTACGGGCGAACTCGATGACCGCCACTTGCATGCCCAGGCAGATACCCAGGTACGGCACCTTGTTCTCGCGAGCGTACTGGACGGCGGTGATCTTGCCTTCCACGCCACGCAGACCGAAGCCGCCGGGAACCAGGATGGCATCAACGCCTTCGAGCAGCGCGGTGCCCTGGTTTTCGATGTCTTCGGAGTCGATATAACGCAGGTTGACCTTGGTACGGTTGGTGATGCCGGCGTGACTCATCGCTTCGATCAGCGATTTGTAGGCGTCCAGCAGTTCCATGTACTTGCCGACCATGGCGATGGTGACTTCGTGTTCCGGGTTCAGCTTGGCGTCAACCACCGCTTCCCACTCGGACAGGTCGGCACCGCCGCATTGCAGGCCGAAACGCTCGACGACGAAATCATCCAGGCCCTGGGAGTGCAGGATGCCCGGGATCTTGTAGATGGTGTCGGCGTCTTCCAGCGCGATCACCGCACGTTCTTCAACGTTGGTGAACTGGGCGATCTTGCGACGCGACGAGACATCGATCGGATGGTCGGAGCGGCAGACCAGCACGTCCGGCTGCAGGCCAATGGAACGCAGTTCCTTGACCGAGTGCTGGGTCGGCTTGGTCTTGGTCTCGCCGGCCGTGGCGATGTACGGCACCAGAGTCAGGTGCATCAACATCGCGCGCTTGGCGCCGACTTCGAAACGCAACTGACGGATGGCTTCGAGGAACGGTTGCGACTCGATGTCGCCGACCGTGCCGCCGATTTCCACCAGGGCCACGTCGGCATCGCCGGCGCCCTTGATGATGCGGCGCTTGATCTCGTCGGTGATGTGCGGGATCACCTGGATGGTGGCGCCCAGGTAATCACCGCGACGCTCCTTGCGCAGCACGTGCTCGTAGACACGGCCGGTGGTGAAGTTGTTGTTCTGGGTCATGGTCGTGCGGATGAACCGCTCGTAGTGACCCAGGTCAAGGTCGGTCTCGGCACCGTCGTGGGTGACGAAGACTTCACCGTGCTGGAACGGGCTCATGGTGCCCGGATCGACGTTGATGTACGGGTCCAGTTTGAGCATGGTGACTTTCAGTCCCCGCGCCTCCAGGATGGCCGCCAATGAAGCCGAGGCAATGCCTTTCCCCAATGAAGAAACAACACCGCCCGTGACGAATATGTAGCGCGTCATGAAAAACCCTAGAAGTCTGCGTTAAAGCGGTCCGAGCCGCCGGGGAAAGCGAAGGAAGGCCGAAGCCCCCGATTACCTGCGATCATCACAGTGCACCTTTCGAAAAACTGCTGCGTTGAGACGGTCCGCAGGGCTAAACCCGCGGTACGGTGCGCGCTACACATTTTTTGGAATCGCCCGGCAAAGACAGCCTGGTAATCGGCAACTCCTGCAATTGCTGGCAATCCACAGAAGTTGTATCAAGAAGGGAGCGTAGTCTACCGGAAAGCGCCTTTCAGCTCAAACCTTGATCGCTCGAAGGTGGCTGCCAATGCAAATGCCAGTCGCCCAGCGCCCCGCCGTCCAGGCCCGGCAGGTTCGCCACGGCCAGCAATTCGTCGCCTCGATAGAGCAGCGGCAATCGGCCGCGGATAAACCAGGGCACGCCACTTTCGTTAAGCAGGCGCTTCAGATCGCGGTGTCCGCGGTCCGGCAGATGCAACACCTCGCCGCCCTGACGATAGCGAACCTGCAAGGGACCGGCCGGTGCCTCGCCGACCACCAGCAGTTCGCCATTGTCCGGCAACTCCAGCGGCCGATTCGGACAGTTCCAGGCGATATCCGCCAGTGGCTGGCGCAACCAGGACCCGCTCAACCACCACAGGTGCTCGTCGGCCCGGTGCAACTCGCCCTCGGCCAGACGCCATTTCGGCCGGGCGTCATGGGCCGCATCGCGCAGATCGTCCCAACCGGCCCAATGGTCGCTGTCCGGCAGCCGGGTCAGCGGTGCCAGCCAATGCCGCAGGGCATTGCGCTGGCGGGCCGGAGACAGGTCGATCAAGGCGTCGAGGGCCAGCGACGGCATGCCCAGCCAGACGTGCCGGGAATGTGCCAGGGCATCGTCGAGGTCGACTTCGGCCAATTCGTCGAGCAATTCCTGGGCCTCGCGCAGGTGCGCGGCGCTGCGCACCATGCTGTTCACCGCTTGCGGCCAGCGCTCGGTCAGCCCGGGAAAGGCCCGATGGCGCAGGAAGTTGCGCGAGAACTGCTGGTCGCTGTTGGACGGGTCTTCGATCCAGCGCAGGTCGTGGGCACGGGCATAACGCTCGAGCTCGGCCCGGGAAACGTCCAGCAACGGCCGCACCAGATAGCCGCCCCCGACCTCGCGCTGCGCCGGCATGGCCGCCAGGCCGCGCACCCCGGCGCCGCGCAGCAGGCGAAAGAGCAGGGTTTCGGCCTGGTCTTCGCGATGCTGGGCGGTCAGCAGCACATCGTGCAACTGGGTGACCCCGGCAAAGGCCAGGTAACGCGCATCGCGGGCGGCGCGCTCAAGGCTGGCACCCAGCTGGACGCTGACGCGGATCACCTGCAACGGCACCCCCAGCTCATCACAGACGGCCTGGCAATGGGCCGGCCAGCCGTCGGCCACCGCCTGCAGTCCGTGATGGACATGCAAGGCGGCAATCCTGGGCAGGGGCCGGGTTTTCGCCAGGGTGGCGAGCAGGTGCAGCAGCACAGTGGAGTCCAGGCCGCCGGAGAAGCCGATCCGCCAAGTCTGGGCATTACGCCAGGGCGAAAGGGCTTCGAGCAGCCTGGAAGGCAGATCGATATCAGGCTGACGCATGGGTTGCCCCCCGCGCTGGCTCACGAACGATAACGCGCGCTATCAGAGACCGTAGCTCATCAGACGCTCGTAACGACGAGCCAGCAGCGCATCGTTGTCGAACTTCTTCAGCATAGCCAACTGCGTGCTGAGTTCGGCACGAATCGATGCCGCCGCCGTGGCCGGATCGCGATGGGCGCCGCCCAGGGGCTCGGAAATCACCTTGTCGACAATCCCCAGGCCCTTGAGGCGCTCGGCCGTGATGCCCATGGCTTCGGCGGCGTCCGGGGCTTTTTCGGCGGTTTTCCACAGAATGGAGGCACAGCCTTCCGGGGAAATCACCGCGTAAGTCGAGTACTGCAGCATGTTCAACTGGTCGCATACGCCGATGGCCAAGGCACCGCCGGAACCACCCTCACCGATCACGGTGGCGATGATCGGCGTTTTCAGCCGCGCCATCACCCGCAGGTTCCAGGCAATCGCTTCGCTCTGGTTGCGCTCTTCGGCGTCGATGCCCGGGTAAGCGCCCGGGGTGTCGATAAAGGTCAGGATCGGCATCTTGAAGCGCTCGGCCATTTCCATCAGGCGGCAAGCCTTGCGGTAGCCTTCTGGACGCGGCATGCCGAAGTTGCGGCGGACCTTCTCGCGCACTTCACGGCCCTTCTGGTGACCGATGATCATCACCGGCTGGTCGTCCAGACGGGCAATACCGCCGACAATCGCCGCATCGTCGGAGAAATGCCGATCGCCGTGCAGTTCGTCGAACTCGGTGAAGATATGGTTGATGTAGTCCAGGGTATACGGGCGACGCGGGTGACGCGCCAGACGCGCGATCTGCCAGCTGGTCAGCTTGCCGAAGATATCTTCGGTCAGCGTGTTGCTCTTGTCCTGCAGGCGGGAGATCTCATCGCCGATGTTCAGCGAATTGTCGTTACCGACCAAGCGCAGCTCTTCGATCTTGGCTTGCAGGTCAGCGATCGGCTGTTCGAAATCAAGAAAATTCGGGTTCATAAGCATCCGTCTTGGGTCGAGCACAGTAGTTTTTACACAGCCTGGCCGGCCGATTGATCTGTATCGCGCCCTACCTTACGGGATATGGCGCGCTCAGGTCGAGATTAAAAATAGGGTCAAGGTCGGCGCGCACCGAGTGCGCCACCGTCCTAACGGTATTGGAGGAAGACGTTGTCTCGCCCGAACTGGTCACGCAATGCCTGAATCAGACTGTCCGCCGGGTCGATCCGCCAGCCCTCGCCGAACTGCAACAAGGCCTTGGCGTCGCTGCCGGTGTACTCCAGGGTGATCGGGCAGGCACCCCGGTGCTTGCCGAGCAACTCCCCCAGCCAGCGCAGTTGATCGCCCTTGAGCGCGGCACTTTGCAGCTTCAGGCGCAGGCTTTCGGCCAGGTTGGTCCGGGCATCTTCCATGCTCATCACCCGCTTGACCCGCAGGCGCAGACCACCGGAGAAGTCGTCGTTGCTGACCTCGCCCTCGACCACCACCATGGCGTCGGTCTGCAACAGCGACTGGGCCGACATGAAAGCATCGGCGAACAACGAGGCCTCGATCCGCGCCGAGCGGTCGTCGAGGGTGATAAAGCCCATCTTGTCGCCTTTTTTGTTTTTCATCACCCGCAGGTTGATGATCATCCCGGCGACTGTCTGGGTATCCCGGGCCGGCTTCAGGTCGATGATGCGCTGGCGGGCGAAGCGGCGGATCTCGCCTTCGTACTCGTCGATCGGGTGACCGGTGAGGTAGAGGCCGAGGGTATCTTTCTCGCCCTTCAGCCGCTCCTTGAGGGTCAGTTCCTTGGCCTTGCGGTGATTGGCGTAGACATCGGCGTCTTCTTCGACGAACAGCCCGCCAAACAGGTCGGCATGGCCACTGTCGTGGGTCCGTGCGGTCTGCTCGGCGGCCTTGATCGCCTCTTCCATCGCCGCCAGCAACACCGCACGGTTAATGTCGATATTGGCCTGGTAGGCCTTGGTCTCGTCATGGAAATGCGGGCCAAGACGATCCAGCGCACCGCTGCGGATCAAGCCGTCGAGGGTGCGCTTGTTGATGCGCTTGAGGTCGACCCGGGCACAGAAATCGAACAGGTCCTTGAAGGGACCGTCCTGGCGCGCTTCGGTAATCGCTTCCACCGGGCCTTCGCCGACGCCTTTGATCGCGCCGAGGCCATAAATGATCCGGCCTTCGTCGTTCACCGTGAACTTGAACTCCGAGGCGTTCACGTCCGGCGCGTCGAGGCGCAGCTTCATGGTGCGCACTTCCTCGATCAAGGTCACGACCTTGTCGGTGTTGTGCATATCCGCGGACAGTACCGCGGCCATGAACGGCGCCGGGTAGTGGGCCTTCAGCCAGGCGGTCTGGTAGGAAACCAGGCCGTAGGCGGCGGAGTGGGATTTGTTGAAACCGTAACCGGCGAATTTCTCCACCAGGTCGAAGATGTTCCCCGCCAGATCCGCATCAATGTTGTTGGTGGCGCAACCTTCGATGAAACCGCCACGCTGCTTGGCCATTTCCTCGGGCTTTTTCTTACCCATGGCCCGGCGCAGCATGTCCGCGCCGCCGAGGGTGTAGCCGGCCATGACCTGGGCGATCTGCATCACCTGTTCCTGATACAGGATGATGCCGTAGGTCGGCGCCAGCACCGGCTTGAGGCCTTCGTACTGGTAATCGGAGTGCGGGTACGCCAGCTCGGCGCGGCCGTGCTTGCGGTTGATGAAGTCGTCCACCATGCCGGACTGCAGCGGCCCCGGACGGAACAGGGCCACCAGTGCGATCAGGTCTTCCAGGCAGTCGGGCTTGAGCTTCTTGATCAGCTCCTTCATGCCACGGGATTCAAGCTGGAACACCGCCGTGGTCTCGGCCTTCTGCAACAGGCTGTAGGTCGGCTTGTCGTCCAGCGGGATAAAGGCGATATCCAGCGGCGGTTCGTTGACCTTGGCGCGGTCCCGGTTGATGGTCTTCAGCGCCCAGTCGATGATCGTGAGGGTCCGCAGGCCGAGGAAGTCGAACTTCACCAGGCCGGCCGCCTCCACGTCGTCCTTGTCGAACTGGGTCACCAGGCCGTCGCCTTCCTCGTCGCAGTAGATCGGCGAGAAGTCGGTCAGCTTGGTCGGTGCGATCACCACGCCACCGGCGTGCTTACCGACGTTACGCACCACGCCTTCGAGCTTGCGCGCCATCTCCCAGATTTCCGCCGCCTCTTCATCGACCTTGATGAAGTCGCGCAGGATCTCTTCCTGCTCGTAGGCTTTTTCCAGGGTCATGCCGACTTCGAAGGGGATCATCTTCGACAGGCGATCCGCCAGGCCGTAGGACTTGCCCTGGACCCGCGCCACGTCGCGCACCACCGCCTTGGCGGCCATGGAACCGAAGGTGATGATCTGGCTCACGGCGTTGCGGCCGTACTTCTCGGCCACGTAGTCGATCACCCGGTCGCGACCGTCCATGCAGAAGTCGACGTCGAAGTCGGGCATGGAGACCCGTTCCGGGTTGAGGAAACGTTCGAACAGCAGGTCATATTCCAGCGGGTCGAGGTCGGTGATCTTCTGTACGTAGGCCACCAGGGAACCGGCACCCGACCCCCGGCCAGGACCGACGGGCACGCCATTGCTCTTGGCCCACTGGATAAAGTCCATCACGATCAGGAAGTAACCCGGGAAACCCATCTGGATAATGATATCCAGCTCGAAATTCAGCCGGTCGACATAGACCTGGCGCTTGGCTTCGTAGTCTTCGGTGGTGTCCTTGGGCAGCAGGACCGACAGGCGTTCTTCGAGGCCGTCGAAGGACACCTTGCGGAAATATTCGTCGATGGTCATGCCATCGGGGATCGGGAAGTTGGGCAGGAAGTGCTTGCCCAGCTTCACTTCGATATTGCAGCGCTTGGCGATCTCGACGCTGTTTTCCAGGGCGTCGGGCAGGTCGCTGAACAGCTCGGCCATTTCCTCGGCGCTTTTGAGGTATTGCTGGTCGCTGTAGTTCTTCGAACGGCGCGGATCGTCGAGGGCCCGGCCCTCACCGATGCAGACGCGGGTTTCGTGGGCCTCGAAGTCTTCCTGCTTGATAAAGCGCACATCGTTGGTCGCCACCAGTGGCGCACCCAGCTTGTCGGCCAGGGCCACGGCGCCGTGCAACTGCTCTTCGTCGTTGGGACGGTTGGTGCGCTGGACTTCCAGGTAGAAACGGTCCGGGAACACCGCCATCCATTCGCGGGCCAGGGCTTCGGCTTCAGCGGCGTTGTCGCCGAGCAGGGCCATGCCGATCTCGCCCTCCTTGGCCGCCGAAAGCATGATCACGCCTTCGCTGGCCTCGGCCACCCACTCGCGCTCGATGATGACCATGCCGTTGCGCTGGCCATCGATATAGCCACGGGAAATCAGCTCGGTGATGTTGCGGTAGCCGACGGCGTTCATCGCCAGCAGGCTGATGCGACTCAGCGGGGCATCGGGATCCTTGTTCGACAGCCACAGGTCGGCCCCGCAGATCGGCTTGATCCCGGCGCCCATGGAGGCCTTGTAGAACTTGACCAGGGAACACATGTTGTTCTGGTCGGTCACCGCCACGGCGGGCATGTTCAGGCCGTTCAGGGCCTTGACCAGCGGCTTGATCCGAACCAGGCCGTCGACCAGGGAGTACTCAGTGTGCAGGCGTAGATGAACGAATGAAGCCGGCATAGTGATCCTGTCTAATCTGTAAAAACAACAAGGCCCGGATTGTACCGGGCCTGGCCTAAAACATCAGCAGCGTTAAAGTTCGCCCGATCGCCCATGAGACTCATAGGCCAGTCGTACCGGTGCGAAGGAGCGCCGGTGAATCGGCGTCGGCCCCAGCCGCTGCAAGGCTTCCAGGTGCACCGGTGTCGGATAGCCCTTATGCCCGCCAATGCCATAACCCGGGTAGATCAATTCGACAGCCGCCATTTCACGATCACGGCTGACCTTGGCCAGGATTGACGCCGCCGCGATCGCCGGCACCTTGCTGTCGCCCTTGACCACCGCTTCGGCTGGCATCGGCAATTTCGGACAGCGGTTACCGTCGATCATCGCCAGCTTGGGTTGGATATGCAGGCCTTCGACCGCCCGCTGCATCGCCAGCATGGTGGCATGCAAAATGTTCAGCTCGTCGATTTCCTCGACTTCAGCGCGAGCAATACACCAGCTCAAGGCCTTTTCGCGGATTTCGTCGTAGAGCCTTTCGCGCCGGGCCTCGGTGAGTTTCTTCGAGTCGTTGAGGCCGAGGATCGGGCGCTTGGGATCAAGGATCACCGCCGCCGTCACCACCGCGCCGCAGAGCGGACCGCGACCGACCTCATCGACACCCGCCACCAGGTCTTCGGCATCGGCCACCAGGGTGAAGTCCAGTCCCATCTGCATTTTCACGTTACTCATACGGTTTTGCCGATCAGCTTCAATACCGCATCGGCGGCCTGGTTCGAGGCATCCAGGCGCAAGGTGCGGTGGATTTCGTCGAAACCCCGGGTCTGCTCTTCGCCGCCCTCGATCAGCGGCGACAAGGTCTGCGCCAGGGCCGCGGGGGTTGCTTCATCCTGCAACAGCTCGGGCACCAGCAGACGCTGGGCCAGCAGGTTGGGCAACGAGATGTAGGGGCTTTTTACCAGTCGCTTGAGAATCCAGAAGGTCAGCGGCGCCAGACGATAGGCGACCACCATCGGACGCTTGTACAACAAGGCCTCCAGGGTCGCCGTACCGGAGGCGATCAACACCGCGTCACAGGCAGCCAGGGCCTTATGGGACTGGCCGTCGAGCAGGGTCAGCGGCAGGTCGCGACCGACCAGCAAGGCCTCGATCTGGATGCGCCGCTGCGGACTGGCACAGGGCATGACAAAACGAATGTCGGGGTGCATCTCCCGCAGGCGTTGCGCGGTATCGAGGAACAAGCCACCCAGGCGTCCGACTTCGCCGCCACGACTGCCCGGCATCAGCGCCACCAACGGACCGTCCGGCAAGCCGAGTTCGGCCCGCGCTTGCACACGGTCAGCCTGCAAGGGAATGGCGTCGGCCAGGGAATGCCCGACAAAGCGCACCGGCACGCCCTTCTCTTCATAGAAGCGCGCTTCGAAGGGGAACAGCGTCAGCATCAGGTCGCAGCCTTCGCGAATCTTCAGCACCCGCTTCTGCCGCCAGGCCCAGACCGACGGGCTGACGTAATGCACGGTCTTGATCCCGGCACGGCGCAGCTTGAGTTCGATATTCAGGGTGAAATCCGGCGCATCGATGCCGATGAATACATCGGGCCGTTCGGCGATCAGCGTCTGGATCAGCAATTTACGGCGCTTGAGCAGTTCAGGCAGACGGCCGAGCACTTCCACCAGGCCCATCACCGACAACCGCTCCATGGGGAAATAGGAAACCAGGCCTTCGGCCTGCATCAGCGGGCCACCGACCCCGATGAACTCGACTTCGGGATGCTGGGCCTTGAGCGCCCGCATCAGACCAGAGCCGAGAATGTCGCCGGAAGCTTCCCCGGCGACCAGCGCAATTCGCAAAGTCGCCATGATCAGCGGGTGATGCCGCGGGTCGAAGACTGGATCGACTCGAGGAACACCGCCACTTCCGGGTGCTGCGCGGCAGGCTCGGCCAGCTCGGCGATGGCTTGTTCCACCGTCAGCCCCTGGCGGTACACCACCTTGTAGGCCCGGCGCAGGGCGTGGAGCACTTCCTCGCTGAAACCACGTCGGCGCAAACCTTCGAAGTTCATGCTGCGGGCTTCGGCGGGGTTGCCGAACACCGTGACATAGGCAGGAACATCCTTGCCGATGGCGGTGCCCATGCCGGAAAAGCTGTGGGCACCGATATGGCAGAACTGATGGACCAGGGTGAATCCCGAGAGGATCGCCCAATCACCCATGTGCACATGCCCGGCCAACGCCGTGTTGTTGACCAGGATGCAGTGGTTGCCGATCACGCTGTCGTGACCGATATGCGCGTAGGCCATGATCAGGTTGTGGTCGCCCAGGGTGGTTTCCGAGCGATCCTGTACCGTGCCCCGGTGGATGGTCACACCTTCGCGGATAACGTTGTGGTCACCAATGACCAGGCGCGTCTCTTCGCCTTTGTACTTGAGATCGGGCGTGTCTTCGCCTACCGAGGAAAACTGGTAGATGCGGTTGTGTTTGCCGATCCGGGTCGGGCCCTTGAGAATCACATGCGGCCCGATCACTGTCCCCTCGCCGATTTCCACACCTGCGCCGACGATCGACCAGGGGCCGACCTCAACGCCCTCGGCCAGCACGGCCGTGGGATCGATGATTGCGCGAGGGTCAATCAAACTCATACTTTCTGTTCCGCACAGATGATCTCGGCCGAGCAGACCGGCTTGCCGTCAACCGAAGCCTGGCACTCGAACTTCCAGATCTTGCGCTTGCAGCTGATGAACTTGGCTTCGAGGATCAACTGGTCACCCGGCAGTACCGGCTGGCGGAAACGCAGTTTGTCGGAACCGACGAAGTAGTACAGGGTGCCATCGGAAGGCTTCACGTCGAGCATCTTGAAACCGAGGATGCCGGCAGCCTGGGCCATGGCTTCGATAATCAGCACGCCCGGCATGATCGGATGCGCCGGGAAGTGGCCGTTGAAAAAAGGCTCGTTGATGCTGACATTCTTGTAGGCACGAATGCGCTGGGCCTCGACATCCAGTTCCACCACCCGGTCCACCAGCAGGAACGGGTAACGGTGAGGCAGGTATTCGCGAATCTCTTTGATGTCCATCATTTCGTGGGGAAGCCTGTAGTAAAGAGTGGGAGCGCGCCACGCGCGGCTCCTCTAGCAAATCAAGAAGGCAGCTTGCGTACAGACCCAGGCGGCTACTTGATATGGAAAATGGTATCAGCCATCTGATGAAGCATTACCGTCCGGGGTCACGTCGCCTACCCGCTTTTCCAGCTGCCGCAAGCGCCGGGCCATGTCGTCGAGCTGGCGAATACGCGCCGCGCTCTTGCGCCACTCGGCGGCCGGCTGCATCGCCGTACCGGAAGAATAGGCACCCGGCTCGGTAATCGAGTGGGTCACCATGGTCATCCCGGTCAGGAAGACGTTGTCGCAAATCTCGATATGCCCCACCAGGCCGACGCCACCGGCGAGCATGCAGTGCTTGCCGATCTTGGTGCTGCCGGAAATCCCGCAGCAGGCGGCCATGGCCGTGTGATCACCGACCTGAACGTTATGGGCGATCTGAATCTGGTTGTCGAGCTTGACCCCATTGCCAATGATCGTGTCGGCCAGGGCACCGCGGTCGATGGCGGTGTTGACGCCGATCTCCACGTCGTCACCGATGGTCACGCCGCCGATCTGGGCAATCTTCTGCCAGATACCCTTTTCATTGGCGAAGCCGAAGCCTTCACCGCCGAGCACGGCACCGGACTGGATCACCACCCGCTTACCGATGCGCACGTCGTGGTAAAGCGTGACCCGTGGCGCCAGCCAGCCGCCGTCGCCGATTTCACAGCGGGCACCGACAAAACACTGGGCACCAACGGTCACACCGGCACCAATCCGCGCAGCGCTCTCGATCACCGCAAAGGCACCGATACTGGCGGTCGGATCGACCTGAGCATCGGCAGCCACCACCGCGCTCGGGTGAATCCCGACAGGCGCCTTGGGCTTGGGATCGAACAGGTGCGAAATACGCGCATAGGCCAGGTAAGGATCGGCCACCACCAGCGCATCGCCGGCAAAACCTTCGGCGTCGGCGGCCTTGAGCAACACGGCGCCGGCCTGGCTGTCAGCGAGGTATTTGCGGTACTGGGGATTTGCCAGAAAGCTCAACTGAGCTGGGCCAGCCTCCTGCAAGGTGGCTAGCCCAGTGATTTGTTTCTCCT
>Ga0209888_1000505_pt1 | contig 19080 bp, 17 predicted proteins | sample OrgsoiDNA_201059_FD_185807 | JGI IMG/M metagenome (GOLD analysis project Ga0209888, IMG submission 185807) | Permafrost soil microbial communities from the Arctic, to analyse light accelerated degradation of dissolved organic matter (DOM) -... | ecosystem: Environmental > Terrestrial > Soil >...
TGTTTTTCGGGACGGTGTGGCTGGCAACCCTGCTGGCGACAGCCGGTTGCTCATTGGCCCCGAGCTACCTCAAACCCCAGGTGTCGATGCCTCCGGCGTACAAGGAGGAAAAGACCCAGCCGCTTTTAAAGCCTGCTGAGGCGGGCAACTGGAAAACCGCCGAGCCGTCGGAGTCCATCCCACGGGGAGAGTGGTGGCGGGTGTTCAACGACACCGCGCTGAATCAGCTCGAAAGCCAGGCCCACGATGCCAACCAGAATCTGGTGGCGGCGGCGGCTCGGCTGAAGGAGGCGCGGGCGCTGAACCAGTCGGCCCATTCCGCGCTGTTCCCGACCCTGGACGCAGGCTTCGGTCCGACCCGGGAGAAGGTCTCGCCGGCTTCGCAGTTCCAGTCGGACAGCGGCCAGGGTGCCAGCCAGACGATGTGGCGGGCCCAGGCCGGGGTGTCTTACGAGGTCGACATGTTCGGCCGGGTGTCCTCGACGGTGAATGCCGCCGACGCCCAAACCCAACGCAGTGAAGCCTTGTTCCATTCGGTGCTGCTGGCGTTGCAGGCCGATGTCGCGCAGCACTATTTCGCGTTGCGTGAGCTGGATGCGGAGGTCGAGGTGTACAGCCGGGCGATCGAATTGCGTGAGCAGGCCTTGAAGTTGCTCCAACAGCGTTACGCGACGGGTGATATCGCCGATCTGGATGTTGCCCGGGCTGAATCCGAACTGGCGACGGCTCGTTCCGATGCCATGACCGTGCAGCGCCTGCGCGCGACCTCGGAGCACAGCCTCGCGGTGTTGCTGGGCAAGACGCCGGCGGAGTTCTCCATGGCCGCCAATCCCCTGCAAGCGGTGAACCTGCGGGTGCCCGCCGGCCTGCCGTCGTCGCTGCTGGAGCGGCGTCCGGACATCACCGCGGCCGAGCGCTCCATGGCCGCCGCCAATGCCCGGATCGGCGTGGCGAAAGCGGCGTTTTTCCCGTCGTTGACCCTGACCGGCTCGGCGGGTTTCGAGTCGGGCTCGCTGAGCAATCTCTTCAAATGGAGCAGCCGTACATTCCTCTTGGGGCCTCTGGCCGGAACCGCGCTGAACCTGCCGATCTTCGATGGCGGCCTGCGCAAGGGCAATCTGGCCAATGCCCGGGCGGTCTACGAAGAAGAGGTCGCCAACTACCGGCAGCAGGTGCTGGTGGCGTTCCGCGAGGTGGAAGACAACCTCTCCGACCTGAGGGTGCTGGAAGACCAGACCCGCACTCAAGCGCAAGCAGTGGAGGCCTCCCAGCGCGCCGCCAAACTGGCCCGTGCCCAGTACACCGAAGGCGATGCCAGCTATTTCGCGGTGATCGATGCCGAGCGTGTGGCCTTGCAGTCACGCCGTGCGGCGGTGCAGCTGGAAGGCGTTCAGGCGGCCGCAACGGTCAACCTGATTCGCGCCCTGGGCGGCGGTTGGGGCGATGCCCGGCCAGTTCAGCCCGACGCGACGCTTTCGCAAAATTGATTTAGCGGGCAGCGCGATTTTCAAAGGCTGCCCGCGCCACTTTCCATCCCACTAACGGTGAAATCATGACCTCAATTGACCACGGCACCCAGTCGCGGGACAAGCTGCTGATTCTGGCAGCGATTTGTCTTTCCGCTTTGGTGCTTCCCCTGAGTTTTACTGGCGGGGCGGTTGCCACGCCCGCGATTGGCCGGGATCTGGGCGGCAGTCCGGTGGCCCTGACCTGGATCACCAACGCGTTCATGCTGTCCTTCGGCAGCTTGCTGATGGCGGCTGGCGCCCTGGCCGATGTCTACGGGCGCAAGCGCCTGTTCACCATTGGCATGATGCTGTTTACCGCCGCCTCCGTGGCGCAGAGCCTGGCACCCTCGGTGTTCTGGCTGGATATTCTGCGTGCCGTGCAAGGTGTTGCCGGTGCGGCGGCGCTGGCCAGTGGTTCGGCCGCACTGGCGCAAGAGTTCGAGGGGCACGCCCGTACCCGGGCGTTCAGCATGCTGGGGACGACCTTCGGTATCGGCCTGGCGTTCGGCCCTCTGGTGGCGGGTGTACTGATCGAAGCCTTCAACTGGCGGGCGATCTTTGTCTTTACCGCGTTGATTGGTGTGATCGCCATGGTCTTTGGTCTTCCGCGCATGCGTGAGACCCGTGACCCGGATGCCATGGGCCTGGACTGGCCAGGCACGATCACCTTCAGCGCGGTGCTGGCCCTGTTCACCTTCGGCGTGATCCAGGCGCCTGACAGCGGCTGGGGCAGCCCTTTGGTGGTCGGCTTGCTGGTGGCTTCGGCGGTCTTGCTGGTGGCCTTCGTGATGATCGAGATGCGCGTCAAGCGCCCGATGCTCGACCTGACGCTGTTCCGCTTCCCAAGGTTCGTCGGCGTGCAGATGCTGCCGATCGGCACCTGCTACTGCTATATCGTCCTGGTGGTCATGCTGCCGTTGCGTTTTATCGGTGTCGAAGGCCTGAGTGAAATCGACGCCGGGCTGCTGTTGCTGGCGCTGTCCGCACCGATGCTCGTCGTGCCCATGCTGGCTGCCTCGCTGACCCGTTTTATCTCGGCGGGCATCCTCTCTGGCGTGGGTTTCCTGATTGCGGCCGTCGGCCTGCACTGGCTGAGCCTGTACAACGTCGGCGAGCCGAAATTCGGCCTTGTTGGCCCGATGCTGTTGATCGGTATCGGCGCGGGCCTGCCATGGGGGCTGATGGATGGCCTGTCGGTCAGCGTCGTGCCGAAAGAGCGCGCCGGTATGGCCGCCGGTATTTTCAACACCGTGCGGGTGGCGGGTGAGGGGATTGCCCTGGCCAGCGTTGCCGCGATGCTTGCGTCGTTGCTGCACACCCACTTGTCCGACGCCCTCCAGGTGGTGGCCGGCGGTGCCGATGCGGCGCTGATCGCCGAAACCGCGCACCGGGTCACCACGGGTGATATGGCCCATGCGATCAACACGGTACCGGGCCTGGCCAACGAGCGTCTGGTGGCGGGCTATGCGGCGGCGTTCCAGTACCTGTTGCACATCCTGACCCTTATTACCCTGGCCTCCGCCGCCGTGGTGCTGGGCCTGTTGAGTAAAAACCGCACGGTGCCCGAGGACGGAGTCAGTGAGGCGGCTTGATTGTCGCCCAGTGATCTACAGAGCATCGCTTTGCGGGTTGTTTATCCACAAAACTTGAAAGCACACACTTTATCCATCGCGCCCAATAAGGGTTCGACTCACCGAACTGACTTCAGGTATCGCCATCATGACCAAACTGTATATCGCCAATCAGACCTGCTCCCAAACCGTCCAGATCATTGCCAATGAACTGGGCCTGACCCCGGAGTTGATTCACTTTGACGTGTTCGGCAAGAGCACTTCCAATGGCGATGACTTCAATGAAGTCAATCCATTGGGTTATGTACCGGTTCTGGTGCTTGATAATGATCAGAACGATCAACTGTCTGAAACCGTCATTATCTCTTCCTACCTGGCCGACCAGTTTCCAGAGTCGCAACTGGCACCGCCAGCCGGTACCCTGGAACGTGCCAAGTTCGATCAACTGTTGAACTTCCTGGCCACCGAAATCGCCCAGAAACACATTCCCCTGATGCGCAAACTGATGACTGAAGATGGGATCAAATGGAGCCACGCCAAGCTGGCCAGCGCTTACGGTGTACTGGATGCGCGTCTGGCCGATGGTCGTGCTTATCTCACCGGCGATACCTTTACCGTTGCGGACGCTTATGTCTTCGGTACCTGGTGGCATGAGCGTTCCGGCGCACCGATCACCCATCTGAAAAACCTGATGGCGTACAAGGCACGTATTGATGCGCGGGCCTCTGTACAGAAGGCACTGAAAGACGAAGCCGAAATCGTTGCACTTCATGAAGAGCGCAAGTCGGCCTGAGGTTGATATCGTTATGTAAGAAAGGCCGCTTCTGCGGCCTTTTTTATTGGCAACTTTTTGCCGGAGGAGGAGAGGGCCTAGCGCAGGCGATCCGCCAGGTAGTTCAGCACGGCACGGATCTTCGCCGGCATCCTGTGGCCGAGGGGAATCAGGGCGTGAACGGGCGGGCCTGGGGCATCCACAATCGGCAACACACGCACCAGCCTGCCGCAATCCACATAGGGTTGGGCGACCTTGTCGAAGAGTTGGGCAATGCCGAGTCCGACCACGGTGGCATCGATCACGGCCTGGCCATCCGAGACCACCAGCACCGGCGTGGGGGAAAACTCCCGGATATGGCCATTTTCAGCCAGTGACCAGGGTCGCAGCCGACCGGTGAACCCACGAAAGATAATGGCTTCGTGGTTGACCAGATCCGCCGCGGACTCTATCGGTGCATGGCGTGCGAGGTAATCGGGGGCGGCGTACAGGGCGAGCGTGGTGTTGCATAACCGGCGTACGGTCATCTCGCTGTCCTGGGGCAGCTCGCCGGCCCTGACCACGATATCCCAGCCTTCGCCCACCGCATCGGACATGCGATCGGTCATGGACAGTTCCAGTGTCACCTGCGGATAGCGCTGACGAAGCTCGGAAATGGTCGGCAGGAACAGTTGGCGAAAACCCGAGGGGATATCCAGCCGCACGCGGCCAATGGGTTCTTCCTTGCGAGCCGCCAAGGCCTGCGCGGCATCACGAAGCCCATCGAGGGCGGCGATGGCCGCCTCCAGATAGGTTTCACCGTCTTCGGTCAGGCGTACGGCGCGGGTGGTGCGCTGGAACAGCTTGGTGCCGAGCCTGGCCTCCAGGCGCTGGACGGCCTTGCCGACGTTGGACTTGCTGGTCGAGAGGTTCTCGGCGGCGCGGGTAAAACTGCCGGTCTGCGCGACGCCGACAAAGGCGGCAATGTCCGGAAATGAAGCATCGATGCGTTCCATATTGTCTCTCGTTGAGCGCCTCAGCCGGTCAGCGGGTTCCGGCAAAGGCGAACTATAGACGTTATTTTTTGAGGGATTGACGCCTTTGCGGCGACACATTGTCTCTCGACGAGAGGCAATGGCATAAGCCAGCACGTTTGATTATTGGACAGGAAAAGTCCGCCTGGCCGATGCTCGGGAATCTTTTTTGACGATGGAGTTATTCATGAGTGCACGACGCCAACTCAAACTGGGCGCCTTCATGCGTCCGGTCAGCATCCATACTGGCGCTTGGCGTTACCCCGGCGCCTATCCTGATGCCAACTTCAATTTCGCCCACCTCAAGGGTTTTGCCCAAAGCCTGGAACGCGCCCGGTTCGATGCGTTTTTCATGGCCGACCACCTGGCCTTGCTGAACATGCCCATCGAGGCCTTGAAGCGCAGTCATACCGCCACCTCGTTCGAACCTTTCACGCTGTTGTCGGCCCTGAGCCAGGCCACCGAACATATCGGCCTGGTGGCGACCGCATCGACCACCTACGACGAGCCGTTTCATATTGCCCGCCGTTTCGCTTCCCTCGATCACTTGAGTAACGGTCGTGCCGGCTGGAATATCGTCACCACCGCCAACCCCGATGCAGCCCTGAACTTCGGCCTGGAGCAGGCTTTTTCCCATGATGAGCGTTACGCCCGGGCACGGGAGTTCTACGACGTGGTGACCGGGTTGTGGGACAGTTGGGCGGACGATGCCTTTGTGCGCGATGCCGACAGCGGTGTGTACTTCGATCCGGACAAGTTGCACACCCTGGATCACAAAGGCCGTTATCTGAGCGTGCGCGGCCCCTTGCATATCGCCCGTCCCGTGCAGGGGTGGCCGGTGATTGTCCAGGCCGGCTCATCCGGGCCGGGGCGCCAACTGGCGGCTGAAACGGCCGAGGTGATTTTCGTCGCGCCCGGCACCCTGGAGGAAGGCCGTGGGTTTTATGCCGACATCAAGCGCCGCATGCGTTTGATCGGTCGCAACCCGGAACACCTGAAGATTCTGCCCGGGGCCTTTGTGGTGGTGGGCGATACGCAAGAGGACGCCCGGCGAATCCGTGCGCACCTCGATAGCCTGGTGCATGAGCAGAGTGCGATGGCCTCGTTGTCGGTGGCCCTGGGAGTCGACGCTACGAAGTTCGATCCGGACGGGTTCCTCCCGCCAATCCCCGAAACCAATGGCAGCCAGAGTTCCCGCGAACGGGTGCTGGCCCTGGCTGATCGCGAGCAACTGACGGTCCGTCAACTGGCCCAGCGCCTCGGCGGTTATGCCGGCCTGTCGTTCGTCGGGACGGCCCGCAGCATTGCCGACGAGATGGAGCAATGGCTGGAGAGCGAGGGCAGTGACGGCTTCAATATCATGTTTTCCTGGTTGCCGGGCGGGCTGGATGATTTCGTCGACAAGGTCGTTCCCGAGTTGCAGGCACGGGGCATCTTCCGGCGTGAATATGAGGGGACGACCCTGCGGGAAAATCTCGGATTACCGCGCCCGGAGAACCGGTTCTTTTCCTAGACGCTGGGGGCAAGCCGACCACGGCCATCGACGGGTGGTTACTGATAGTATGTCGCCATGACGACGGAGATTGGTTATGCCCTATGAGCTGGATAATCGCTTGGTGATTGGCGTGGCATCGAGCGCTGTGTTTGACCTCAGTGCTTCAGATGCGGTCTTCAAGAGCCAGGGGGAGGAGGAGTATCGGAAATTCCAGGAGCAGAAGCTGGACGAGCCGTTGCCCAAAGGGATTGCCTTTCCTTTTATCAAGCGCCTGCTCTCTCTGAACGATTTGAGCGCCGATCCGGAAGATCCCCTGGTGGAAGTGGTGCTGTTGTCCAAGAACGATCCGGACACGGGGCTGCGGGTGATGAGAACCATCGATCACTATGGGCTGGGGATGACGCGGGCGATCTTCATGCAGGGCAAGTCGCCTTACGAATACATCCCGGCCTTGAATATTGCGCTCTTTCTTTCGGCCGACAAGACCGATGTGGATGCCGCCATCAAGGCCGGGTATCCGGCGGGTCAGGTGATGGACTCGAAATCCGATGATGACGAAGACGACGATACCCTCAGGATCGCCTTTGACTTTGATGGCGTCCTCGCGGGGGATGAGTCCGAGTCGGTGATGCAGGCGTCCGGGCTGGTGGGTTTTCACGCCCATGAAGTGAAGAATGTGACGCAGCCCCACAACCCGGGTCCGCTTAAGGAATTTTTTGTGCGTATTGCGAAAATTCAGTCGGAGGAAGAGAAACACAAAGCGCTGAATGCCGAGTACAAGAACCGTCTGCGGGTTTCTATCGTGACCGCCCGCAGTGCGCCGTCCCACGAACGGGCGCTCAATACACTGAAGAGTTGGGGCGTCATGGCCAATGACGCTTTTTTCCTCGGCGGCATCGAGAAAGGCCGGGTACTGGCGGTATTGAAACCGCACATCTTCTTCGATGACCAGTCGGGCCATCTGAAAGCCGCCAGTGCGGTGGTGCCTTCCGTACATATTCCATTCGGGGTGACGAATCAGCCGAAGTTACCGATCACACCGGATCCTGTTGAAGTGCTTGGGCTGGAAACTGACTGATCAGTTGATGCGCTCCACAGCCCCTCGATCCAGCAACCATTGCTTCAGTGCCGCGGCTGCCGGGCGCAAAGGGGGCTGTCGGCGGTGCACAAGGTAATAACCTTTGGTCATCGAGAGTCGAAATCCGAAGGGTTCGCAGAGTGTCCCGTCACGCATTTCGCCCTCGGTCAGGATGGCGCTGCTCAGCACGGCGCCCTGACCATGTCGCGCCGTTTCGATGGCCAGAATCGACTGGTCGAAGTGCTGGCTGGGAATGGCCTCGATCTGTGCGTCCGTCAGTTGGCTGAATTGCTGGAGCCAAGGCTTCCAAAGGGGAAGCAGGGTGTTGTGAAGCAGCGTCGCCCGGACCAGATCCTCGGGACGCTTCAAGCCGATTTTCCGGGCATATCCAGGCGAGCAGTAAAAACGCGCTTCGTCACGGCACAGCAAAGTCGAATCCAGCGTCGGATCATTGCCATCGAAATGCCGAATCGCCAGATCCACCTGATCACGCTCAAAGTTGATCAAGGCCGTCGATGCACTCAGGTGCAGCGAAATATCGGGCCTGAAGCCCAGGAAATCGGCCATCCGGGAAGCAAACCATTTGGCGGCCAAGGTCGGCGGCATGGACAGCCATACATCGTTCGCCTGGCTCAGGCGCAGTTCATCACTGGCCTGGCGGATTCGCGAAAGCGCGGGTTGGATGACCGCCCAATAGTTCAGCGCCTCAAGGGTAGGCTGCACCTGGCGGACAGAGCGTATGAACAATGGCGTCCCCAGCCACTCTTCCAGCTTCTGGATCTGCTGCCCGACGGCTCCGGGGGTGACATGCAGTTCCTCCGCCGCCTGAGTGAAGCTGCTGTATTTCATCGCGGCATCGAACGCCAGAAGCGTCTTGATCGGAAGATCGTGGCTCATGCTGAAGATTTTCTATTCCATCGACGGATTTTAATCGTTTGTCCGGACCAGTTTTGAGCAATTAAAATCAAACATCAACCCCGCAAACCAGAGAATCGACATGAATAAGTTTATCTATCCTGCATTCGTGTTGTTGGGGGTTATCTGGGGAACCAACTTTATCTTCATGAAATGGGCGGTCGAGTTCATCTCACCCATGCAGGTGGTGCTGCTGCGGGTGCTCTTCGGTTTTATCCCGATCCTGGTGTTGGCTCTTTGGAATCGTGCGCTGCGTTGGTCGCACCTGCGGTATCTCCATCACTTTTTCATTATGTCGTTGCTGGCCACCACGCTGTATTACCTCGCTTATGCCAACGGCGCCGCGCTGCTCCCCTCCGGCATTGCCGGCATGCTCAGTGGCGCCATTCCACTCTTTGCCTTTTTGACGGCCTTTGTTTTTCTGCGGCAGGAGCCGATCAACCGCTTGACGGTCACGGGCCTGATGGTCGGTTTTCTGGGTGTTCTGCTGATCGCACGGCCCTGGAGCAGCGCTGCCGATGGCATCAATGTCAGTGGTGTGCTCTACACGGTGGCGGGATCACTGAGCCTGGGCTGTTCATTTGTCTACGCCAGGAAGTTTCTCGTCGACAAACAGCTCTCGCCCCTGGCTTTGGCCACCTACCAGATCGGGCTCGCACTGCTGGAGCTGTTGTTGACCACCGACCTGGAAGGTATAGGGCGGATCACCAGCGAGCCGGTGCCCCTGGTTGGCCTGGTGCTGGGACTGGGTGTCTCGGGCACCGGACTGGCGTATGTGCTGTATTACTTCCTGGTGCAGCAACTCGGCGCACTCAAGGCCGCCGGTGTGACCTACATTCCGCCGGTCGTGGCGCTGGGCATTGGCGCCTTGCTGGTACACGAGCCCCTGCATGCCCAGGATTTGCTGGCACTGGTCTGCATTATCGTCGGGGTCTATGTCTTGCAGGTCGGCAAGTCCGCGCCCAGCGTCGCTGTCAAGGCTGCTGCCGTATAGGCCGCCGGGTCGCGAAAGCCAGTCAATCCATCAAGGATCGACCTGGCCCATCAATTCAGCCACCGACTCCTGCCGTTTTGCATAACGCTGTGCCAGCACCGCACAGACCATCAGCTGAATCTGGTGGAACAGCATCAGCGGCAGGATCAGCACGCCGATGGTGCTGCCGGCGAACAGCACCTGGGCCATCGGTACGCCGGTGGCCAGGCTTTTCTTCGAGCCGCAGAAAAGGATGGTGATACGGTCTTCCTGGTCGAAGCCAAAGGCCTTGCCCAGCACGGTGGAGGCCAGCAACACCAGCGCGAGTATCACGCCGCAGACCACCACCAGGCCGGCCAGGTCCCAGAGCGGGATCTGATGCCAGATGCCTTCGTTCACCGCTTCGCTGAAGGCGCTGTAGACCACCAGCAGGATCGAGCCCTGGTCCACGAACTTCAGCCAGGCCTTGTTGCGCCCCACCCAGGCGCCGATCCAGCGTCGGGCGATCTGCCCGGCAATGAACGGCAGCAGCAGTTGCACGCTGATCTTCAGGATCGCATCGAGGGTCGAGCCACCGCTGCCGTGCACATCCAGCAGCAGGGTCACCAGCAAGGGGGTGAGGAAGATGCCGAACAGGCTCGACGCCGCCGCGCTGCAAATCGCTGCCGGCACATTGCCCCGGGCCAGGGAGGTGAAGGCAATCGCCGACTGCACCGTGGCGGGCAGGGCGCAGAGGTAGAGCATGCCCATATACAGCTTGTCGCCGATCAGCGGCGACAACAGCGGCTTGAGCGCGACGCCCAGCAGCGGGAACAGGATAAAGGTCAGGCTGAACACCAGCAGGTGCAGGCGCCAGTGGCCGGCGCCGGCGATGATCGATTCGCGCGACAGTTTGGCGCCGTGCAGGAAGAACAGCAGGGCAATGGCGATATTGGTCAGCCAGCTGAACCCGACGGCGACCTGGCCGCTGGCGGGCAGGAAACTGGCGAGAAGCACCACGCTGACCAGGGTCAGGGTGAAGTTGTCGGGCAAGAAGCGAGGGCGGGTCATCAGGCGCGTCATCCAGAAGCAAAAAACAGTAGAGGGACTGTAGCCTGTCTACCGATTGCCGACTAACGCCAATAAGTCCATGAATGTCGCCTAACGGACATAACGCATCGCCCAATCGGCCGCTTCGAGCGCGCCTTCCATGTAACCCTGGTGTTCCACGGCGGCTTCGGTGCCGGAAATGATCAGTTGCCCGGACCAATCACCCTGCAAGGGGCGGGCAGGCTGAGTATGCGTGTGGCCGGCCACGTTCTGCAGGTCGGCGTCGGTTGCGGTGAGTCTGTCGGCTGCCCAGTCCTTGAGGTAGTGGGCAACCGGTGTCGCGGCCTTTGCACCGAACAGGCGAACCAGTTGCTGGCGACAGGCGTCCAGCAGGCTGGCCTCATCCAGCTGTTTGCGCGCGGAGGCCGGGACCCCGACAAATCCGAACAGCGCCCCATTGCCCTGTGGGTGGGAGGCATCGTGGATTTCCACCAGCGGCCCGACATGACTCTGCGCCATGCCGGACAAGCCCTCGTCGCGCCAAAAAGCCTGGTCGTACAAGGCGACATATTTGGCATGGGGCGCCATCCAGGTCGGCGTTTTCATCCAGCCCTGGCGTGTCTGCGCATCGACCATCGGTTCGAACACAATGTCCTGGGCCAGCAGGCGCAGGGGGATTGCGCTGATGACCTGGGAGAAGCGCAGTTCCGCGAGGGCCTGATGCGTATCGAAGGTCTGCAACGCGATACCGGATGGCGTCGATTGCACGGTGCTGATCCGGCTATTGAGGAAAATCCGCTCAGGCGATAAACGCTGGGCCAGGGCCTGGATCAACTGCTCGACACCGCCGTCGATACGCACCGAGGTGTTGCCCGAGACAAAACCACGGACCCGCTTGGGCGACTCCTGTAGCGAGCGCTCGATCAACATCGCGCCTTCGTCGTACTGGTCAAAGGCCGTGAGTCCGAGCTCTTCCACCAGCGCGGCCATGCGCGGCTGGAAATCCGGCCACATCCATGCCGGCCCCAGGTCATGTCGTGGGCCCGGGCCGGGGGTGGAAAGGATGCGTCCGCCGAGTCTGTCCCGGGCTTCGATCACCACCCAGTCAACATTCATGCGCGATAACCGATAAGCCGTATAGAGGCCGCTCAGGCCGCCGCCGATGATCGCCACCTTGCCGCTATTCATTGCCATGCTCCGGGTAAAAAACCAGAAAGCCCGCATGGCCCCAGGACTCCAGAGCGATGCGGGCGTGTTTCAGGGGGCCACCGTCAGTTTTGTTCGAGTGCGGCGTACGCGTCCAGCACTCGGGCGGAGTAGGTCACCGCCGCACCGGCATTCAGGGCGATGGCCACGCCCAGCGCTTCGGCAATTTCCTCACGGGACGCGCCGTGTTTGACCGCCGCCTTGGTGTGCACGGCGATGCAACCGTCGCAGCGGGTGGTGACCGCCACGGCCAGGGCGATCAGCTCGTGGGTCTTGGCATCCAGATGGCCGGTTTTCGCACCGGCACCGTCCATCACCTGCAACCCGCGTACGGTATCGGGGGACAATTTGGCCAGGTCACCGACCCGGCCCAGCAGCGTTTCGCGGTATTCGTTCCAATCCAGCATCATACTGTCTCCCTGGGCTCAGATACGGCCGGCAGTGACGCCGCCATCGACGGGCAATACGGTACCGGTGATCCACGACGCCTGTTCCGAAGCCATGAACAGGATGGCCTCGGCCACATCGCCAGGCTGACCGTTACGGCCCAGTGGGTGGAAGGCGTTGAAGGTCGGCAACACGGCCTTGACCTGTTCGCTGTCCATGAAGGTGCTGTACACCGGCGTTTCGACCACGGCGGGGGCGACGGTGTTGATGCGGATATTCGACGACGCCAGCTCGATGGCCAGGTTGCGGGTCAGCGCATGGACGCCGGCATTGGCTGCCGAGTAGGCCGCCGACGGCGTCGCGCCAATGGCTTGCAGGGCCCACAGCGAACCGGTCTGCACGATGGCGCCGCCGCCGCGTTGTTGCATGGCTTTGGCGGCCGCCTGGGCCATGAAGAATTTGCCCTTGAGGATGATATCGACGAAGCCGTCGTATTCCTGCTCGTCCAGCTCGAGGAAAGGTTTGGGGTTAAATACACCAGCGTTGTTGATCAGGATATCCACGCCGCCGAACTCGGCGCGGGCCAGTTCGACCAGGGCCTGGGCCGTGGCGGGCTTGGCGATATCGGCCGCGAGGAAGCGCACGTGTTTGCCGGTGGGGTCGATCTGCGCGGCAGCTTTTTCCAGTTTTGCCGCGTCACGGCCGCTGATCACCACGCTGGCGCCTTCGGCCACCAGACGTTGTGCGACTTCTTTACCGATACCTGAACCGCCGCCGGTGACGATGGCGACCTTGGAAGAAAATCTTTTCATGTTTTTGCCCTGTGCTGGGTGAATGAAATAACCTGAACCGTTCTACGCTTGAGTCTTCGTTGCTGTAGTACTTCGGCTTGGGTGCTATTCTTCGCCTTGCCAGCAGGGCTCACAAATCAGAAGTTTTTTTCATTCATTAAAGAAAATCTTTAGCAGATGACCACGCCGACCTATCTCAACGCGCTTCGCGCATTCGAAGCGGCTGCCCGGCACCAGAGCTTTTCGGCCGCTGCCGCGGAGCTTCATGTCACTTCCGCGGCCGTGGGGCAGCAGGTGCGCACGCTGGAAGCGTGGCTGGGGGTTGCGCTGTTCAATCGTGCGTCGAGCGGTTCGGCGCGGCTGGTGCTGACCGATGTCGCACGCAAGGCGCTGCCGGATATTCGCGAGGGCTTTGAGCGCCTGGGCGTTGGGCTGGCACGGTTGAAGGAGGGCTCGCTCAGCACCGGGCTGACCGTAACGGTGAGCCCGGCGTTTGCCGCCAAGTGGCTGTTGCCGCGGATCGAGCGTTTCCAGCTGGCTTATCCACAAACCGATGTGCTGCTGGACACCAACCTCAGGCCCGTGGACTTTATCGCCGAAGGCATGGATATCGGTGTGCGTTATGGCGCGGGGCGCTGGCCGGGATTGACCGCGATCAAACTGATGGACGAAGAGATGTACCCGGTGTGTGCGCCCGGCTACCCGTTGCTCAAGGCCGGGCGATTGCCGGGCAAGCGCCTGGCCGAGGCCATGCTGATCCATGACCTGTCGATGGCCGGCGATCCGTCCTACCCGACCTGGCGGACCTGGCTCGATGCTTCGGGATACAGCGAGATCAACGCTGAACACGGGCTGCGTATCAACAACTCGGCGGCCGTGCTGCAAGCGGCTATCGATGGCCAGGGCCTGGCCCTGGGACGCAGCGTGATGTTGCGTGATGACCTGGCGGCGGGGCGGCTGATCCGCCCCTTTGGTGAGGCCAGTCATCCGCTGCTGTTTGCCTACTACATCGTCTATCGACCCGAGGTGGAAGGGCTGGCGAAGATCCAGGCGTTTCGTGACTGGCTACTCGAGCAGGCATCGCCCGGCGCCGGCGCTTGAGTCCATGGGCTACAGTTCCGCCCGCCCACCGTCCACGACGACTTCAGCACCGAGCATATAGCGCGAACGGTCGCTTGCCAGAAAGCACACGGCTTCGGCGATGTCTTCCGGCTGCCCCATCCGGCCGACAGGCACCTGGCTGCCGACCTTCGCCGCGTAGGTGTCGAACTGCTCCTGTGTCTGCCCGGCCTGGCGATGCAGCGGGGTTTCTATCGAGCCCGGGCTCACGGCGTTGACCCGTATCTGTTGCTCCAGCAACTCGGCGGACAAGGTACGGGCGAAGGAGCGCACCGCGGCCTTGGAAGCCGACAGCCACGAGCGTCCGGGTGAACCGATCTGATTGAGCCACGAGGTGTTGAGGATGATCGCGCTGCCCTTGGGCATCAGCGGCACCAATGACTGCACGGTGAAATAGACGCCTTTGACGTTGACCGCCAGCAGTTGATCGATCATCGCCTCGTCGGTGCTGGCGAGCGGCGTGCCATAGGCGACCCCGGCGTTGGCAAACAGGATATCCAGGTGGCCGAAGGCGTGCTCGACCTGCTCACGCACCGCCTGCATATCCGCCTTGAGCCGAACATCGGCGCGTATGGCGATGGCGCCATTGCCCAGGGACTCGAGCGCTGCCTGCAAGCGCTCCGGGTCAAGGCCTGTGATGGCGACGCGGGCACCGTAGGCGAACATCAGGCGGGCGGTGGCCAGGCCGATGCCTGACGAGCCGCCGGTGATCAGTGCGGTTTTACCTTTGAGCATGCCGATAACCTCGGGGATAAGTGGCTTTCGGCGCAAAGGGTGACGCTGACGCTTGTGGCTGACGAGGCAGATATTCCTCTCTTTCCTTAAAGAAAATATTGCCCGTGTCTATTTCAGGTAGCAGGCGCCGATCCAGTCCTGAGGGTTGGGTGACAGTTGCCGGGCCAGGGGCAAGTAACGCGCATCCAGTTGCGCGGCCAGCCAGTAGAGTTTGTTGCTGCTTTTCGGCTCCCAGGTGCCGCTATACCCGGCTTCTCCGACGTTGGCGCGGTCGTGGTCAAACTTCACGTGGGTATGCACGAACTCCTGATGGCTGCGCTGGCCGTTGGCATAGGGCATCAGCCAGTCGAGCGAATGGCCCAGGGATGCGCCAGTCGGCGCGGTATAACCCAGCCAGTTGTCGCCGTAGGGTTTGGCCGCCAGGGCCGCCTGAACCAGTGGCTCCAGGTCATACACGACGTAATGCAGTGCGTCGCGTTCCCTGAAGTCGAACACCGAACCATCCGCCAGGAGATTGTCCGCTACTTGTTGTTGGAACAACTGGAAGGCCTGCTGCAGCATGCCGCGATCAGCCAACGCGGCGGCGGCCAGGGTCACCAGCTTGACGCGATGGCTCTGCCAGTTATTGATATTTTTACTACTCTTCGAGCCATGGAACTGCTGGATTTGCGCAATGTAGCCGTTCCCCAGTTGGCGCAGGAAAGCACGGCTGGCCTCTCGCGTTTCTGGGCTTAGTGCGCTGGCGGTGAGGGTGTAGGCATCGATCAGTTGATCGAGATTGGTCTCGTCAATCGGGTTGAAATCCGGCTGATAGGTGCGGGTCCAGGCGGCAAGCCCTTCGTCGACCTGCTGCAGATAGCGCGGGTCGGCGCTCAAGCGCCAGGCCAAGGCTGCTTGGCGCAGTACCGGCCAATCCTTTTCCGCCGCGATGCTCTGCTCGCGAATACCCTGGTTCGGCAGGGTGCCTTCCGTATGCAGATGGGGCAGGGCGTGGATGCCATCTCCGAGATGCCCTTGTGCGGCAGCCAGCAGATGCTTGGCGGATGGGCTGCTGGCGGCGGGCTGGCAGAGGTTCATGATCTGAGGTGAGGTGACGGCGGTCGAAGCGGCGCTCGAGAGCGTGCTGACCAATGCTGCGGCGATGCCGAAGGCCCATGCTGCTGTAGCGGGAAAAGCTCGTGACATGCTCTATCTCAACGCTTGATAAGTGAAACCAGTGCTGCTGGCGAGTGGTGGAAAAATTAGCACAGCGTGGTTTCTTTCTTGATGAAACCGGCGAGCGGTAACCGCCACGAAGAGGACGACAACTGCCATGAGCAAGGAAAAGACCGGTTTGGCGCAAGACGAGAGTGGGACTGCCTCGCAACTGATCGAGGCGAGAATCAAGGAGCTGGGGGATTGGCGAGGCGAAACCCTCGCCCGGGTTCGAGCGCTTATCCGGCAGGCCGACCCGGACGTGGTCGAGGAGTGGAAGTGGCGGGGCGTACCGGTCTGGTCCCATGGCGGGATCATCTGCACCGGCGAGACCTACAAGCAGGTGGTGAAGATGACCTTCTCCAAGGGTGCCTCGCTGGAGGATCCTGTAGGGCTCTTCAACTCCAGCCTTGAGGGCAATACCCGGCGTGCCATCGATTTACGCGAGGGCGAATGGATCGATGAGCAAGCGTTGATCGCGCTGGTTCGCGCCGCCGTGGCGCTCAACACTTCGGCTGCTCGCAGCAAGTCGACCCGGTCAAAGCCGCAGTCAGAGTGAGGGCCGGCTGAATTCCGGGATTTGTTGAGCCGAACGGCGGTTACCCACCACCAGGGCCAATATCGCCAGGCCCTGGATTCCGGCCGCCAGCCCCAACAGCAGGAGTTCGCCATGGGACCCGCCCAGTGACTTCAGCGCACCAAAGAACGCCGGCGCAAAGGCATAGCAGCCCTGGGCGGTGGCGACTATCAACGTCACCACGCGCTGGGTTTGCTGACGCGGGAATTCCGCCTGGGCAATCAGGGGTGGCAAGGAGGTGGCATTGCCGATGCCCGCGCCAAAAAGCACGACCCCCAGCCACAGCAGATCGGGGACGCTGCTGAGTCCGGTCATGACCAGGCAACCGAGTAACTGGCAGCCATAGCTCAAGCAGGCAATGGTGCGTCGGTTGGCATCGGGTGGCATCAGCCAACCGACCAGAAACCGACCGGCGATAGCGCTTGCCGTGGCCAGGCCCATCGCCAGGCCGGCCTGTGCTTCTGTGACGTGATTGACCAATAGCAGAAACAAGTGGGTGATCAGTCCGATCTGGGCGAACAATCCCAGCGACATGGCGGCCGCCAGTGTCACGAATCGACGATTGCGCCATAGCGAGGTTGCCGTGCTACCCGAGGAGACGGTCGGCTGGTCAGGTGCTTGATCCGCACCATCGGCATATTGTCCGAGGTCTTCAGGCCGGAGCTTGAAAACCTTGATCGACAGTACGGCAATCGTCGTTATCGACACCAGGCCAACCCCTAGCGCGGCCTGGGTAAAACCGATCCGGTCGATCAGGAACACCCACGCGGATGAAAAGATCACCCCGCCGATGCTGGCGCCGTTATAGGCCATCGCCAGGGCGGCCGGACGCTTGGTAACAAACCACGGGGAGATGAGTGCATTGACTGCAGCCGCACCCATGGTCACCCAGCCCAATCCACTGAGTAGTGCGGCCAGGAACAACTGGTAGGGTTGATTGGCTATCGACCATCCATACACGCCGATGCCGAGCAGGATTGATCCGAGCACGGTGGTGCGGGGAAGGCCCAGGCGCTTGTACAAGGCGGGCAGGTTCACCACCACCAAGGTGCCGGCGAGGAAGTGCAGGGTGACGGCGGCCGAGCACAAGGGCAGCGACCAGCCGGTCCGCTGAATCACCGCGTAGAGAAAGATCGGCGGGCCGTAGAAACCGATCCCCCAGCCGAACACCGCCATCACAAAAGTCGCCGCCACGACCTTTCGGCCGAAAAAATTCGATTGTTTCATGGGGAATCCCTTCAAGTGGTTTGGCATCAGTATGATGATGAAAAAACCGCGATACTTCGCAAGGGAGTGAACTATGGATGTCGAAGCGACTGATCTGTCCCTGGCGGCGGTGGCCGGCGCGATTGCCGACCCGGCTCGCGCGCGGATGCTCTGCAGTCTTTTGGATGGCCACGCGCGCACGGCCACGGAATTGGCCGCTGTAGCTGATATCGGCGCGTCCACCGCCAGCGGCCATTTTTTGCGTTTGCGTGAGCAGGGGCTGGTGGAGATGCTGGTCCAGGGCCGACATCGCTATTACCGATTGGCCAATCCCCAGGTGGCGCATGCGCTGGAGGCGTTGTTATCGCTGACTGATCGCCGCGTGACGCCGTTTCAGCCCAGCACGCCTTCGGCCCTGAAGCAGGCCAGGACCTGCTATGACCATATCGCCGGCGAAATCTCGGTCAAACTGCATGACGCCTTGTTACAGGCGAGCTGGATTGAAGAGCAGGGCAAGGACTATGTCCTCACGGAGGCGGGCACCGCGTCGTTGCTGCGCTTGGGCATCGATATCGAGGCCGTGTCGCGTCAGCGGCGGCGCCTGGCCTATCCCTGCATGGACTGGAGCGAGCGTTCACCGCATATCGGCGGTGCGCTGGGCGCGGCTCTTCTGGAACTGCTGCTCAAGCGCGGCTGGGTGAATCGCCACCTCAATTCCAGGGCCCTGAATCTGACGCCGAAGGGCGCGAAGAGCCTGGTAACCGCCTTTGGCTTACAGGATCGTTAACGGCATCACTGCGCCGTTTGTGCGCCTGCCGCGTCGCGCTCACTGACCAGTGCCTGCAGGGTCAGGCGATTCTGTGAAAGCATCACGCTGCGTACGGTTTCCATGCGCTGCTGGTCGATGGTGTCCCAGCCCAGCGCCCGTAAAACGGGGGCGCGCTTCACGCGAAACACAATGCTCTGGCTGTTGAGCGCCATCGTCCGGATGATCGTGGCTTCGTCATCGGCAGGTCGTCCGGTCAGGCGCCCGACGATACTGCGGGTGACGTGGGACAGACGCTGATTGAGGCCTTGCTCCATCAGCTTGGCGGCGGACGGCGGGCCCAGGCCGGCTTGCTCGCAGGCCATGAAACGGCGCCAGTCGGCGGATTCCGGCGTCTCGAGAATGAAGGACAGGAAGACGCCGAGAATATCCAGGTAACGCTCGATCAATGTCCGGTCATCGACGTGGGGATCTTCCAGTGCCGCTTCGGCGGCCGAAACCTCGTCGGTCAGTTGTGCCCAGAGTTGCGCGAGGATGTGCTCGACGCAGGCCAGGTAAACCCCTTCCTTGTTGTCGAAATAATATTGCAGCGCCGGCGCATTGACCCCGGCCGCGGTTGCGATCTGGCGCGTCGAGGCGCTTTCGAAACCATGGGTGGCGAACTGGTCCACGGCGGCTTCGATAATCCGCAGGCGCGTTTCTTCCCCGCGCTGGTAGCCGCCTTCATTTGCTGGTCGATGTCGTG
>Ga0209888_1000506_pt1 | contig 19066 bp, 15 predicted proteins | sample OrgsoiDNA_201059_FD_185807 | JGI IMG/M metagenome (GOLD analysis project Ga0209888, IMG submission 185807) | Permafrost soil microbial communities from the Arctic, to analyse light accelerated degradation of dissolved organic matter (DOM) -... | ecosystem: Environmental > Terrestrial > Soil >...
AGCGAACCCACGCCCGGATTGCCGCCCCAGGAGAAAATCAGCTTACGGGCGCAGCCGGCGCCGATCAACTGGTCATAGACCAGGTCAGGCGTCATGCGCACCAGCGTCAGGTCTTTCTTGCCCTGACGAATGATTTCATGACCCGCCGCCGTCGGAATCAGATGAGTGAAGCCTTCGAGCGCGACGGTGTCACCGTCGTTGACGAACTGCTTCACTGCGTCATGCAGCGAAAGGATTTCAGCCATGGGTGCAGACTCCCGGTTTCAACACACCTGAGGGACAGCGCGAGGTTCAGCGCCGTGGTGAGCTCAGGGTAAGCCGGGGGTCGGCGACCAAACAATCCGATAATCGATTAACCGTTCGATAATCGAACGCATTGTTTGCAAGCTACCGTTTGATCCTTCAGACGCTTTCTCCGGGAAAGCGTAGCCGTCCGTACTCAGGAAAACAGCTGCGCACTCAACTCGCGACTGGCCTTGAGCATGCTCGGCAGGAAACGCTGCTCCATCTCGCCGCAGCTGACACGCCCGGCACTGGCGCTGACATTCAGCGCCGCCAGTACTTGCCCGGAAGCGTCGTAGACCGGTACCGCAATCGAGCGCAAACCTTGCTCCAGTTCCTGGTCGACAATGCACCAGCCCTGCTGGCGAACCTGTTGCAGGCATTCGAGCAGCGCTTCGGGAGTATGCAGGGTGCGACTGGTCTTGGCATGCAGGTCGGCGTGTTCGAGGTACTCGTGCAAGGAGGCGTCGTCCAGCGCCGCCAACAGGATGCGCCCCATGGACGTGCAATAGGCCGGCAACCGGCCGCCCACCGAGAGGTCGACCGAGATCAGTCGCCGGGTGGTGGCGGAGCGGGCGATATAGAGGATGTCGTCCCCCTCCAGGGTCGCCATGTTGCAAGCCTCGTGCAACTGCTCGCTCATGCGGTCGAGATAGGGTTGCGCCGACACCGCCAGGGGCGTGGACGACAAGTACGCGTGTCCCAGGGTCAGCACCTTGGGCAACAGCGAATAGGTCCGCCCGTCGGTAGTGGCGTAGCCGAGCTTGATCAAGGTGTGCAAGCAACGTCGCACGGCCGCGCGGGGAATTTCCGTACGGTGGCTGATCTGCGCAATGGTCAGGTGCCGTTTGCGTTCCTGGAACGCCTGCACCACCGCCAGGCCACGGGCCAGCGAGGTCATGAAATCAGGGTCACCGGTAAACGCCTGGATACGCTTGGCCGGCGAAGCCACGATAGGTGGCGCCACAGAGGTGAAGGCATCGCGCAGTTGGTCGTTCATCAAAATTCCTTGTCTGCCGTGGAGGCCCATTACAGGCGGGCTTGGGCGGATAGACAAGCCCGGCCTCTTCAACTTTGTGCGATTATCGAACCACTGGCCGATAATCGCAATTGACCCCGATCGTCGCAGCTTATACCTTGGACGCGCCGCTGCGGTTTTCCCGGGATACTGGTCAGGTACCCACCGGGAGGGCTGCGTCGGTCCGGCCTCACCCACGAAGTGAGGCCGTTTTTTTAACCCCCTGGCGGTCACGCGCAAGGCGTCGATCAATAAGTTGAACAACGGCGCGCCAACAGAATCGGGATTGTATTTTCAAGTATCAGGTTTATTGCACTGCAACTTGAATTGATAACCGTCGTCAAAAAACAGGCAGCGGTTACCTCGCCCTCAAGTTACAGTTAAAAACTCCTACATCACAAAACTCACCAACAAAGTTGACGAACTCCCTTATCTTCGCGATAGTGTCAGTCAAACCGACCGCTATAATACCCTGTACGCCCTCAAGGCCGTCTGGCCCGACAGGGGTTCCGACTGTCAGCGCTCAATCCTGAATTGAACGTCTTGTCAGGGCGGTTGTGTTTAATGGAACACAATCACTCAACTCAAATTAGGTAGTACTGTGACGAAAGACGAACTGCGCGTGGAACTTGAGCGCCAGGAACAACGTTACAAGGATGTTTACGGCGGGGCTGTCACCACCTACGCCGCGCAACCCGATCCGGAACGCAAACCCTGGCGCAAACGAGCCAGTCTTCTGGACCAGGCGTTTACCCAGGAACTGCAAAAGATGGAAAAGGAACTCAAGGCCGAAGAGCCTTAGGCTTATCGGTATTGATACTTTTGCGGGCCACGCCCCCCGCCGCCAGGCCTTTCCTACACGGACAACGCCTGGCCCGCCGGACGCCAAGACTTACGCCATCCGCGTGTCAACCGTCGGCCCTGACCACCCACTCAGGTCAAATGGCGTCAGGCAGGCCCTCACCTGAAAGTTTTCTGGCATAATCGCGCCCCCTTATGACCGGGTCAGAAAACCTTCATGATCGATTTATTCAGCGGACTGGATGCCTGGGTGATTGTAAGCCTGGTGCTCGCCCTGGCCTTTGTCCTCAGCTTCGAGTTCATCAACGGCTTTCATGACACCGCTAACGCGGTGGCCACTGTTATCTACACCAAAGCCATGCCACCTCACCTGGCGGTGTTCTTTTCCGGTGTGTTCAACTTCCTCGGCGTGCTGCTGGGCGGGGTCGGCGTCGCCTATGCGATCGTCCACCTGTTGCCGGTCGAGCTGCTGATCAACGTCAACACCGGACATGGCCTGGCCATGGTGTTTTCGCTGCTGGCCGCGGCCATCGCCTGGAACCTGGGCACCTGGTACTTCGGTATCCCGGCCTCCAGCTCCCATACCCTGATCGGTTCGATCCTCGGTGTCGGCCTGGCCAATGCCCTGCTCAATGGCATCCCCGTGAGCGAAGGGGTGAACTGGCAGAAAGCCGTCGATATCGGCGCCTCGCTGGTCTTCTCGCCGATTGCCGGCTTGCTGGTGGCGGGCCTGATACTCGTCGGCCTGAAATGGTGGCGTCCGCAGTCCAAGATGCACAAGACCCCGGAACAACGGCGCAAGATCGACGACAAGAAACACCCGCCGTTCTGGAACCGCATGGTGCTGGTGATCTCCGCCATGGCCGTGAGCTTCGTCCACGGCTCCAATGATGGCCAGAAAGGCATCGGCCTGATCATGCTGGTGCTGATCGGTATCGTCCCGGCACAGTTCGTCCTCGACCTGAGCACCACCACTTACCAGATCGAACGCACCCGCGATGCGACCCTGCACCTGAGCCAGTTCTATCAGCGCAACAATGCCACCCTGAGCGAATTCCTCGCCCTGGGCAAGAATGTTGCCGACGATATGCCGGGCAAGTTCCGCTGCAATCCGCAACGCACCGAAGCGAACATCAATGCCCTGATGAGCAACCTCACGGGTGTGACCGACTACCATTCGCTGTCCGCGGACAAGCGCATTGAGGTCCGTCGCGACCTGCTCTGCCTGGATGACACCGCCAAGCAAGTCGGCAAGCTGCCGGGCCTGGATTCCCGTGAAAAGGCCGACCTGGAAAAACTGCGCAAGGACCTGACCGCCACCACCGAATATGCACCATTCTGGGTGATCATGGCGGTAGCCCTGGCCCTGGGCCTGGGCACCATGATCGGTTGGAAGCGCGTGGTCCTGACCATCGGCGAGAAAATCGGCAAGCAGGGCATGACCTATGCCCAGGGCATGTCGGCACAGATCACCACCGCCGGATTGATCGCCCTGGCGAACATCGTCGCCCTGCCCGTCTCGACCACCCACGTGTTGTCGTCGGGTGTGGCCGGGACCATGATCGCCAGCAAGAGCGGCCTGCAAGGCAGCACCATCAAGACCATCCTGATCGCCTGGCTGCTGACCCTGCCAATGACCATCGGTCTGTCCGCCGGTCTGTTCTGGCTGGCGACGAAGGTGCTCGGCAGCTGATTCCGGGCGGATAACAAAAAAGGTGCGCTCCCATCGGGACCGCACCTTTTTTATTGCCAACAAAAAGAGCAAAAAAAAGGGCGACCGAAGTCGCCCAAAATGCCTTGCGTGCTCGTTCCCTGGAAGCTCTACGGTTTCTTCCGTTTCTGTGAGTCTTTCCAGATAAAAATTCCAAAACCGGCGAAGAACATCACCATGAGGCCGACAGTCAGCACTCCGGCGATCACCACATTATCGAAGAACATGACTGGCCTCCTGCACTTGCCCTGTTGCGATGGAGCTAAGTTAGCCCAGCAGGCACGATGACAAATTGACCAGGATCAATGCCGCCCATGGCTGGGCGCGTGAGAAGGGAAATAACTGACCCCTATCAAGAGTCAGTGGGGGGCATCAGCGCTTTTTCGGTTTGTTCTTCGGTTTTTTCTTGCCCTTGCCCAGCGGCATGGCCTGTTCGAACGCTTGGCGAACTTCATTCAAGCGCTTTTCATTGAGATCATGGACACGCTTGGCCCGTTCGGCATTAAGGTCGATCAACTTGTCATCTTGGTTCATGGTCAGATTACATCGCTATCCGTCGAGTTCTATCAAAGGGCCACTATCGGTAACCTTCAACACGCGCTATGGGCTAATAATGCGGGCAAGTCAGCCGGTTATCCAGACTTCCCTCTCAACAAGGCCTGGGCAGTCCCGCGATTTCCCAGCACAATCCCCTGACCTTGATCACCTGCAAAGGAGAGCCGAAGTGGTGTTGCACCAGGATCTGCCCCCCTTGATGGCCCTGCGCGCCTTCGAAGCCGTGGCCCGTCACCTGAGCTTTATCAAGGCCGCCGATGAGCTGTGCGTCAGTCAAAGCGCGATCAGCCATCAGGTGCAGAAACTCGAGCAGCATCTGGGTCGACAGCTATTTATCCGGCGCACTCGCGCCATTGATCTCACAGAAGAAGGTGGCCGGTACTACCAGCAAATCCGCCCGGCTCTGGAGCAGATCGCCCAGGCCACTCGCCAGCTCAGCCAGCCCCGGCAAAACCAGGTGCTGCGCATTGGCCTGCTGGCCTCCTTCGCCACCCTCTGGCTGGCCCCGCGCCTGACCGGTTTCACGCTTCGTCACCCGCAGATCAGGGTCGAGCTGGAACCCACGATCCAACTGGCCGATGTGGCCGGCGCCCAAGTGGACCTGGCGATCCGTTATGGCAAAGGCGGCTGGCCCCATGTCAACGCCGTACGCTTGATGGGCGAACGCCTCTTTCCGGTCTGCAGCCCGGCCTTCAAGGCCGACGGCATCAAGCGCGGCCCACTGCTCATGTCACAGGCACCGCAACCGTTCGAATGGATCGACTGGTCGCGCCACTATCACCTCGACATTCAGCACTACCCCCGCGCCATGCTCCACGACTACAACATCGTGGTCGAAGCGGCCATCGCCGGGCAAGGTATTGCCATGGGTCGCCAGCGCCTGATCGAACGCCGCCTCAAAGAGGGCGTGCTGGTGAATGCCTTCGACCAGCCGGCCTTTGAAAGCGAGATCGGCTACTGGCTGGTCAAACCCAACAGCGCATTGAGCCCCGCCGCCGAATGCTTCTGTGAGTGGTTGCTGGAGCAGTGCAGCGCCGCCGACCCATGAGTTATCTGGATACGTCGGATTGAATCTATGGGTTTGTCGGTCCACGGCCGACCCAGCATGCTCAAGCCTCTTTCCCGGAGGTTTACCCAATGAATCATTCCCTGTCCGACCGAGTAGCCCTGCTAGGCCTGAACCTGCCGCAACCGGGGCAGCCGATCGCCAACTATGTGAACTACGTCATCAGCCAGAACCAGCTGTTCATTTCCGGACAGATCCCCCTGCAAGACGGCAAGCCGGCCTTTATCGGACGCCTGGGCGACAACCTGGACGAAGCCCAAGGCGCCCAGGCCGCGGAACTCGCCGCGCTCGGCCTGTTGGCGCAACTGGGCCACGCCCTTGAAGATGATCTGTCACGCCTGGCGCGGATCGTCCGGCTCGGTGTCTTTGTCGCCAGCCACCCGGACTTCCAGCGCCAGGGAGCCGTGGCCAACGGCGCCTCCAACCTGTTGGTCAATGCCCTCGGTGACAAGGGCCGCCATGCGCGCACCGCCGTCGGCGTCGCCAGCCTGCCCAGCGGTGTGGCCGTGGAGATCGACGCGATTTTCGAGCTGCGGCCATGAACGATCCGCTTGCGGACGAAATCGTCCGCCTGCGTGCCGCCACCCCTGGCTGCGCCCGGGTGATCCATTTCAATCACGCCGGCGCTTCCCTGCCCAGCCAGGCCACGCTGGACGCCATCAACGCGCAACTGCTGCGCGAAGCGACTATCGGCCCCATGGAAGCCGGTGTTGAAGGGGCCAGGTTGCAAGAGGAGGCTCGCCACTGGGCGGCCCGACTGCTCGGCACCGACAGTGCCGCCATTGCCTTTACCAGCAGCGGCTCGGCGGCCTGGGGCATGGCCTTCAGTGCCCTGGGGGACTGGCACCCGGGCGACCGGATCCTGGTGGGGCGGCATGAGTGGGGTGGCAACCTGGCCTGCATGACACAAGCCCTGGCGTCCGGCGCCCGGCTTGAGGTGATCCCCTGTGACGAAAGCGGCGCGGTGTCGGTGCCCGCCCTGGAACAGATGATCGATTCACGGGTGAAGCTGATCGCCCTGACCTGGCTGCCAGCCAACGGTGGCCTGATCAACCCGGCCCGGGCCATCGGCGAAGTGGCGCGACGGCATGGCATTGCCTACTTCATCGATGCCGGACAAGCACTGGGCCAGTTGCCCTGCGATGTCCAGGCCCTGGGCTGCGATGTGCTCAAGGGCGCCGCCCGCAAGTTCCTGCGCGGACCGAGGGGAACAGCGCTGATGTACATACGCCCGGAATTCATGGCACGACTCAAGCCGGTCCAACTTGATGTGCTCTCGGCGCCCTGGGACGGCTACGCTTTCGCCCCGAGGAACGATGCTCGCCGCTTTGAAACCAGCGAAGTCTCCCTGGCGCTGCTGGCCGGACTCGCGAATGCGCTGAAAGAAGCCGCGGAGCTGGGGATCGAACGCATTCATCAGCGAATCCAGGCATTAAGCCAACCACTGCGCCAGGCTCTGGGGCAGATCAACGGCCTGGAGCTGCATGACCTGGGCCTGTCCGGACAACAATCAGGGCTGATTGCATTCACGCTGGAAGGTTGGGACGTTTTTGAACTGAAGCAGCGGCTGGCCGAAAGTGGCATCAACCTGGGGGCCAATGGTACGGCTTACACGCCACTGGATATGCGGGCCCGGGACCTGCCAGCCATCGCGCGGATCGCCGTCAGTCATCTCAATACCGGGGCAGAAATCGACACGCTGCTCCAGACCCTGCGGACGCTGGCAAATGAACGCGGTCAGACCTCGACGTCCACCAGCAGTCCCTGACGCGGCTGATCTTCCATCAGCGCCACCACCGGGACGGTGTTGTCGGCATTCAACTCATCGCCCGGAACGGCCAGGTGCAGCTCGGGGTCGTCGTCGGCTTCGCGGCGGCGTTGCTTCTGCTCCTGCTGGCGCCGTTGTTCCTCGCGCAGCAACCAGCCGGCCTCGTCCGGGTCACGCTTTTGCAGGTCGATGGTGCTCTCATTGGAGCTTTGTTGGATCGGCACCACGGGGGGAATGTTCGGTTGCGGTCGAATCGGATCCGTCTGGGACGTAATCGGTACGACGCTCAGTGGCAGTATCGGTGGCAGCATGATGGCATTCTCCTGTCGTCAGGCTGTCGGCGGCGCGCTCGGCGACTTGAGCCAAGGATGGTCAAACTGTGACCGGATTAACAGACAAAGGTGCCCGAGATCCCGATGAGCTACCCTTTCTTCCAGGTCTCGCACCTACCAAAGGCGGGACGCTCGCTAAAAGCGCGGTATTTGTGAGCTTCTTTTGGCCTGAAAGCGTCGATTCCGTTAACATAGTCGGCTTTTTCAAGGCGGGAGTCAGGCAGCATGGCGCAGCAGTATCAACCGGGGCAACGCTGGATCAGTGACAGCGAAGCGGAGTTGGGTTTAGGCACCGTTCTGGCACAGGACGGCCGCTTGTTGACCGTGCTCTACCCGGCCACTGGCGACACCCGCCAGTATGCGCTACGGAATGCGCCCCTGACCCGTGTGAGGTTCTCGCCGGGCGACACCATCACCCACTTCGAAGGTTGGAAGATGACCGTGCGGGAAGTCGACGATGTCGACGGCTTGCTGGTCTATCACGGCCTCAACGCCCAGAACGAAGCCGTCACGCTGCCGGAAACCCAGCTGTCGAACTTCATCCAGTTCCGCCTGGCCAGCGACCGCCTGTTCGCCGGGCAGATCGACCCGTTGGCCTGGTTCTCGCTGCGCTACCACACCCTGGAACACACCAGCCGCCAGTTGCAGTCCTCGCTCTGGGGCCTGGGCGGCGTGCGCGCGCAACCGATCGCCCACCAGTTGCACATCGCCCGGGAAGTCGCCGACCGCATCGCGCCACGGGTCTTGCTGGCCGACGAAGTGGGCCTGGGCAAGACCATTGAAGCCGGCCTGGTGATCCATCGCCAACTGCTCTCGGGCCGCGCCAACCGCGTGCTGATCCTGGTGCCGGAGAACCTGCAGCACCAGTGGCTGGTGGAAATGCGCCGGCGTTTCAACCTGCAGGTCGCACTGTTCGATGCCGAACGCTTTATCGAAAGCGATGCCAGCAACCCGTTCGAGGACACCCAGTTGGCCCTGGTGGCCCTGGAATGGCTGGTGGAAGACGAGAAGGCCCAGGATGCGCTGTTCGCCGCTGGCTGGGACCTGCTGGTGGTCGACGAAGCCCACCACCTGGTCTGGCACGAAGACCAGGTCAGCCCGCAATACGCCCTGGTCGAACAGTTGGCCGAAACCATTCCCGGCGTCCTGCTGCTGACCGCAACGCCGGAACAACTGGGTCAGGACAGTCACTTCGCCCGCCTGCGCCTGCTTGACCCGAACCGCTTCCATGACCTCAAGGCCTTCCGCGCCGAGAGCGAGAACTATCGTCCGGTGGCCGAAGCCGTCCAGGAATTGCTGGATAAAGGTCGCCTGTCGCCTGCCGCGCACAAGACCATCCAGGGTTTCCTCGGTGAGGAAGGTGAAGCCTTGCTGACTGCGGTCAACGACGGCGATGCCGAAGCCAGCGCGCGCCTGGTGCGTGAACTGCTCGACCGCCACGGCACCGGTCGCGTGCTGTTCCGCAACACCCGCGCCGCCGTGCAGGGTTTCCCGGAGCGCAAGCTGCACGCCTACCCGCTGCCGTGCCCGGACGAATACCTCGAACTGCCCCTGGGCGAACACGCCGAGCTGTACCCGGAAGTCAGCTTCCAGGCCCAGCCTGACACCGACGACGAAGCCCGCTGGTGGCGCTTCGACCCGCGCGTCGAGTGGCTGATCGACCAGTTGAAAATGCTCAAGCGCACCAAGGTCCTGGTGATCTGTGCCCATGCCGAAACCGCCATGGACCTGGAAGACGCCCTGCGCGTGCGCTCCGGGATTCCGGCCACGGTGTTCCACGAAGGCATGAATATCCTCGAACGTGACCGCGCCGCCGCCTACTTCGCCGACGAAGAGTTCGGCGCCCAGGTGCTGATCTGCTCGGAAATCGGCAGTGAAGGCCGCAACTTCCAGTTCTCCCATCACCTGGTGCTGTTCGACCTGCCGTCCCACCCGGACCTGCTGGAGCAACGCATCGGCCGTCTCGACCGAATCGGTCAGAAACATGTGATCGAACTGCATGTGCCGTACCTGCAGACCAGCCCGCAAGAGCGCCTGTTCCAGTGGTACCACGAAGCGCTGAACGCCTTCCTCAACACCTGCCCGACCGGTAACGCCCTGCAACACCAGTTCGGCCCGCGTCTGCTGCCGTTGCTGGAAAACGCCGACGACGGCCAGTGGCAGGCACTGATCGACGAAGCCCGCGGCGAGCGTGAGCGTCTGGAAGCTGAACTGCACACCGGTCGCGACCGCCTGCTGGAACTCAACTCCGGTGGTGCCGGCGAAGGTGACGCGCTGGTCGAGGCGATCCATGAACAGGACGACCAGTTCGCCTTGCCTATCTATATGGAAACCCTGTTCGACGCCTTCGGCATCGACAGCGAAGACCATTCGGAAAACGCCCTGATCCTCAAGCCGAGCGAGAAGATGCTCGACGCCAGCTTCCCGCTGGGCGACGACGAAGGCGTGACCATCACCTACGACCGCAACCAGGCGCTGTCACGCGAAGACATGCAGTTCATCACCTGGGAACACCCGATGGTGCAGGGCGGCATGGACCTGGTGCTGTCCGGTTCGATGGGCAACACCGCCGTGGCACTGATCAAGAACAAGGCGCTCAAGCCGGGCACCGTGTTGCTGGAGCTGCTCTATGTCAGTGAAGTGGTCGCACCACGCTCGTTGCAACTGGGCCGGTACCTGCCGCCGGCGGCATTGCGCTGCCTGCTGGATGCCAATGGCAACGACCTGTCGACCCGGGTGGCCTTCGAGACCCTGAACGACCAGTTGGAAAGCGTGCCACGGGCCAGCGCCAACAAGTTCATCCAGGCCCAGCGCGACAGCCTGACGCCGAAGATCAACGCCGGTGAAGCCAAGATCGCCCCGCGTCACGCCGAGCGCGTGGCCGAGGCCCAACGGCGCCTGGCGGCGGATACCGACGAAGAGTTGGCACGCCTGACCGCGTTGCAGGCGGTCAACCCGAGCGTGCGTGACAGCGAGCTGGTGGCCTTGCGTCAACAGCGTGAACAAGGCCTGGCCATGCTGGAAAAAGCCGCGTTGCGCCTGGAAGCGATTCGGGTGTTGGTCGCGGGCTGACAACCACCCTTGTAGGAGCGGGCTTGCCAGCTCCTACAAGGGCTCAGCGTCAGGCGGTTACTGGCGCCCCACCCGGCGCATCCGCCACCATCCCCTCGCGCATACGCTGCGCATCCTTGCTGAAACACCGCGCCGCCTGGAACAGGAACACCAACGTCAACAACAAGGCGCCCGGAATCAGGTACATCGCGTCATGCAGCCCGACGGCCTTGAACGCCTCGCTCATCTGCTCGGCCCCCGCCGCCAGCATCGCCGCATGGGCGAAATGATCGGACAGCAACCCCACCACCACCGGCCCCAAACCACCGCCCAACAGATACAAACCGGCAAAGTACACGGCCATCGCCATCGCCCGCAGCCGTGGCTCGACCACGTCCTGGATCGCCGTATAAACACAGGTGTAGAAGTTGTAGGCAAACAGCCAACCGACACTGAACACCGCCACGAACACACCGATCTCGATCCGCCCGGCATGCAACGCCCAACCGGTGGTCAACGTCGAGATCACCAGGCTCAGCGCGGCGAACAACAGCCGACCATTGGCAATCCGCTGGTGCAGCTTGTCCGCGACCCAGCCCCCCAGCGTCAACCCAACCAGGCCGGTGACCCCGACAATAAAGCCGGTCGCCACTGCGGCTTCCTGCAAGGGCATGAGGAAATAGCGCTGCAGCATCGGCACCAGAAACGAGTTGCAGGCGTAAGTGGCAAAGTTGAAAGTCAGCCCCGCCAGCACCAGCCAGAGAAACGTCGGGATCGCCATCAGGCGACGCACCGGACGGTCGACCTTCTCCTGGGACACCTTCACCGTTTCCGCCGCACCGCGCTTCGGTTCCTTGATAAAAAACATGAACCCCGCCAGCAGCAGCCCCGGCACCGCCGCGATAAAGAACGGTGCGCGCCAGCTGTCGAAGGCCTTGACCATGGCCCCGGTGGTGAAAAACGCCAACACCAGCCCCAGCGGCAAGCCAAGCATGAAGATACCCATGGCCCGCGCCCGGCGGTGTGCCGGGAACAGATCGCCGATCAGCGAGTTGGCGGCGGGCGCATAAGCGGCCTCGCCAATGCCCACCCCCATGCGCACCAGCAGGAAGGTCGCGAAACTGCCCACCAGGCCGTTCGCCGCCGTCAATCCACTCCAGACCGCCAGGCCCCAGCCCATCAGTTTGCTGCGCGAGCCGTTGTCGGCCATCCGCCCCAGGGGCAGGCCGGCAATGGCATAGACAATGGTGAATGCGGTGCCGATGATGCCGATCTGGAAGTCGCTCAGATGCCACTCCATACGGATCGGCTCGATGATGATCGCCGGCAGGGTACGGTCGTAGAAGTTGAAGAGGTTGGCGAGGAACAGCAGGAACAGAATGCGCCAGGCATTCGCCGCTTGGGTCGAGTTCTGCATGGGGTCCGTCTCTTTTATTGTTATAGGGGCCTGCCCGCCAGACGCGTTGAGCCCGGAACCCTCAATCTAGTGAGCGGCGCCGGGACTGTCTGCCACCATTCGTGGCGCTGATACCCGACAATGCCCCGCGCGCCCTGCCCTATCGCCTTATTGCCGCAGACCCGGGCGTCGGCAAAGGTTATGCAAAAAATACCTTCCAAAGCCCGAGCCGAAGCCTAGAATAGCCGTCGATTGACTCCCCCCCACTTTCTCCGTGACCTTCCATGCCCGACGCTAATCCGTGTCTGAATTGTGGTGCCTGCTGTGCGTATTTCCGCGTGTCTTTCTATTGGGGAGAATGCGCCTCGGCCGGCGGCCTGGTGCCCGACGAACTGGTCACCCAGGTCGGCGTCAACCACGTGGCCATGCTCGGCACCGAACGCAGTGCCCCGCGCTGCACCGCCCTTGAAGGTAAAGTCGGCGAGCAGGTCAGTTGCTCGATCTATCATCAACGCTCAAGCACCTGCCGGGAGTTCGAGGCCTCGTGGGTCGACGGCGTGCACAACGAGTACTGCGACAAAGCCCGCGCGGCGGCCGGACTGCCACCGCTGGAGCCGGAACAGGCCGGTTTTTTAGTACCAATCGCTATTTAAGTCATTCCCAAATCATTGGCATCGCCCTGCCATGCCCCCTTGCAGCCTGAGGTGAGCCTCTATACTCCAACGCATTGGTCGGTGCTGAGTCACCGGTAGTCCAAGGCGTCAAGTAGGGCATGCTATGGAATGGCTGGGCTTGCATTTTGTTAACGAGCTTCCCGAAACCGGGCAGCTGCTGCTCAATTGCAGCCACAATCCGTTGTTGGTGCTGCTGGCTTATCTGGTCGCCTGCGCGGCCTCTTTTGCCATGCTGGACATGGCCGAGCGCGTCGGTCATGTGGAAAAGCCGTCGCAACAACGGATCTGGCGCTGGGTCGGTGCCTGTTGCCTGGCCGGTGGTATCTGGGCCATGCACTTCATCAGCATGTTGGCATTCCAGGCGCCCATCGACATTCAATACGACCTGTCGATCACCCTCTCATCCCTGCTGATCGCCCTGCTGGCCTCCTTCCTGGCCATGCACACCCTGGGACATCCCCAACTGCGCACCTCACAGTACCTGCGCGCCGCGCTGTTCATGGGCTTGGGCATCGCGGCCATGCACTACGTCGGCATGTCGGCGTTGCAATCGCGTGCGGTGCAGTACTACAACCCGGGCCTGGTCGGTCTTTCTGTCCTGGTGGCCATCGGCGCCAGCCTTGCGGCCCTGATCTTGTCCCGGCGCTTTCGCACCGGCAGCGGGATCTTTCACCAACTGCTCAAATACACCGCCAGCCTGGTAATGGGCGCCGGTATCTTCAGCACCCACTTCATCGGGATGTGGTCGTTGCACCTGATGTTGCCGGCAGGCAGCGCCTTGCCCGCACCGGCGGACAACAATCACCTGCAATTGGGCATGACCATCGCCCTGATCGCCCTGCTGATCATCGGCAGCAGCATCAGCGCGGCCCTGGCAGACAAGAAGCTGCAACACAAGGAACACGACCTGCGACGGGTCAACGCCCTGCTCAGTCAGCTGGATCAGGCGCGCATGTCACTGGCGCAAGTGGCCCACTATGACGCCCTGACCAACCTGATCAACCGCCGCGGTTTCAACCAGATCTTCGCCGAACGACTGATGGAGCGCAGCACCAACGGCGGCATGCTGGCGGTGATGTTTCTCGATATCGACCACTTCAAGCGGATCAACGACAGCCTCGGCCACGATGCCGGCGACGAACTGCTCAAGGTCATCGCCGGGCATATCAAGAGTGCGACCCGCAGCCACGACGATGTGGTGGCGCGCTTTGGCGGCGACGAGTTCTGCATCCTCATCGGCCTGCACAACCGCGAAGAAGCCCGGCATATGGCCCAGCGCATCATGCTGAAAATGAAGGAGCCCATCGAGCTGGCCGGGCGACGCATGGTCATGACCACCAGCATCGGCATCAGCGTGTTCCCCGATGACGGCAAATCCTGCGAGGAACTGCTGAAAAACGCCGACCTGGCGCTGTACCAATCCAAGGGCGCGGGGCGCAACAGCCTGCACTTCTTCAGCTCCAACCTGAAAACCCGCGCCACCCTGGAACTGCAGCTCGAGGAAGAATTGCGTCATGCCTTGCGCGACGGCAGCGGCCTGGCGCTGTACTACCAACCGATCTACGACCTCAAGAGCGGCCAGGTCGCCAAACTCGAAGCCCTGGTGCGCTGGCAACACCCTCAGCACGGACTGCTCTCGCCCGACCGGTTCATCGGCATCGCCGAAGCCAACGGGATGATCGCCGAACTCGACGGTTGGGTCATGCGCAAAGCCTGCGAGGACCTCGCCTGGCTCTCCGAACGCGGCTGCGACGAACTGAAGATCGCGGTGAACTGCTCGGCCCTGAACCTGGCACGGGAAGAACTGGCCGATGAAATCGAAAATATCCTGCGCGCCGCCGGCATGCCACCCCAACGCCTGGAACTGGAAGTCACCGAAAACGCCCTGATGGGCAATATTTCCAGCACCCTGCAACTGTTGCGGCAGATCCGCAGCCTCGGCGTATCCCTGTCCATCGACGACTTCGGCACCGGCTACTCGTCCCTGGCCTACCTCAAGCGCCTGCCCCTCAATACCCTGAAAATCGATCGTTCGTTCATCCTCGACGTACCCAAATCGACCCAGGACATGGAAATTGTCCAGGCGATCATCGTCATGGCCCACACCCTGCACCTGCAAGTGGTCACCGAAGGCGTCGAAACCCAACAGCAGTACGAATTCCTCGCACAGTACGACTGCGACTTTATCCAGGGCTATCTGCTCAGCCGGCCGGTTCCACTCGAGGAACTGTTGCCGGTGCTGCGCCAACTCAACCAGCGTCGGCCATCCCCCAGTACCCAGTTCAATCCGCTGATAGTACAAAATTCATAAAAAGTTCCCCGCCAATTAAAGAACGCCAATTTCTGGCCGATCCCTCGGTATTGGAAACAAGGATCCCCCCTAGGGGAGCCTAGGGATAAACCCTATCGCTCAGGCCAATATCGCGATGTACAGTCGCGATCTCTCACTCCGTGATGGCGCGTTGATATCCTTTCGACCGCCGAACCAGACCAGGCAAATGGCGCACAATGACCTCTAAAAATACTCCAGCCAACGTAGTATCCGATCTGACGTTGCCACCGGTCGCGGAAAAACCTTACAAGGCCTATTCCACTCCTCCCCGTCCGCTGTCGACCCAGCAATACCTGTACTTCACCGAAACCAACACCGACCGCATCCTCGACAACCTCGACGGCCTGCGCGACATGGTATTCCCCCGCTCGCCCCATACCGAAGGCGAAAGCGAGGCGCGCCGCGACCAGGAATTTCCCTCCGTGTGCCTGATCGGCCTGGGCCGCTGCGGTTCGAACATTGCCCTGGACGTCGCGGAACTGGTGTACAACGCCCGTAAGTTCTACCTCAACGAGTTCAACAACGAAGACAAGGTCAGCGACAAGGGCTACCGCCCGGCGCAATGGATCCGCAACAACCTGCGCCTGGTGCAGAACAAATCCACCAAGCCGGTGTTCCTGGTCGAACCCCTGGTCATGCTCGGCGACCTGGACAAGGACATCGCCGGACGTATCCGCTTCTCGCGCAAGGGTGAAAAAAGCGGCTTTATCCGCGATTACAGCAAGATGAAGATCATGGACCTGTCGGAAGTCCATGCCGGTGGTGCGGGCAACGCGCCGATCCTCGGCCAGTACCTGGCCAAGATCATCCTGAACAAGGACACCCAGCGCTTCTCCAGCCCCGACTGGAAGATGATCCACTCGTACCTGATCGACTCCTGCGGTATCAAGGCCAACCAGTCGCGCCTGTACTTCTCGATCTTCAGTGCCGGCGGCGGTACCGGTTCGGGCATGGCCTCGGAATTCGGCCTGGCCCAGCAGTACTCCTACATGAACAAGACCTTCGACACCAAGCCGGCCGACGAGCATGACAGCAAGAGCGGCCACTCCTTTGTGTTCGAGCCGATCTTCACCAGCGGTATCTGCGTGCTGCCGAACATTTCCGACCACCGCAGTGAAATGTCCGAAGCGCTGCACATCAACGCCGGTCGCCTGCTCTGCAAATACCTATCAGAAGAATGGGACTTCTCGTACAACTTCGACAATGAGGACAGCAGCGAAGCCAGCGTCATGGGCCGTATTCGCCCGTGGAACGCGATGATGCTGATCTCCAACGACATCATGCGTTATGCCGAAGAAAGCGATGACGGCAACATCCAGAACATTGATGTCAATGCCATGGAGAAGCACGCCAACCAGTACATCTCCCAGCAGATTTTCAACATTCTGACCGCCCAGGCGGTGACCACCGACTACGACCAGAACTATTTCCGGCGTGCCGGCATCGACATCGGCGAGACCATTCGCCTGGATGCCAACGACCTGTTTATGAGCCTGGCCGGCCCGGTGGCGATTGCCTACGCCGAATCCGTGGTACCGGAACAGCCGGCCCCTACCGGCGACAAGTTCAAAGTGTTCGAGAAAGAGCCCCAGCGGCTGAATATCGACGACCTGTTCTTCCGTTCCATCGACCTGCCGCACTTCAACAAAGTGACCCAGGCAATCGAAGGCATCAGCCTGCTGCCGATCGAGTCCAAGCGCTATCGCGCGGCCCTCGATCAGTACAAGACCTCGGGCTACGACGCGGCGGCGCTGCACGACCTGCATTTCTTCAAGAACTGCTCGTCGGTGGTCTCGATCGTCTCCTTGCCCAAGGACTACAAACTGTCCTACATGGACCTGAACCGACTCAAGACTCACCTCAACAGCCTGTTCCCCAACACCACGCTCAAGCGCTACGCCCTGGTGATCGGCGCATCGGCGAACCTGTCACTGACCACCCTGATCGCCAAGAGCCCATGCCTGTCGGACGACTTCCTGACGCTGATCGTGGCCTTTATCAAGCGCTGCTTCGCACGTAACCCGTACCGTTTCGACGATACGCTGGACAACTCGATGCTGGACTTCATCACCCGCGATGAGTTCGACGAAGACAGCCTCGACGAGTTGCTCAACGAATTCGAAAACCCGGCGAAAATCCTCGATACCAACTGGTACGCGATCAAGCCGATGTACGAGAAGAAGTACCGCGAGCTGATCAACGACAAGGAAAAGTTCGTCTCGATCAACGATATCCGCCTGTCCCGCGACTGCGTGAAGAAGGCGATCAAGTACCTGCGCGAGATCTACCGTCACCGCATCGGCAAGACCAAGGTCATTTCGCTGAACAACCACACCGGCAAGACCGAGTATTAAGAACGGCGCCAACGTTGTGAACACAAAACGCTCGAACAGCACAATCCTGTAGGAGCCGGGCTTGCCCGCGAAGCTTTTGACGACCTCAAGGGCCTCTTCGCTGGCAAGCCAGGCTCCTACAAGGACCGTGGCGTACTCGAGATAGTCGGCAGTCACCGCAGGATTGTAGATTTTCTCCACGGGCAAACTGCCATTACTGCGCAACGCAGTTACTGACCTACACACCGGCAAGCTATAAACGCACAAGGGTTATGCACGATTAGGGGGCGCTGAATTATTTTGTTGCTCTTTCCTGGACCATCACCCAAGGCGAAACCACTACCGCCCATAACGCCGGATCGCGTTCGAAAAGATCCAGCGCCCGCGACTCAGACACCTTGGCGAGCTCCCCGCTCGCCAGCCATGCAGCGACTTTCTCAGCCTGGTTCTCGGCCACGGCCTCGGCGGCGGCGATCAGATCCAGTGCCGGCTCGACCCACAATAGGGCACCCCGGGCAAAGAACGGTTGCAGCTCTTCCCAGCGAATAGATGCGGTTTCACCAAGCAGCTTGGCATAGAGGGTGCTAGGTTCTTGAATCATGGGGTTCCACCTGAGAAAAAATCGGCGCAATCATAACGTCGAGGCTCACTTGGAAACACCCAGATGAAACTGAAGGGGTGATCGAGGGGATCGAAGGCGCCAGGGATTGCAGCTGAAAGCTAGCAACATCCAGACAAAAATCTGCATGCCAATCTGCCGCTATTCTGTCTTTTTCTTTCATCCAGGCGACATATCTCGATTTTGCCTCCGGCTGCCCGCTATCCAATCGATAAGCGCGCACACTAAACTGTATCGGTACAGTTGCCGGGGCATGAACCGGGATATCGGCGTTAAATCTGACCCGGTCCCACAGCTCCGGCCGTAGGACTCTAAAAACTACAACAGCAAGAGTGGAGCACTAATGACTAAGCAGATTTCCAAACTGTTCGCCGCTATGGTTCTGGCCGGGGTTGCCAGCCATTCTTTCGCTGCAGACACCATCAAGATCGGCATTGCCGGCCCGAAAACCGGCCCCGTGGCCCAGTACGGCGACATGCAGTTCAGTGGCGCCAAAATGGCTATCGAGCAGATCAACGCCAAGGGCGGTGTTGATGGCAAGAAACTCGAAGCCGTTGAATACGATGACGCCTGCGATCCGAAGCAAGCAGTTGCCGTAGCCAACAAAGTCGTGAACGACGGTGTGAAATTCGTTGTCGGCCACCTGTGCTCCAGCTCGACTCAACCGGCTTCGGACATTTACGAAGACGAAGGCGTAGTGATGATCACCCCGGCTGCCACCAGCCCGGAAATCACCGCTCGTGGTTACAAAATGGTCTTCCGTACCATCGGTCTGGACAGCGCCCAGGGCCCTGCCGCCGGTAACTACATCGCCGACCACGTGAAACCGAAGATCGTTGCGGTACTCCACGACAAACAGCAATACGGTGAAGGCATTGCCACCGCCGTGAAGCAAACCCTGGAGAAGAAAGGCGTCAAGGTTGCCGTGTTCGAAGGCATCAATGCCGGCGACAAGGACTTCTCTTCGCTGATCGCCAAGCTCAAGCAAGCCAACGTCGACTTCGTCTACTACGGCGGCTACCACCCGGAGCTGGGCCTGATCCTGCGTCAATCCGAGGAAAAAGGCCTGAAGGCCAAGTTCATGGGGCCGGAAGGCGTGGGTAACGACTCCATCTCGCAGATCGCCAA
>Ga0209888_1000509_pt1 | contig 19030 bp, 18 predicted proteins | sample OrgsoiDNA_201059_FD_185807 | JGI IMG/M metagenome (GOLD analysis project Ga0209888, IMG submission 185807) | Permafrost soil microbial communities from the Arctic, to analyse light accelerated degradation of dissolved organic matter (DOM) -... | ecosystem: Environmental > Terrestrial > Soil >...
GACTCAACATGATGAGCGCATTTTTTAAAAGCTCGCTTACTTTTTTTGCGAGCTTTTTCTTTTTAATGATGATGCCCACGGGCAGCTTAGGCGATGCGCGGTGAGCGCATTTTCCGAGAACCGATCGAGAGGGGCATGCCAGAGTTCCTGTTTAAACCTTTGTGGCGAGAAACGCTTGCGCGGCCGGAAAAGCGCGGCGAATACCCGATAAAATCCGCAATGCAGAAAAAATCCAGGTCACCAAAAAAGTAGATATTTGCTTCGCTTCCGGCATTCAACAGTGCCTGAGCCGCCTCCAATTGCGCATTGTCTCCGGAAACGAACAACAACAATCGCCCCTTGGGCTCCCTCAACCGAAGCGCGCCGGCTTCAAAGCCCCCGGAATACACCAAAGCATATTCCTCTGGTACGCTTGGGTGATGTGGGGGCAGAGAAAACAAGCCTCAGTTTTCAATGAACAATAAGCTATGCACGGGCTCCTTGGGGAGCCACACCGTCATTGGGTGTCTTCTGCGCGAAAAAAAGGCTTCGTGAGCTTGTTGGCTCCCGTCAAAGGCAATTCAACGATGGCCGACATGGAACCGCCGCTGACCACCGCTGGCGTTTTCGCCGACGCAAGCCCATCGTCCATATTCAAGGCCGTGTCCGTTCCTCCACGCGTCCCACCCCTCGGTCCAGCGTCCAGGCCGTTCCCCCGGGCCCTGCCTCACTCAGGGATTCGGCGAACAATCCTTCGATTGAGGGGCTGTCCATATTTTGGATCAAACCCTTCAAGCCCTCGCCCGCGCGCTTCACGAGCTCGCGGGCGAGGGCTTGAATGACAGGTTGGTCATGCCACCTCAACGGCGCGCTGCAATGCAATTTTTTCGCTGCGTTTGTGCAGCTGCGCCGCCTTGTTTTGTCCCGAAAACCGACTTTGAGTCAAACCGGCCAGCTTGCGGGCATTGCCATACACAGCCAAAACGGTTTTTGCGCTTGCCTCGCTCCAGGCGTTGGAGCGCATGATCGCTCAGTGCTCCCGCCCGGTCGCGCTGACCGGTGTCATCTAAGTCTGCGAGTTTTGAAAACGGAGGGTAAGCCTCGATCATTTTCATAGCGGCGCGGTTTTTTTTTACTGCATCTTCGCTTTGTAAATCCAGTCCTATAGGGAGAGTTCAATTAGTCGCGCTCCCGCGGAACGCTGAACGAAGATGCCCAAAATCATCGCACTGCGTGTTGCGTTGCGTTCATTCGTGCTAAAACAACCCGCCTATTTTTCAATCGTGGTTGACGCGCCAAGGTTGTTTTTGCGTCAAATCTGTAAAATGATCTGTAAAATGATTTCCTGATTGATGTTGACTGCAGACGCGCCTTTTTTCTTGACCGCGCGGGCCGGTTTCTTTTTTTTTGATGGTTCTTCCGACTTTGGCAGGCGCGGCGCAGAAGTCGCGGAGCCTGCCGTCTGCCGCCTTGTGGACAAAACTGCTCTCTTTTTGATTGAGGCGATCTTTTTCGCGCCACTCTTCGCAGGTTTTTTGGCGGCGTTTTTTTTTCTCTGAGGTGATCTTTTTTTGCCCCGTGGTGTGCTCTGTCAGCAGTTTTTCCGCACGGTTCGGCGAAGACACGGCGCGCCCATTGTTCAGCGTTCTCGCCAAATCGCGCCTTTTGAACAGACGCCCCACCAGCGCGGCTGACGCGGGCAATCCTCTTGCGATCAGCATGTTGGATATCTCATCCATGGACAATCCGCAGGCCTTTTGAACTTCGATCGTGTGCATTTCAGCCCACAGGCGCTCATTGAGCCTAGCACTTTTGTTTGCCGGTGATATCTTAGATCTAAACGCGTTCGACATGGGATGGCCGATAGAGGGAAACTGAACTATTCAGTTCGCTTCTTTGCATGATCAAGCCACTTATTTTTTGTTGGTTTTTCACATCACGAACAGATCCGCGATAGCATAATAGCTCTCCTCGCAGAAGCGTTAGCGTGAGCCCTTCTTGTCGGCGTCTCATCAGCACACGCAGTGGTCGCGGAAGCAGAAATAGCCAATCTGCTTCGTAGGCCGTCGGAATTGCGTTGTGTAAGAAGAGGGCAGGCTTAATCGGTCAGATACTCAAATTTTTTCTGACTCTTATTCAATAAAGTGGCTCAACTTAGTTAAATACCCAAGAGCTCTTTTACTAAGACCATCAAATCCCCTGCCGACTTTTTATTGACTCGCCCGTTCGATTTCCTGAACATCAAATAGGCATCCAATTTGTCGGAAAACAAAGCCAAACAAAAATCTTTTGGCAAATCAATCATCCTCTCTTTTTTTGCCTCTTCAATCAAGTGGCTCCCTTTTGTTTCTATCAGGAACGTTCTTTCATCTTTCCAGGCTATAAAATCTGGGTAAAATGTTGTTGAAGACTCTGTTGCCCGCGGCAATGGTATGCCAAACCCTGTTCTTGAAGGGTTCCTTGCCCAATCAACACCTAATGAATCCAAGCATTCGGCCATCATTACCTCAAAATCATTCAACCCATTGTATGATCCATGAACTGCATTCTTGTAAAAATGCCTCTTATAGTATTTTTTTTGCCCTGGCGCAGAGCCTCCGTCAGGGTTTATCAATTTGAAGTTTTTAATTTCAAATTCTTCCCCGTCATTTATTATTTCTATGAACATATCCAGCTGTTCGTCCACGAAGTGATCGCATCTTTCACGATATTGAGAATAAGCTCTTGACCCTACGTCGACTTTCTGTTGTGCTCCAGTGCGATCCCAAATGGATGGTTTAACCCAACCTCCCGTGGACCCCCCTTTTGCACGAATCAAGCGATGATCTTTCAAATCCAAATATGCCTTTACTATTTCAGCAGCGGTGCTAGGAACTCCACGAGGTAGTTTGCCATGTTCTATTTCGTTTTGCCCCCCACCAACTTCCACCGACAAAACCCTTTGCCGTCCTGGTGATTGACAATCTTTTTTTTGAAACTCAGACGAAAATATTGTATTCATGATAGTCGTTTCAATCTCTTTTCGATTTGGGCAAATGCATAAATTCGGCACGCGCCTCATCTTTATCGCGGCCTCATCAATCGAAGGATTGCTTTCTTCTGGACGATCCGATACGGCGATTTCGATCCCTGACGTGTCCATCTCTTTTCGCAAGTTTTCAACAACCAACTTTAGGACGTCATTCTTTGTTCTTAAAAAACAGAAAACGGACTGCAGCTCCTCTTCTGCCGGAATTACAGGGATGCCATCGACTGTTTTAAACGGATTTCTTATTAGCCGACCAATTCTTTGAACTACTTTTTTTGGGCTAGCTTGTTCACCATGAAAATATCCTACGTAAGCCCATGGTTCATCCCATCCCTCCTCAAGGGAAAGATTCCAAATGATATGTTTGAATCCCTTTTGTCTCAGCGTCGCAGGGGTTTCGTTATCGTCGTAGGTGGCTACCAATTTTGAAAAATGAGACTTTCCGCTTTTCACCGCCGCGGCTGCCGCACCTTTTGCGCCAGATAGATGCACCGCTATGGAAGATGTCGCGACTCCATTTTTTCTTCCTAGCATCGCTAGTTCGTCCCACACTCTCAACCCGTCCTCCGTGCTATCCACAATGTAACAAGCAATGGCTTCTCCAGCAGAGATTTCAGACAAATGTCTCCATTTATTAACCGCTTGTTCTATCATTCCAGACGGACTTGTTTCTAAATCAAAAATTTTTATTACTTTTTTCAGCAATCCATTGCTAACCACATCGGACGTTTTTATTTTTGTTGTTCTTTTTTCATTCACCTCGTGTTCCTTATCTTTTTCGTTTTCACCAGGAATCCATCGATACAACTCAGCAGAAAGTGGCGACGCGCTAGCCATAATCATCGCAACAGGCATTAGTTCTTCTATCCTTGAAAATTGCGCTGTTGTGGCATTATGCCCCTCGTCATAGAATACATATAAAGGCCTTCGTGCCGAGCAAAGCTGCTCCCACGGAGATGGTAATCCCTTATGAATGTTTAAAAATGTTTTATCTTGATCTTGATTGAAAGCGCCGATTGTCGTAGTTATAACACTACGACCCATATCGGCCTCTATCAAACTTGTCCAATCGGCAACGCTTCCCAATGCTTCATCGAGTTGCATAACCGTGGTCGTGCCATCACCCGACCCATCGAGAAGGTTTTTGTATTTACCTCTTAAATTTTCTGTGGTTTGCTCAATTATTGCGCGACGGGGTGTCATCCAAACAATAATGCAATTATTCAACCTTCCTGCCACTCCGGCAAGAATTGGTGTTTTCCCTGCTCCCGTGATTGCTTTTATTTTGTGCAAATATGGCTTTGGCTTGCCCCGCAGTCTTTCTGAAACGCTTTGCCCGTGAGAAAATAAATTTGTTCCGTGATCGTAACAGCTTATAGCTTCAACTGTTTTGTCCACCGCATCTATTTGAAATCGCACGAGATTGACCTGGGCATCCATTTGTTTCACCTCTAGTTGTTGTTTATTCCGAGAGCAGCCAATATTTCATCAGGAATCTGGTTGAAATAATATGATGGGCTGCCATTAGGGCCGGCGTTTACCGTCCCGTAAATATAGACGGGCTTTTTTAGTCCATAGGAAGCTGCTTCTTTCATGATTTCAAGATGCTTTTCTCGCGTCAAAACCCCATGATCTTCGCCTTCGGAAATATCCCATATTAACGCAATCGCTGTTCCTGAAGCGGTTTTTCCTATGACATATCCATCGCCCCCCGCGTTCTCTATTATCTCGGAACCGATGTGTGATGTCATTATTATGTCTATCAAATCAGCTCTTTTTGATAAAAGAATCGACTCTGCACTAATTGGTCGACCTTCCTTGTAATATAAAAACCCACCCTCTGTTTTGAATATATGCTGGCTTTCTCCATTCTTTTTTCTGGGCGATGCCCACCTCCCCGATATTACTCGACGAATGCGTTCGGCCGTAATGGTGTCTGCGTAATTGATCTTGCTGCCAACGCCTCGTTCAATCAAAACAAAACGCCTTTGTTTGGCCGGTTCGGAGGCGCCCCCGACGTCCTCACTCTTTCTTTCTGGTTCATACGCTTCCCTAGCCTCACTATTTAAGCTTAAAACTGCGTGGCCAGTCGTTCCCGATCCAGCAAATGCGTCGATCACAATTCCGTCTTCTGGGCAAAATAGTGCTACAAGTTTTTTTGTTAGCTTAAGCGGTTTGACGGTGTCAAATGTCCCGTCTTCTCCTAATATATCTTGAATCATTTTTTTCCCCGACCTGTTTGCTCCCGATATTTCATTCGTCAAGGCGATTGAATTTTGATCATTTCCGTCTCGCGAATCGCTTTCGGCAATCTCGTCATATGGCCAAAAGGTTTGTGGCGTTATGTGTTCTTTTCCGACTTCTTTCCGATATCTCTTCAAAAGTGGCTGCCCATTCCCCCGTCCTCGACTACCCCTTTTATTTGAAAAATATATTGTTGGCCGTGCGATTTCTCCGGCCTCGCTCTTTCTTTGCACATCATAAGCGGCGGCCCTATCAACCCCGTCGGTTACTATATTTCCGGTTGTTTTTTCGATATGGTAAGCGACACCCCATCCCACGAGATGTTTAACTGCTTTTTCGGCACTCATTGACCAATGGCGAGCATTTGGTGGAAAGAAAAGTTCGCCCGTCATTGGATTTTCGATTCCGTATTTTAATGATTGTCCGCCGCCAATGCTAGTTGATAAATCTCCCTGACGCCAGAATTCCTCATTTTCGCAATCCTGTATGTAAGCGCTCTCCATTTGTTCCGACCGCTCGAGCCCTTTTACGTATGCTTGGTCCTTTTCTTTTGCATATATTAAAATATAATCGGTTGACGAGGCGATGCCGCCCTTCCTCGTATTTTTTGAGCTCCCCGTGCATTGCCAATTTATGATTCCAAGCCGATTTTCCTCGCCAAACACTTCATCCATCAAGAGGCCCAATCTAAACAATTCCTGAAACCCTATATGAACAGCAATCACGCCGCTTTTTTTTAAAAGTTTTTTTGCCAAATCCAAACGAACCTCCATCCAAGAAAGCCATTTTGAATGCTTGGACGCGTCCGTTTCTTTTACCCACAGGGGGTCTCTTTTTCCTGCCGATGTTTTTAATACTCCATCGATTGCCGTGCTTTTTAAATCAACAAACCCTTTTCCGTTTTTTTCGATCCACTTTTGCTGTTGTTCTTTTGTTAAATAAAAATTGTCTTCATATATAAAACCACTTGCCCCGCTATTCCCCGTATTGTATGGAGGGTCCCACAGCATAAAGTCTACTTTCCCTCTGAGGCCGAAAACTCCTGAGCAAAGCGACTTCATAACAGGAGCATTATCTCCTTCAATTATCATATTTTGATTGTCCGTGGCGATTTCGGGAGACGGTTGAACGCTTAATTTTTTTTTCAGCACCAAGGAGACAGGCGTGATGTTGTCGGAAATTATGCTTCCCTGGCCAGCCCACCGAAGTTTGATTGATTGATCGCCCATGTAGCCTCCTGAATGTTATTCTAATGAATCTACATGCTTCTCAGGCCAACGCACGCAAGTCAATCCGCGATCTGGCCCTTTTGTCGGGAATAATGAAAGGATACTGATAGATACGTTTATCTTTTTGAAATTATAAGCGCCTAGTCAAAAATCAATTAAATTAACGGACCTTTGGCCGGGGGTTAGTAGTCGGTTAATTTGATCTCGCCCCCGCCAGCCTGTAGCTCGAGTTCATTTGCTCTCGGGCCTTTTGAGTCGTGAAGCGCCAGCCTCCGTTTGTATCACCCGTACCTCGCCCAATCTCTTTTTAACGCGTTGCGCGATAGGACTGGCAACTCGATTTCGGTGATGTTAAGCCACGAGCCGTGCCTGGGCGTGAAATGAAACCCAGTTTCCCCTGCCCTCTGCAAAGCGGTTTCAGGATCGAAGGCTTTGTAAAAAACGCCCTTCATGTGCGAGCTCGGGTGTCCATGACCAGTTTAATCCGATCTCGGGGGGGCAACCTCTCGATCAGCAATCAGCACTCAACGAAAGTTGTTTTTTCTTGCTCTCGCTCAACGGCACATCCGCCGCTCCGCAACGGGCGAGCAAATCATCATCGCACTGGCCGTCCCACAACTGGCATAATCAGGACCCTCGAGCGCCGAGCTCCGTGGCGCGCAAGGCTCGCCGGCCTTGGCCGGCGCTGGAAGCCGCATGGGGCACTCGTCAAAACAAATGATGGAGCATGCCTTGCCCAACAGCAAGACGTAGGTTTCCAAAACGTCTTCCATGTAAGCTATAAACTCCTCGTAGACGTCCGGGATGCACAATTCTTGATCTTGCCAGGGCTTGAGCGCTTTTTTAGAATCGAGTGCGCCCCAACGTAGCTGAATGACTCCGTGAAGCCAGGCTCGATGACTTTTCTGGGCAGCATCCTGAGCACTCGATGATCATGCCCGTCTGGAGCTTTCGAGCAGGCGATGGCGGTAATCATGGTGATCTGCTTGGTGTCCAATTTTGGCGCCGCGCGTGGGCGCGAGCACTCTTCGATCGCGGACTCTTGCGACCAATGAGCGGCCGATCTCCAAGGCTTGATAAATTTAGAGAAAGGCCGAGCCCGCGGCCAGCTTGTGCAGAATGCGGACCCGGGTTATTTTGCGAGCCTTGTGCTCGCCGCGCTGGATGGTGTCGAAAAAACCGGACTCGTCAGGTGCGAGAAGGATGCAAGCGTGGTCGGCTATGTCGGTCTCCGGTTGTGGATCATGGCCAAACATCTTTTATTTGAGAAACGACATCACGCTACCTGACTACTAGGGCCTGACGCCCATTTAGGGGGGGGGGGGCGAACACGAAATATGTGAGGTCTTCACCGCGTGCGATGGGCAACAAAAAATGATTGGAACAAGCTTGGAGAGCCTGACCATTCGCGTGAACACCATTTCATCACTCATTTGAACAAAACGGATCGCAATCGATTTGTATGTCGTTTGATACGAATAATCTTTAACGCTTGATGTCCTTACTGCATCAAAGTGGTGGGAATGCCCTGGTCCTTGCCTAAATTGGGGTTTGTGGCCCTGTCAGCCAGAGATCGGCAGAAGAAGCTGCCATAAGGCCTGGGCGGCTGACGCCCGAGGCGCGTTTCGAACTCAACGCGCCGGTGCGCTTGGACTGCGGAGAAAACCCACCACTTTGATTTATATGCGAATAATCTCTAACGCTTGACGCCCTGTCCAGACGGGCATTCTCCACTGTTTTGTAAAAATTGCTTGCTGGTTGCAACGCCCGTGCAACAAGGCTGGACAGCCAGATCAATAGAGATTATTGGAATAATTATACCCTTTGCCCACTTCGTTCTTGACAAACCGCACAAAACATGTTCATCTTCCCAAATCAAAGTCCTCATACCAAAAACATGTTTACAAAAATCGCGCTTGTTATCGGCATTTCTCAATACCCCGGCGGCACAAACCTCCGCAATTCGGTTAATGACGCACACGATGTTTCCGAAGCGCTTGACCTATTGGGATATCATACCATTTCCTTAATTGATCCAGTTATTGACCAAATAGATGAAGCAATAGAACAATTCCTTCCTCTCTTGGCTCAATGTATCGTTGGCCTTTTTTATTTTGCCGGACATGGGTTCCAAAAGGATGGTGATAATTATCTGGTTGCTAAAGACGCAGACTTTTCGAGTCTTGGCTCTATGGAACGGCACTCCTTATCCCTAACAAAAATCGTTCGCGATATGAGCAAAAAAAACAAAAACGCCAATATTTTAATACTTGATGCTTGCCGCAATATAATCTCTACCGGTCTTAGAAGTATCAATGGCGGTCTGGCGCCTGTTTACGCGCCTAAAGGAACGCTGATTGCTTATGCGACCTCTCCTGGTGAAACAGCTAACGATGGTGGCGGCCGCAATGGTGCTTATACAGAGGCGCTTCTTAAGCACATTTCGACACCAGACGTCGTCGTTGAAGATATTTTCAAGCGTGTTAGAAATTCACTTAGTGCGAGTACAAGAGGAGGACAAACATCTTGGGAGCACACATCTCTTTCTGGGGATTTTTATTTCAACCTTCGATCTGGCGCCCCTATAAAAATATATCAAGAATCTTCTGTTCGGGATCGTTTTTTTGATTGCTCCATCGGTCGATGCGGCCTTGATTTAATCAAGGAACTTAAATCAAGCAATTGGGATCGTCAGAATTTTGCTGCAAGAAGTTTGCCGTTTATAAATATGGACAGAATGAACAACGACGACCTTTTTGTCCTTGGTCGCAATATTTATCAAGCTGCTTGTGGATCTTCTTTCGGGGCACAGGAAATTGTTAACAATTTCAAGAATCGTTTTGAAAATGAAAAACCTTACACAAAATTTAACGTTCTCAACGGAATGCTTTTTGAAATTTTTTTTGACTCGGCGGGGCGGATTAGAAAGGATTTTAAATCAACATATTTTAATACACTTTTCAATCTTAGTTTGCTTCCTGAATTTTTCAATAGCTTCTCTTATATCTCAGAATCCCTTGTCGATTTTCAAAACTTATTCCATTCTATTCCGGGCAAGAAAAGAGATGTACACTTGAGTATTAGATGCGATTCAACAGGAATAAACGCCAACGTTTTTTACATCAGAGAAATCCACCTTGACGGAGCCAATATTCTCATGGTTTCTCCTTCCCCCTCATTTCGAGAAAGTAACTCCGAGACGGACTGGGAGGGCTTTATCAATCATATTTCCGAAGAAATGATGATCCCCAGGATCCGCCTTCTTATCGATGAAGCTCCTCAGCTTATGACAGCTGATGTTATTTATTACCCTACGCCATCAAGTGTTAAAAAAACGTAATGGCCAGGGGTTTTTTCTGTCGCCTATTTTTTTTTGGTTGAATATTGAAAATCGCTACTTGCGATCAAGAAAAGCCAGCGCTTCGGAGATCGCCCCTCCACTATCGGTCGCCGAAATCACGTTGACCACATCGATTTTTCCGGTTCGGGCGTCTTCCATTTCGTTTGCCAGGGCCTTTATTTGAATTTCCGAGAATCCCCCCATTGGCTGCATACCCGGCTCTTCCAGTCCAGCGGCCGCGAATGCAGAGGGCAGGTTTGAAGCTTCGACAACAACGGACTGCAATTCGCCCGCATCATTTTTTCCATAAACAAAATAACGGATTTTTTCTACATTTCCGGAGACGGATTTATGCCCCAGCATTTTTTGTAAAAACGAGGGCTCTGGCAGCGGATTTTCCGCGATCGGAGCCTCTTTGATAAACGTCTCCATGGCCAGCACGTCTTCTTGATTCAAGACCAGCTGGCAGTCCACTTTTTGAAAATTCTGAAAATGGCGTTTGGCGTCTTCCCATTGATGGGCGACCATGATTTCCGACACTTGCTCGGCAGGAAGCAAGCGTTTCGCACCGGCGGGGAAGCCAACGCAAAAAAATGTTTGGGTGGGAAGGCAAGGGATATCAACCATTTCACTCTCCTGTCGCAATAGTTTAGCGTTCTTTTGCCAGACAGCGATCCACTTATCTGTTTTTGCCAAAAAACCATCATACGCCCAATTTTTGGGCATTTTCTTTATTTTTCTGCTCCTCGTCGTTTACAGGGCCCATGCCAGCCTTCATTTTTCGCACTCACAGCCTTTTTTTTCGCATCTTCTCGATCCCAAAAAGCCATCACTTCGTCCATCGCCTCACTGTGTGTGTGTTTCCCTCCACCACATTCACTACAACCGACTTTCCCGTGCGGGCATCTTCCATCATCATGTCGAGCCCTTTCAGCTGGCGCTCCGACAGATAACCCGCGGGAGTTATTTTTTCTTGCCCTTGCATCGCCGCGACAAAAGCTGCAGGCCTGTCGAGAGCCTCAACCACCACGGATTTCACTTCCCCGGCGGGGTCTTTCCCATAGACCAAAAAACGCATCTTTTCGGGGTTTTCTGCGCTCTTTTTTGTCCCAAATAACCTGTAAAAAAAAGGAAGCTTTGGCGATGCACTTTTTGTGATGGTGGCGGTTGCCATTTCTTTGCGCATGCCCTGAACATCTTCTTGGCTCAACACCAAAACGCAATCCAGCGTCCAAAAGCCCTCAACATGCTCTTTGGCGCCTTCCCACTTCGCCGCGAGCATAATCTCTGTCTTCTCTTCGGTGGCAATCAGCTTTTCGGCTCCACGAGGATATCCGACACAAAAAAACGTTTGTGTGGGCAGGCACGGAATATCCACCATTTTTTGCTCCTTATCCAAATTCAGTGTCGAAGTCCAAGCCGGTGCCTCAAAGGCCCGCTTTTTTGTCAAAATCGCTCTGAAACCATATAACTTTTCCGCCTTTCATGGCCGGCTCAATTTTATAGCCTTCTCGCATTCCCGATTTGTCGCTCCATGCGATCATCGTGCCATTTTTCTCAACATCCAAATTTCCAGTGTTCGTTTTGCTCACAAACGAGCAAGTGTCCATCAAGCACGGAACGGCCCCCTCTCCCAACAAACCAAGATCGATCGTTGTTGTGGATTCGGCGCCACGTCCGGTGATTTTCAGGCAATCGCCACTGGCCACACATTCTTCAATTTTGCTCTCCACCACAGCTAGCGTGCCCTCTGACGCTTTGGCAGCGATATCTCTAAACGCCCTGTCTTGCTGCATGACCGCAGTTTGCCGGCCGGCTCTTTGATAGGTGGCGTAGAGAGCCCATCCGCTAAAGAGTGTCCCTCCCCCCAAACACAGACCCAGCGCCACAATACAACCAATTTCCAAAATTTCACGAATGGGCGTTTTTTTAGACATGTGATTTTTCCTCCACGGGGTTTTTCGCTGGAATCAGGTCCGAACGTTTCACTCCCAGCCACATAGCCAAGGCCGCCGCGACAAAGACCGACGAGTAAATCCCAAACAGAATCCCGATCGTCAGCGCCAACGCAAAAAAGTGCAAAGTGGCGCCTCCGAAGAGCAGCATCGAGAGCACCATGGCTTCTGTGCAACCGTGTGTGATGATTGTGCGGGACATCGTGGACGTGATTGCGTGATTGATGACGTCGATCACGGGCATGTTCTTGTTTTTCCGAAACGTTTCGCGGATTCGATCAAAAATCACAACGGATTCGTTCACTGAGTAGCCCAGCACTGCCAGAATCGCCGCGAGCACGGACAGGGAGAATTCCCACTGGAAGAAGGCGAAGAAGCCGAGAATGATCACGACATCGTGCAAATTGGCGATGACGCCGGCGACGGCGTATTTCCACTCAAAGCGAATCGCGAGATAAATCATGATGCCGGCCACGACGCACGCGAGCGCCAGAAGACCATTTGTGACGAGCTCCTTGCCCACTTGCGGTCCCACAAACTCCACGCGTTGCAGTTGCACGCTGGAATCTTGCTTTTTCAGCGCCGAAAGCACCTGCTCGCTCTGCTGCGCGGAGGTGAGGCCCTTTTTGAGAGGCAAGCGGATCAGCGCATCGCGCGAGGATCCAAAATTCTGCACTTGCGCGTCCGGGTAGCCCAGGGCGCCCATGGCGGCCCGAACCGGCTCCAAGGGGGCAGCTTGCGCGTATTGGACCTCAACGACGGTTCCGCCCGTGAACTCCACGGACAAATGCAGCCCGCGGTGAACCAGGAAGAAAACAGCCGCAAGGAACGTGATCAAAGAAATCGCGTTGAAAATCAGCGCGCGCTGCATGATGGGCAGGTCACGGCGAATGCGGAAAAATTCCATTTCAGTTCCCTTCCTTCGTATTTTCGTTGTTCGCAGACGAGGAATCGCCTGGCGCGATGGTTGTTTTCGGCGTCGAATCCGTGGCGGAAGAGCCGTCGCTGGAAGAGCCGGCCGCGCTCGCGGCGGTCACAATGGCGCTGGTTTTGATCGGCTCAGCCGGGGGCTGCGGATTCACGGCCAGAGGTGCGGCGCGCGACGCGGCCGAGTCGATCGGGCTGAGGGGATTGGCGGGCGCCAGGGGTTGCGCGGCCAGGCCGTATTTGAGCATGCGGCGCTGGCGGATGCTCTCCGCGGTGTCGGGTTGAAATCCCGTGGCGACTTTTGGGGCATTCGCCAGGCTGGGAGCTCCTGACGGACCGCCTGCTTGCGCGGACTGCGCGGCGCTCGTGGGGGAGCCCGCGGAAACCGCCGAAGGCACAGAAGACACCGAAGGTCCAGCCACCGAGCCATCCGATGAAGCGGCCACTGGGGCTGCGCCAACGGTCACGCCGGTCGCATACTTTCCGCGAATGTCCGACTTGTGGGCTGCGCGAGCCGCGCGCTCTGCGGCCGTGGGCGCCGGAGTGTCGACGGGGGAGTCTTCGCCGGTGTCGCCGCGCAGCTTGGCCAAATAGGCTTGCGTCGCCGCGACGGTCTCTCCGGCTTGCGGAAGGGCATCTTGGCCCTGGCCGATGGAGATGCGCGCGAGCTTGCGCTTTGCCCCATACCAGCCGTTCACGAGTCCGCGCGAGAAGAACACAGCCGAGAACATCGAGGTCAAAATGCCGATGCAGTGGACGATCGCGAAGCCGCGCACGGGGCCGGAGCCAAAGGCCAGCAGGGCCAGACCCGCGATGAGGGTGGTGACGTTGGAGTCCAGGATCGTGCCCCAGGCGTGCGTGAAGCCATTCTGGATCGCGAGCTGCGGCGGGGCGCCCGCGCGAAGCTCCTCGCGGATGCGCTCGTTGATCAGGACGTTGGCGTCAATCGCCATGCCCAGCGCCAGCGCGATGGCCGCGATGCCCGGCAGCGTCAAGGTCGCTTGCAGCATAGAGAGGGTCGCCACCAGGAGCAGCAGGTTCAAGGACAGCGACAGCATGGAGACCAGGCCAAAAAACGCGTAATAGACGATCATGAAGATCGCGATCGCGGCGAATCCGTATTTGATTGAGTCAAAGCCCTTGCGGATGTTCGCAGCCCCCAGGCTAGGGCCCACGGTGCGCTCCTCGATGATTTCCATGGGGGCGGCGAGCGAGCCCGCGCGCAGCAAGAGCGCCAGGTCCGTCGCGGCTTGCGCCGAGGGCTGGCCCGTGATTTGAAAGCGGTCGCCCAGCTCCGACTGGATCGTCGCAACCGTCAGGACTTCGCCCTTGCCCTTCTCAAACAGAATCATGGCCATCGGCTTGCCGATGTTTTCACGTGAAACAGTGGCGACGGCGTGGCCGCCGGCCGCGTCCAGCTGGATGTTGACCGAGGGCTGCTGGTGCTCGTCGAAGCCCGCGGAGGCCCCAATGATCCGGTCGCCGGTGAATATGATGTCTTTTCGGACCAGGGCGGGCGCCGCCGGCCCTTGCGCGAACAACTCATCATTGGCGGGGACTTCGATTTTCGGGTCTTTCGGATGCGGATTGGCCGGATCGGCCAGGCGCGCCTCCAGCGTCGCCGTGCGGCCGATGATGTCCTTGGCCTTTGCGGTGTCTTGGACGCCCGGGAGCTCGACCACGATGCGGTCCGCGCCTTGTTGCTGGATCACGGGCTCGGCCACGCCCAGCTCATTGACGCGGTTGTGCAGGGTGGTGATGTTTTGCTTCAGCGCGGCGTCGACCACGGCCATTTGGCCCGCGGAGGAGAACTTTCCCACGACCTCGTAATTGCCGTCCGCGCTTTTGCCTGTGCTCCACAGCAAGTCGCCCACACCGTCGGAGAGGAATGTCCGCGCGTTGTTGGCGGCGCTTTCATTGCCAAAAATCGCCACGAGCGTGTCGCCCGAGCGGCTCACGCCGCCCGAATGGGCGTTTTTGTCCGCCAAAATCGCACGAGCGTCGCCCATCGCGGCGTCCAGGCGCTTGCCCAAGGCGCCGGCGGTGTCCACTTGCAGCAAGAAATGCACGCCACCGCGCAGGTCGAGCCCCAAATACATCGGCTGCGCGCGCAGGGCGGAGAGCCATGCCGGCGAGGCCGACTCCAAATTCAGCGCCACAATATACTGCGGATCCGACGGATCCGGGTTCAGGGCCTTTTGCAGCAGATCCTTCACGCGCAGCTGGGTGTCACTGTCTTTGAGCCGCACGCGGATGTTGGCGTTCAAGGCCCCGTTGTCAAAGGTGATCGCCCGCGGGGTGATCTTTTCGCCCATCAAGGCGATTTGCACGCGCGTCATGGCGGTGGCGTCCAGCTTCACCGTGGCTTTGGCGCTCGACACCTGAACCGCCGGCGCCTCGCCAAAGAAGTTGGGAAGGGTGTAGACGAGTCCTATGACCAAGGCGGCCAGCATGACGAGATATTTCCAGAGCGGGTAGCGGTTCATATGTTTCAGTAAAAACGGTTGAGCGGCGGATCCCGTCCTGCAAGCGCCAGGCTTGTTTGGTTGCCCACCACTGGCTGGGAGGTTATTTGTTTCTTGAGTATACAGGCAGCACAACCCATTTTTTACTTTTTTTGTTGAGCGACGACAGGCAACGTTTGCCAGGAATGGCAAACTGAACATGATGCTCTTGGCGGTTGCCTGCCTATGGACACAAGCAAGGCATCTATAAAATATTTTACATACGAAAAAAACGTTTTTTTATGCCTTCTGTTCATAATATGTAAAAAAACGCATGAATTTCCTATTTTTTCGGCTTTTTTGTCTTTTCGAAGATTGATAATTTAAACCAATGTGATAACGTGCCTCTTTTTGGAGCACTTCTATGTATCTATTAGAGCAAGACGACAAAGCGGTTCTTCGCGCCATGGGGCGAGATTTTGCCGATAAAAGTTTTGACAGCTTTTTTTGCTCCAATCGAATGCCGATTATAAAAAATCTAATTTTTAAAAACAAAAAAGAAATTAGCGATTTCATTTTTGAGGATTGGGGAGCTTATGCAGAGGAGGCAACCTACATACTGGAGAAGGATGGCTGGATAAGAGACAGCAGCAGCAAATATCATTGTTCTTACTATCACGAAAAAAGTCTTCCATTCAAAATATTTACAGAAGCATATGTTTCCAGAACAGAGGAAAGACTAGTCGCTCACGATGATTTAAAAACTTACCTAACTGTGCCTTACGCAGAAAAAGATGAGGTCAAAAAACGAGGAGCCAAATGGGATGCCGTTAATAAAAAATGGTTTGCTCCATTCGGGATGGACAAGTCCAATTTTAGACCATGGATGTGATTTAATTGGGCATTTGGACCATTTTTTTAGATGCTCCCAGGGGCGGAATTTTTGGCTGGGCTTTTTCTACGCGTGTCGTGAATGCGCCCCCAATCGAGCGGATTGAATCATCCCAAAAATGGCATTTCTGCCTATCGCCGGGCGCTGCATTTTGATCGATATCTGAATGTGATTCACAAACGGCGAACCTAGGCCGGTAATGCATGCGAATAGTCCTTGCCTTGTCATTGTCGCTTTTTAGTTGCGTCCAACACAAGCCTCAAGCAAGTCTCCAAGGATGCTTCAACGCCGCCATATAATCCACGGCGGAATGGTGATGAAGGATTTCGATTTCCCTGACATTGTCATCTCCGACAAAGCAATCCGGAGCTTTCGTTCGTCGCAACGCCGGCAACCCAAAGGTGTTCAGCTTTTCATACGCGACCTCGCCATCCTTGATGGTTTCGGCGACGCTGGCCGTGGACATCGAGATGGTTTTTATGCCCTGACTCAAGTGCTCATTCGAATCGAATTTTATTTAAGGCGTAGGCTCCCAAAACGGACTCCGCCATCTTCTTGACTTGGTCCTTCGACGCCGTTTTTAACGACCGCCAATGATGTTTGGCGTTCTTCCAAACGATTTCGATCAGGTTCAACTCCGGACTGTAAGCCGGCAAAAACCACAACATCATTTTATGATCGATCAGCCACTCCCAGCGAGTCTGCTCGGGGATCGCGTGGTGGATCCGGGCGTTGTCGAGGACCACGAAGGTCGGGCGCCCGTCGCCCGACTCAGCGATTTTTTGCAAAAATCGCTGACGCATTAGCTGTTGACGTTCGCCTCGGCCACCTCGAAAACCAACTCGTTGGGCCCGAAATCAATGGCGCCCAAGACGTTCTTGCGGCAATGCGGAGAGGGCTCGGCGCAATGCGGCTCGCCGACCGGGGACCAAGCCCGTTGAATCGGAGCCGAAGCCGTGGTCGAAATAAAAAAGGCGCGCGGCTCCGTCCCGGGCCGCCCTCTTTATTTCCGCAAGCTCCAAGCGGGCTGCGTCAAACTCTTCTTGGTCCCGCTTTTTTTAATGAAAACCGCGTGCGCTTGCACGAAAAACCCTCTCGCTTGAGCGAGTCGCCCAAGGTTTTCAAAGAGCAACCCAGGGGCGCCCGGCGCTCAGCAACCCCCGACAGCGTGAGAGGCTCTTCGGCCGCGATCTGCTTGGCGAGCGCGACGTCTTGCTCGCTAAACGCCCGTCGGCGGCCGCCGCTGTGCTCATGCAGCAGCCCGCAGACGCCGTCCTCGGCCCACAATTGGCGCCAGGAATGGACCGATGGGATCGAAACCCCCAGGCGCTCGGCCGCAGTCGCGGCGCTCAGTCCGCTCCGCGGCTTTGGCGGCGCATCAGGACAATCAGCCGCTTTCGAATCCGTTCTATGACGGCAACGCCAGCGCAGATTTCGGCCCGCGAGTTGCGCGCACGCACATCAACATGAGGGCCAAAATGGCGGGCATCAAAAACGCGCGGTTTCTCGCACGCGAGGCTACTCATCCACGCTACCGGTCGAGAACATGGACCCGCAGAACCGCATCGTTCAGCCCGCGCCGCCGCGATCGAGCACAGACACCGTCCAGAATTTCGCGGCGCGGGACCAGGCACGACAAAAACGCCATCTTTCGCGGGTTTCCGATTCGGGCGACACCCTTTCGGTTTGATCGGACTGCGATTTTTTGGCCAAAATCGAGCAAAAAACCTCGCCTCGCAGCCGACGCGCCAATTCACATTCTCGGGCCCAGGTCCGTGCGCGTCGGTGTTGGCTCGTTATCCGCGAGTGGGCGGCCGTCATTTTCGCGACGCCACTCTCCGACGCCGCGAAGTTGAGAATTCGCCTCCGGCTCCCCGGCTGGCGCCATGGGCTCTGCCGCCCCGGCTCTCAATTCTTTGGAGAGGTGATCGTCGGATAATTTTTCCAGCAGGTGCGGAGCAAATTTTTTAGCGAAAGCCTCGAATTGGTTTTTCTCTTTTTGAGGCCATGTGTCGAGCGGAATAAAAGAAATCAACGCCATCATTCGATCCACTGAACGCCAGCCGATTTCTCGCTTTCCAGAAACAAACATTTCTGCCCGATGAGCGGTCCTTAAAATCAACTGCTGGTCCTCCCTTTTATGGCTTTGGGGGATTTGATACTCCAACAAACGCGCTTTTTTTGACCACTCTTCAGTGTTTGTTTCAACAGGCTGAGGCCGCGACATATTGCTTAATTCGCGTAGCTTTTCCAGTTTTCGATTAGCCAGCAAAAGGGTCAATTCATCAGGGGGCAAGTCGAATTTTTCCGCAAAGCGCACGATGCTGCCTCCCCGATATCCAAATCCTTTTTTTGCCGATTCAGAAATCCAATCCAGTTTTTTCTTATCGAAAGCCAACATCATTGGCAGAATCATTTTTCTGTCCAACATTTCGGCGAATTTCGGCGCCAACAAATCACTCGAACAAAGTTCCACGGATTTTTCGTAAAGATCTTTCGCCCCGGGAATTGTCTTGTGCGTTTGATTCAAGGCCACGCATAGCGCGGCCAAGAGTGTTTCCTCTGAACGGCCTTCCCACCGCGCGCAAATCGCGTTTCTGGCTTTTGAGGATCGTTCCGGATTTTTCTGAGAATAAACGCCAGCCAGCCACCAACCCTCTATATTTCCTGTTTGATATGCCGTTTCGGCGTCTTTGTCTGTCGGAAAAAGGGTGTCGTTAGGCAATAGGGTGAGGAATTTCTCCAAAATCGGAGGAAACTCTCCACTCGTGTTTTCGGTTCCCAATTTTCTGGCCATTCCTTTGAGCAGCGTCATCGTGGCTTCCATCGCCCGTCGCGCCGAAACGAAGCCTTTCTTTTTCTCTCCCAAGCCCGTTGCGTCTTCCGCAAGCTCATTTTTGTTCAAAAAATTCTGGGACGCCCCGCCGAAGTTCCAATCTCGCGAATCCTCGGGCACCCCTTCAACCGCCCTCAAGAAGCTCGCGAGCTGCTC
>Ga0209888_1000515_pt1 | contig 18782 bp, 21 predicted proteins | sample OrgsoiDNA_201059_FD_185807 | JGI IMG/M metagenome (GOLD analysis project Ga0209888, IMG submission 185807) | Permafrost soil microbial communities from the Arctic, to analyse light accelerated degradation of dissolved organic matter (DOM) -... | ecosystem: Environmental > Terrestrial > Soil >...
TTCGTTTTTTAGAACTGCAAAAACTGAGCGATTTTTTCAAAAAAAATAACTTGGTGATCATGGCAGTTTATGAGAGCTGTATGGAAAACCTTCAATTATACAGCAAGGATGAACAATTCCATGCACAGCTGATCGCAAATCCGGAATTCGATCTCTACGAAAAATATCATGTTGAACATGACACCCTCAAGTTCCTCTTTTCCATGTACAAGGGGGTTTTTTCAAAGGTTCAGGCGGGCAAAAAATTATTAAAACACCAATTTGAACAGGAAGGGCATCATAACTTATTAGGTGCTGAGTTTCTGATCGACGAAAATGGGCTGTTGTCAAAGGCATGGTATAATCAGTATTTGGGAGACCAAATGGCTATAAAAGATATTGTCGACTTTGCTTCATAATTACATGTTCAAAAGCAGCAATTCGATAATCAATGCATTGTGAACCTTTTAGCAAAGTAAATTGAACGTTTCAACAAAACAAGTTTATTCGTACGGACCGACCTTTGATTTAAATTAAAAATTTAAAATTATGTCGAAAATATGGTTTATTACAGGCAGTTCCAGAGGACTGGGACGGAGCCTGACCGAGGCGGTATTAAATACCGGGGACATGGTGGCGGCGACAGCCAGAAACCTGGGTGATCTGAAAGATCTGATAGAAAAGTATCCTGATCAGATAAAAGCAATAAAATTAGATGTAACCAATATCAGCCAGATTCACGCAGCTGTAAAAGAAGTAATAGCAAATTTCGGCAGAATCGATGTCCTGGTGAACAATGCAGGATTCGGAGTTACCGGTGCTGCTGAAGCATTTACAGAAGAACAAGTCCGCAACCAGCTTGAAACAAACCTCTATGCACCGATTGAAGTCACCAGGGCCGTATTGCCTTACATGCGCAAAGAACGTTCAGGCCGCATATTGCAGATCAGTTCAATCGGCGGTCGGATCGGGAATCCTGGATTGAGTATGTATATGGCAGCTAAATTTGGATTATCAGGTTTTAGCGAAGCACTTGCAAAAGAAGTAGCTCCATTAGGCATTTACGTTACTAGCATTGAACCCGGAGGTTTCCGTACCGATTGGGCGGCAGCATCGATGACCTACGCTGAACATATAGAGGGGTATGAAACCACGGTTGATGCTATGATCAACTATTTCAAAAATTATTATGTACCCTTGGGCGACCCGGATAAGGCAGCTAAAGCAATGGTTGATCTAGCGAAGCAAGACAATCCACCGGTGCATTTAATTTTAGGCAGCGAAAGTGTTGGTATGCTCAAACAGTATTTTACTGATAGACAAACAGAGTTTGAAAAATGGTTGCCTGTTAGCCTTTCAACTGACCATGATGACTCCCCGGAGACCTTTAAACTTCACGATGGACAGGGATTTAATACAACCAACAAATAACCCCTTAAATAAAACAAAAATGAAAACAATTGATAAGATCTATATCAATGGAGAATTTGTAAAACCCCATGGTACTGAACTTTTCGACCTGATCAATCCAACAGATAATACGCTTATCGGTCAGGTTACCCTTGGTGACGAGATCGATGCGCGCAATGCTATCGAAGCGGCAAAGGAAGCTTTCAAAAAATTTTCAAAGACAAGCGTGGCCGAACGTATCGGATACCTGCAACGATTACATGATGCATCTTCAAAGAGAAAAGATGAAATGGTAGATATTATGGTAAAAGAGTACGGCGGTACGCTGCAATTTGCCAGGATGAGCACCCAAAACGCTATTAACTCATTTTTGAGAGCAATTGATACGCTAAACCAGTTTGATTTTATCAGAACTATTGGTTCATCAAAGGTAATCTTGCAGCCCCTTGGCGTTGTTGGTATCATTACGCCCTGGAACTCCAGCAATAGCTTTATAGGCAGTAAACTTTCCACAGCCATCGCTGCTGGCTGCACTGCGGTGATCAAACCGAGTGAGATGAGTGCCATGCAGACGCAGATCTTTATCGAGTGTCTGGATGAAGCCGGTCTTCCGCCTGGCGTATTCAACGTGGTTAACGGGAACGGAAACGTTGTTGGAACGGAAATTACCAATAACGCGGATATTGCCAAAATTTCATTCACGGGATCTACATTTGTCGGTAAGATGATCGCACGTGGTGCAGTTGATACAATGAAACGGGTCACCTTAGAACTTGGCGGAAAATCTCCTAATCTTATTCTGGATGACGCGGATTTTGAAAAGGCCATCCCTATGGCGATCACTGCAGCTTTCATGAACAGTGGTCAGGCATGTATCGCCGGTACCCGTTTGCTTGTACCTGAAAATCGCCTGGACCAAGTAAAAAACATTGTGAAATCCACCGTAGCACAAAGCGTCCGTGTCAACGATCCGCAGAAAGAAGACACTACGATTGGGCCGATGGTGAATAAGAAACAATATGAGCGTGTTCAGGAATATATCAAATCTGGAATCGATCAGGGGGCAGAATTGGTTGTCGGCGGCGTAGGCCATCCCGAGGGGCTAGAAGCCGGAAACTTTGTTAAGGCAACCGTTTTTGCCTGTGTAACTCCTGAAATGCGTATTGCTAAAGAAGAAATATTTGGCCCCGTTCTGTCAATCCTGACCTATAAAACGGAAGAAGAAGCTATTGCCTTAGCAAACGACACCGTATATGGCCTGCAGGCTTATGTAAGTTCGGGAAGTAAAGAAAACGCGCACCGCGTTGCCGAACAGCTGGATGCCGGCCGTGTTTTGATTAACGGGCTATACCACGATCCGCTGGCACCGTTTGGTGGATTTAAACAATCTGGTATTGGCAGGGAATATGGTATTTACGGACTGGAAGCCTATCTTGAACCTAAAACTATTTTGGAATGAATTCCGAGTTGACAGAAAGAGGCATGTTACTGTTCGCCGAAATGGAAGGCCCGGAACGTGCGGCAGCCTTCAGGGAGGCAATGGACAGCAATAATTTTGGATCAGGAATGATTAACCTTGCAGTAGACTTTATTTTTGGAAGCCTTTGGACCCGCGAGGGCCTGGACCGTAAACAAAGAAGTTTAATGACCATCGGGATCATGATCGGATTACGTCAACCCGATGAACTGAAAAATCATATCCGCATTGGCCTGGTTAATGGGCTGAGCATTAAAGAGATCGAAGAAGCAATTATACACGCTTCAGCCTATGCTGGTTTTCCGGCTGCCTGGACAGCGCGAAAAATGGCTTTGGAAGTCATAGAAGAAATGAACATCAAATTATAAAAACGGCACCGGTATATCAAACCGGTGCCATTTAAGTTATCTTGCAGTAATGAATAAGCGTGATAAAAATCGGGAAACACAGCATATCGTTTACTCGTGTTATTCAAAAGTGAGCCGGGTAGGCGAACAATTTGTATCTGACCATATTTTTACTTATGTGCTGTCCGGCAGTTCCGACCTTTACATAAATGACGAGACCTACCATTTTAAAGAAGGCGAGTTCCGTTTTATGCGTCGCAATCAACTGGCGAAGTTCGTCAAATACCCCTCTTCGTCCGGCGAGTACCGGGCTATCACCATTGCACTGGACCAGGGAATTCTCAGGAGCATGAGCGCGGAATATAATCTAAATGCCCATCAGATATACCGTGGAGAGAACACCCTAATTCTGGAAAAGAATGAACTATTTATCAAATATATAGAATCGTTAACGCCCTATTTGGACGAAAAAAACCTAATCAACAGCAACCTCACCACACTTAAAGTAAAGGAAGCAATTCTGGTGCTGCTGGAAGTTTATCCCGAACTTAAAAATGTTCTATTTGATTTCAGCGAGCCCGGTAAGATCGAACTGGAAGCCTATATGAATGAGCATTACAAATACAGTATAGACCTTAACCAGTTTGCCTACCTCACCGGAAGAAGCCTTGCAACTTTTAAAAGGGATTTTAATCGCATTTACAAAACGACCCCGAACCGCTGGATTCAGCAACAGCGTTTAAAAGATGCTTATTATTTAATCAAAGAAAAAAAACAAAAATCTTCGGACGTTTACCTGGAAGTAGGATTCAAGGATCTTTCTCATTTTTCGTTTGCCTTTAAAAAAACGTATGGAATTGCTCCGACACAGATTTGATCTTTAAATTTATTTTTAAAATTATTTTTATGAACGTAACCAAAATTTCTCCCGAAAATCAATTTCTGACGCTGATCAACATTTTTACTGTAGAACCTGCAAATCAACAGCAACTGGTTGATCTGCTTATTGCAGCCACAGAAGAAAGCGTTACCAAAATCACCGGTTTTATTTCCTCAAGTTTGCATAAAAGCATGGATGGCACCAAAGTCACGATGTATGCACAGTGGCGAAGTATAGCTGACTATCAAAACATGCGCAATAATTCTACTGCCTCTCCGTATTTAGATCAAGCACTCCAAATAGCTACATTTGAACCCGGAATGTATGAAGTAGTCAGGACTTTTATGCCATTGCAATAACACCTAAGCTTCGATATAGAGGTTTGTAACGTTTTCAAATCCCTCCGACGATGCTTTAATCAGGCTGACCAGCCTCCATCAACGTTGATGGTTGCACCGGTAACATAGGATGCTTCGTCGCTTGCCAGAAACGCTACAACATGGCTAATTTCGGCAGGTGTACCGAAACGTTTAAGTGCAACAGGCTGTAACATTTCGGCAATCAAACCTTCGTCATTGGGTTTCAAATCTGTTCCAATTAAATCTGGCTGAATAATATTCAAAGTAATATTTTTTTCAGCCAGATATCTTACTCAACTCAGAGTGTAGGCAGCCAAAGCAGCTTTTGTTGCTGCATAATCGCCTACTCCCGCAAATGGTGTCCTTGCTGCCGCTCCTGAACCAATAGAAATAATTCTGCTTCCGGGCATCATATAAGGGATTATAATATTTACCGTATGGGCTATGCCAGCCACGTTCACCTGCCACATCCGGTCTATCGACGCCCTATCCATATCCGGGCTATTTATTTTATCGCCATAATACAGGCCTGCATTGTTTACCAGTATATCAATCTTGCCAAATTGTTTTACAACCGCCTGAATAGCAGGCCCTACTTCCTGTATTTGGCTTGAATCGGCTTTTATTGATAGAACGTTTCCTCCCTGAACAGAAAGTTCACTTTGCAGCCTGTTCGCTTTCTCTGTCGCATTTACATACGTAAATGCGACAGAAGCGCCTTCCTGCGCCAATTTTTTAACTATGCCCGCTCCGATGCCGCGGCTGCCGCCGGTAACAAACGCAACTTTCCCCCTTAATCTGCCCATGGCTTAAACTGTAGCAAAAGGATAATCGATATAACCTTTGGCTTCTCCACCATAATAAGTGTCGTGATCAGCGTTCGATAAAGGAATATTTTGCTCAAAACGCTGCACCAGATCGGGATTAGCAATGTAGGAGGTGCCAAATGAAACCAAATCAGCAGTTCCATTGTTGATAATTGTATTGGCACTTTCCTGTGTGAAACCCAGATTAGCCATTAACGTTCCTTTATAAATACTCCTAAAATGCTCAAAGTAATTTACTTTCAAAATATCCAAATGTGTTCCGGTTAAATCTACTGCAGGACCTACAAGGTGTACATAAGCAAGATGATAACTGTTCAATTTGTCGAGGATATAATCGAACATAGCAACAGTGTGGGTTTCCGGTTTAATTATCCCAGGGTTGAAAGCCGAGGGTGTGAACTTAACACCGATCCGGCTTGTAGAAAATACGTCTTTTACCGCATCAAGGATTTCGAATAAAAGCCTTGCTCGGTTTTCTATACTACCACCGTATTCATCGGTTCGCTGGTTAGTGACCTCACTTAAAAATTGCGGGATCAGCGTGTAGATCTGTGCGTGAATTTCCAAACCGTCAAATCCTGCCATCTTAGCATTTTCGGCCGCCAGGGCATATTCGCTGATGGTTTCTTTAATCTGTGCGGCTGTGTATTCACCAGGTGTAATGGTGTCTTTAAAACCCAGAGGGGTGAAAGTTTTCTCCTGCGGATTAATGGCGGACGGCCCCAGTGGCAGTTCGCCTTGAAAAAAATCGGGGTGGGATACTGATCCGCTATGGGATAGTTGCACAAATATCTTACCGTCTTTTGCGTGTACCGCGTCGGTTACACGTTTCCAGGCTTCTGTTTGCGTTTTGCTGTAGATACCTGGAATATTAATAAATCCGACGGCTCTTTCACTTGTCCAGGTACTTTCAGTAAGTATCAGGCCTGCAGAAGCCCGTTGGGCATAATATTCTACATGTAAATCGTTAGGCGCAAGATCCGTATTAGTGGCCCTGCACCTTGTTAAAGATGACATTACCACCCTGTTGCGGAGCAGAATATCCCCCATTTGATAGGGTGTTAAAAGTATTTCTTGATTTTTCATTTTTCTTGTTTTTAGTATAGAACAAAAGTGAGGTGCTATAACGATTATTGCAATAAGGGGTTATTTATTCATATAGGGACTAATTAGTCCCCTATAGCATTATTATGTACTTATAGCTATTTTTGTAAAAAGTTTCCAGATGTACGAAAGAAAAATCCCTTTGCCTGTAGATTGTGGTCTTCATCTGACAAAAGAAGTTTTAAACGGAAAATGGAAGGCCAACCTTATTTATGCCATATCTGAAAAGATTAAAAGGCCAAGTGAATTACAAAGAGCGATGCCCGGTGCAACAAAACGCGTATTAAACATGCAGTTGAATCAACTGGAAGAACACGGAATCATATCCAAAAAAATTTATCATCAGTTGCCGCCAAAAGTTGAATATTCCTTAACACCATTAGGAGAATCACTCATGCCACTAATTGACGCTATGAATATTTGGGGAGATCAAAATCGCAATTACCTTGAAAAAGTAATTGCAAATACCAATCTCCTTGTGACAGCGACAAAAAAACAGTAGAAGTTCAATTTTTTTGGAGCAGTCACAAAACTCCGGCATCTGTTTATTCGATCAAGATTCGCTCGAAAATAACATAAACGCTTCACCTAAACAGTTCAGAAAAAAGCTGCCAATACTTGTAATTGGCAGCTTTTTTTTTGGCAAAGGTAACTCTAAGCGCTTATGACTGAATGAAAGTAAGGAGGTCCTTGTTGATAGTAGCCGCCTCTGTAGTTGGCATCCCATGCGGAAAACCCGGATATGAAATAAGCGTTCCGTTTTTTAAAAGCTTTATAGCTTTTGCTCCCGAAATAGGAAATGGCACGATCTGGTCATCTTCTCCATGTAAAACCAAAACAGGTATTTCTACACTCTTCAAGTCTTCGGTAAAATCTGTTTCTGAAAAAGCCTTGATTCCGTCATAATGTGCTTTTACACCACCCATCATTCCCTGGCGCCACCAATTATCCCTAATCCCTTGCGATATTTTGGCGCCTTCACGGTTATATCCATAAAATGGAATAGTAAAGTCCTCGAAAAATTGCGCCCTGTTAAATGCGGTACCCTCACGTAGTCCGTCAAATATAGCCATGGGTGCACCATCGGGATTAGTTGCAGATTGTACCATTATTGGTGTAACCGCGCTAACTAGCACAACTTTGGCTACACGGTTTTTTCCAAGATTGGCAGCGTAGTGGATGGCCTCGCCACCACCTGTTGAATGACCAATGTGTATGGCCTCTTTTAGGTCAAGTGCCTGGGTAAGCTCAGCAACATCCGATGCGTAAGTATCCATTTCGTGGCCATTTGCAGTTTGGCTTGACCTTCCATGGCCCCTACGGTCATGAGCTATAACCCTGTATCCCTGCTTAAGGAAAAACATCATCTGTGCATCCCAGTCATCGCTGGATAAAGGCCAGCCATGATGGAAAAAGAGGGGTTGCCCTGTTCCCCAGTCTTTGTAATAAATTTCGGTTCCGTCTTTTACTGTAATTGTGCTCATTGTTTTTGATTTTTGGTAAACGCTATAATTGAGTTTATTTTTAGTATTATAATAACTGTAAGTCCTATTACTTGAATGTTGAATTCTTGTTTTTATCTACCGGAATTGATAGCGGGATAACTGTATCTTCAATTTAATGATCCAACATATATGTCCAATATTACGACCTGAAATGTGAGCGAAGCATCCATGCCATTCCCTCGTGCGTTTCCATCAGGCCGGTAAGGTAATCGCTGGTTCCCACATCCTGGTATTCATTGGCAATTGGATTGATATTACCCCTGATAAATGCTATAATGCTTTCGTGGTCTTCCAATAATTCTTTAAGATATCCAGGGCTATCGTTTTTTCGGTCATCCTTTTCAGTTAAATGGGTAAGCTGTAAAAACTGTTTCAATGTTGCGGGGGCGTAATGCCCAATCTTACGAATCCGCTCTGCAACATTGTCCATAATTTCATCTAAGTCATTATACTGCTGCTCGAAAAATAAGTGCATAGCATGAAAGTCCGGGCCCTCTATATTCCAGTGCGCGTTTCGCGTCTTGGTGTACAGAATAAATTCATCTGCCAATAATTTAGCTAACTGCTCTGATACAGCCTTTCTATGTTCTTCTTTAATCCCTATGTTTGTTTTCATAAAAATTGAGTTTGCTTTTATATAAATGAATACTCCGCCCGGATAAAATTTTCCATCACGATACAATTTTAAGGCTCGCCGTGCAGCTCAATTGAGATTTCAAGAGTATAAAAACCGTTTCCTATTTATTTTGAAGTAATTATTAACACAGCCGCTAATTTATCAGGCATTGAAATAAAAGGGGTATGGCTGCTGGTCAGCGTGTATTCTTTACTAATATGCCCATTGTTTTTCACCATTGTCTGCTGGAGCGCAAAGCTAACGGCATGGTCATTTGCGGTATGAATATATACTTTCTTTACACTGCCAAAGTTACCATCAGTTAAGGTAACCGGAGTTGCCAGCGGGCCTAATGGATCTGCTTTAAAATTATTTATTATAGATTCATCTTTATCCGCAGGGGCGTCGGCCGCAAATACATCGATGATACCATCCTTTGCAATGCTTGCAGAACCTGTGTTTTGATCAATCTGAAGATATTTACCCACATGGCTGTCTGCGTCTTGTTTAGCCAATGACAACAGGCTCTCCCCTGTCTTTGGAAGATAGGCAGCCAGGTAAACTAACTCCTTAATTTGGCCAGGAATTGCTTCGGCAACCTGGCTGATTACTATACCTCCCATACTGTGTCCAACCAAAATTACATTTGTCCTATCACCAATCGCATTTTTCACGGCATTCACATACGTTTGTAGGCTAATGGTTGCAAATGGCGTGTTGTCAGCTCCATGACCGGGCAGGTTTACCGCGATAACGTTGTAACCCTTTGCTTTTAACTGCGGTGTTACGCTATCCCAACCACTTGCATCAAACCATGCACCGTGAACCAGAACAATAGTTTTTGAATTTTTTTTGGTTTCTTTTTGGGCAAATGTTGTAAAACCTAGTATACACATTGCCATCATTAATATTGCTGTTTTCATTTTTTTTTTAGGCCTAATTATTTAGGACAGGACAAACATATAATTAACCGATCTCGATAATTTTAACATAAGTTAATTTTGCATTTTTCTATAACTTTATTCAGCTTTGTCAGTCACGTCTCAGCCGAAAAAATGACCTTCCATCATATGGCTCCGGCTCTGATTTTAAATTTTTTCTTATTCTGCTAAGCGACTGGGGCTCCACCCCGATATACGATGCCAGATATTTATCATTGAACATTTCTAATAAATAAGGCTCATTCTTCAATAACTTATGGTAACGATCTGTTGCCGACATGGTCAGCAGATTAAAAATCCTGTCATAGGCTACAATAAATGAGTATTCATTAAGCTTTCGCAGAAACTTCTCTAATAGAGGAACATGTCCAAATTGGGCCTCAAATCCCCGGTATCCGATCCTAAGAGCCCTGATATCAGTAAGCGCCTCGATAGACATCGTGCCGGGTGTTTGAGTTAAAAAACTTTTATAATCAACAACAAAAAGGTTGTTGAAATCGCTCTGTATTTCATTAAAGTGAAATGACCAGGTAATGGTTTTACCTGCATCATCCATGTAAAATGACCGCGCTTTACCAGATACAATGAAATAAGCAAATTTGGCAATTTCACCTTCCTGAAATATCATTTGACCTTTGGGAATCAGGACTTCTCTGCAATTACTTAAAATAATTTCAACTGCCGAACTGTCCAGGCTTACAATTTTTCCAATGTAATTCAGCAAGGGTACAGCATTAATCGAATAGACGTTTCTCATTTCTTATGGAATCTCTTTTGATTTTTATTGATTAATTTTTATTAAAGTCCCCAATTGTTTTTTTGGTCTCATGAGTAGCCAAGATGATTAATTACCCAATAAAAATTGAAAGCTATTTGCTGAACTCTAATTAGTTTTAGCCAGAATTTGATTCTAGGAAATTGTGTTTTCAATTAATTGGTTTGAAATTATTGCACGCTCGTTTTCAACTGATTTATTAATAGCCAGACGGTTATTTGCAGCTCGAGAAAATTGCGCTAAACTTCTAATCTTCCCTATGAACACTAAAACTTTTTCTGATTTGGACCTTCTATAATACTTGACTTTTTTTATAAGCATTAAGGCTCTTTGACCCACATGGCCAATAGAAGGAAAGAAAGGATAAGGCGCCTCCTCGTAAAAGTAGTTAAAGACGATGGCCAAGGCTGCTGCAACGCGCACCAGAGCAGTTATTAAGAAGACATATAATTCCATCTGCAATTTATTTAAAATCGACGCCCTTCTGCTTCCCATCAATAAACCTAACCATTCTTCAAAATGATTTAATTCTTCAGTCACCCAGGCATAACTATAAAAATGTTTTATTATTCTCCATCATTAGTCACACTCCTTTAAGTCAAAAAACCGTTCTCACGAGGAATGCATATAAGTAAGCCCTTGCACCCATCGCACGTTTCAATGGCAAGGATGCATTTTGTAGCCTTACCACCTTGACTTCCAATTTCATATATCTTGTTTATGTTGATTTCATCCAAAATATAAGAACGCCCTTCCTGCGCGCCCCAAAGCTCGCGGTCCCCATATAATTCAAAATCGTTGTCATATCCTTTTTCATGTAGCCCGATTACCAATTTGGCCATTTGGCTTACTGTCCTATCTATTTTAATCTTTTTCATAAGATTTTCTGTTTTTATTCAGTCAATGTCCAGATACAAGGTCAGCCCTATATGTCGATGCTATGTAAAATCCGTGCCAATAACACAAGTAACTAATAATCAATTATTTAAATGATAAATATTAAATAGTTCACTCTTGATATAGCAATGTTATGAGATGCCACATTGGTATTTCAATACCATCAATACATTAAATTGACACAACGATTTTTTATGTTGAACGAGTACAGCACTAACTCAACAGCTTCCGCTATTCTATTAAGCTGTTAATGATGAAGAAAATCGGATGAGCTAAACGAAAGTTAAAATCCTCAGTGACAAAACAGAAAGGTCAATGATTGTACCATTTTACAAAAGCCCCGCTATCCTTCTGGTTCGGTTCGTCCGGTCAAAAAGATTTAAATAATAACAAATCGCTGACTGTCATATAAGGCCGTAGCGGAAAACCAATTTCACGGCAATCCACCACCCTTGGAATATCAACACACAACATGTATTTTTTGAAATAAACATGGTAAAAGCGTCATTGAAAAAATACAAATATTTGATTTACAGTATTTTGATAAAATGGCACGACTTTTAATATTTACCAGTGTCGTTGCTGCTTTAATGCTGATCTGCTATTAAATAATATAATCGGAACTAAATCTGACTGCTAAAATCATCTGATAAGTGGGATTGAAGTGAAGGCATATTGGAGCCAAGCAACAGCCATAGTTGGGCATCGTAATTCAAAATCGCAGTTAGATTTTTTTAGCTGTTTGAAAATACAAACTAAATCGGGTTACATCCGGATTTAGATGCATGGTTGCAAACGGATTTTACCTTATTAATAAATTGCAATATGGAATATATTAGAAAAGCAACGCCGGAGGATGCTGAACGGATAAGATATATAGCGGACCAATGTTGGTGGCTTGCTTCGGGTGAAATTGAAGCACAAAAAACGATCAGGCAAGTGCTAAATGATTTTTATTCACACGGAAACCTGACTAATGAAATAAACAATAACATTTCAGTTTTTCTGCTCGTAATTGATGAGGAGCTGCCTGTTGCCTTTACTTCGTATACGTTAAAAAAGGGCAATGTTAACACCTGTGAAATCAATGCGATGTACTGTTTGCCCGAGACGCAAGGAAAACGATTTGATGAACTTCTTGTCAGGGAGGTTACAAAAAATACGATCGCAGAAGGAGGAAATGAAATTTTTGTCGTTCTGACGGATTACAATGGACCAAGTGCGATGTTTGAAAGATTGGGTTTCAAACCCCTTAAAAAAAATGTACAAAAAAAATTGAATTCTGAAATATGCATTATGCGTAAAAATATTGGAAGCTTTCCAAAGTGAACCAACTCGGCTATTTATTCACAATTCATTGATATGAATATTTCAGAAACTTACTTCAAGCCGATATTAACTTTATTTAATTAAAATCATCCCCCAATCGCTACAATTATGAAAACGTCTATTAAAATTAGCTTCATCGCCTTCGCCCTTAGTTTGCTATTAAGCCTTGGTGCAAACGCCCAAACTACGGTAATTAAAAATATTGTTTTGGTACATGGCGCTTTTGTGGATGGATCGGGCTGGAAACCAGTGTACGAGCTATTGGTTAAAGCCGGGTACCATGTAAGTATTGTACAACAGCCCCTCAATTCGTACACGAATGACGTCGCGGCTGTAAAACGGATTATCGACCTGCAAAACGGGCCATGTATTTTGGTGGCGCACAGTTATGGTGGCGCCATTATCACTACGGCAGGCAATGACCCTAAAGTTGCAGGCTTGGTATATATTGCTGCCCATGCGCCTGCTGCCGGCGAAACTGAAGGCGGCAATGGAAAACGGTATCCATCAGCTTATAAATCACTTAAGAAAGGCGCGGACGGCTTTGATTATATTGATCCAAGCATGTTCCCTGCAGATTTTGCCGCGGACCTTCCAAAAAATCGGGCTGAATTTATGGCTATTTCCCAGATGCCTGCTGCGGATGAAGTATTTCATGCGGTTATTCAAAACCCCGCCTGGAAAGTAAAACCAAGCTGGTATATGGTAGCAAAATCTGACCGTATTATCAATCCAGGCCTTGAACGGATGTACGCAAAAAGGGCCGGTAGCCACACCGTGGAGATTGCAGGCGCAAGCCATTCGGTTTTTGAGTCACATCCCGCAGAAGTTGCCAAACTTATTGTAGAGGCCGCGACAACCGCAGGGAAGTAGCCGTCAGCAGCTAAACGGGAACTTAACATTAATATTAAAAAATAAGATGAAATCTATTCATTCTAGCAGAGCAACATCAACCGGAGGAAGCATCGGGCACGTAAAGACTGATCATAACTTAATTGACGCCGATGTTCGTTTGCCGTAGCGCTTGGAGGAAATGATGACGGGCATTTAACGCCCCAAACATTTTTTGCTGCTGGGTACGCAGCCGTTTTGACATGCCGTCATGCATATCATTCGATTAGAAAGAGTCAACGATCGTTACTGCCAAAATTGATGACCTTTTGCAATCAGAAACCTGCTTTTTTGCGTTGCCTGTTGAATTGATTGTCGAAATCTCCGGAATTGAGCATGAGGCAGCTGTCTCTATTGTAAATAAGGCACACCAGATATGTCCTTATTCCAATGCAACACGTGGAAATATAGAGGTAAAACTTACGGTTAAATAAACAAGTTAATATTTCCTTAAATGATTGGTTGAGCCATAACCAAAGAAAGAGGCCAGGACTTCCTTGATGAGGATAAGCAATTCCCGTTAACCCTAGATACCAACGCAATGCGATACGGATCATTAGAAATTGAAAAATATTACAATGCATAGCATTTATTTAAGTTTACACTTTATAACTGATGGATCTCTTCCATCAATTGTGATAAGGGTTAGGTTGAAAAGTCCAAGCAGCGAGTGTTAGGGATTTTTCTTTTTCAGGCAACATTAGATGATTTGTCAATTTTGATTCGCTTGCTTTTTACTTCCCCGCTTAAAACCCTGTTAATATCTTCGTAATTATAATAAAGAATACCGCCTATTTTGGTAAACGGAATGGTGCCGTTATCCCTTAATGTTTGCAGCGTATTATCTGATATTTTTAAAAGGTTCTTTACCTGGTAGGTCTTTAACCATTTTTTAGGTTCTTCTAATGATTGTCCTAATAATCCCCTGATCTGATTCAGCAGGTTTTTTCCAAATTCCTGCAAGTCCTCTTTAGTGATGATTTCTACTGCCATAACTTTAATTTGATTTTAGTTCATTTCAGTTGTTGTACGTTGTTGATTCCCTATGAAATCAATAACTTAATACAAATTTGCTTTAAACAGCATCAGATTTAATCCGAGTTTATCCGAGTCGGATACGGTTTTTTTTTAATTGTGTACGCAGTGCGTACACAATTAAAATTTAAGAGTCCAAGCCGTTTGGCTTGATTAAATATCGACAATGATTACTGCTTGATTGGCTTTTCTTGCTATCGCGGATATAGTACCGCTTCGAGAGTCGCATAAGTCAGTTTATTTATCAAATGCATAATACTCGGCGATAGTCGCCGTAAACAATCAATATAATAAATTTACGTTGGACGCCATAGTACTTCATCAAATTGTGCCCGCAATGCGGGCACAATTCAAAATGCCTCAATCCAATTGTGCAGACAGTGTCTGCACAATTAAATTGAAGCATGACTTTGGACATTATTATCAGATTGAAGTGGGGGAAAATGGATCAACATTTTAACTCTTGGCAATAATTTTGACACCACAGATTCTGATGTTAAATCCAATATATATTGGTGGAAATGAATTACGCACACAGTGTGTGCGTAATTCATTTTGCCTTGTCATGAAAGACATTTTTAATAGCAAGATTATCACAAATGTTATTGTAAATGAATTGTGCACACAGTGTGTGCGTAATTCATTTATTCATTCTCCTTATCCTTTTGCTTAAGGATTTCATTGTGAATCTCCTGGGATAATTGCTCTGCAGTAGGTAGGTAAAGCTGATATTTGCTTGCAAAAATGTTGCTCTTTTCCGGCAAGGTAAATTTTACCACTGTATCGTTTTTTTCCAGGCAGAGTAAAATTCCAACCGTAGGACTTTCATGAGCTAATTTCTCAACACGGTCATAATAATTAACGTACATCTGCAATTGGCCAAGATCTCCGTGTGTTATCTTGTGAGTCTTTAGTTCGATAATAACAAAGCATTGCAGCAATCGGTTATAAAACACGAGGTCCACAAAAAAGTCATCGCCATCGAGGTGGATGCGTTTTTGCCGCGCTACAAATGAAAATCCATTGCCCAACTCCAGCATGAACTCTTGGAGATGCTTGATCAGCGCAGATTCAAGATCTTTCTCGTAGTAGGCAGCTTCTGGCTTCAACCCTAAAAATTCAAGTATCAGGGGATCTTTTATGATTTCCTTTGGCTCTGCGGGTTGTTTTTCATTTCTTGCAACTGAAAGCACACTTTCCTTGTCCGTACTTAAAAGCAGCCGTTCATAAAGCTGACTTCCTATTTGACGGTCCAATTGCCTTGCGGTCCAATTATTTTTTACGGTTTCCTGTATATAAAAATCGATTTTTTCATTGTTATTTATGGTTAATAGAAACCTGTAATGGGACCAACTCAATTGTGTCCGCAGTGTGGACACAATTGGGAACTTTCGATAAAATTGTCTTAAGTTTATGAGGTTTCTTGAAGAAAAACCTTGTCCAAACTGGGGCTGTAACTTATCGGAGAGATATTCAATTAGACGCTTACCATATACTGCACGTTCACGGCCGTCCTGCTCTTCTTCGAAAATACGTTTACCAATTTGCCAGTACATTACAACTCGTTCATGATCTACCGCGCGTATAGCGGATTCTCTTGCTCTATTTATAATCGATTGTATATCGGTTATAATTGATTCATTTAAATTCATACTAATACCTCCTCTGCCAATTCGGCTTCTTCAGTTTCTTCCTGTTCCTTTAATCTTGTCTTTAAGGCGTGCATATCGCGGTTAACCTTTTTATCCTTCATCTTTGCATAGATCTGGGTAGTGGTCAATTTTGTATGCCCAAGCATTTTACTGACTGTTTCCAATGGGACATCGTTCTCCAGGGTAACGGTGGTGGCAAAGGTGTGCCGGGCAATGTGCGTAGTTAAAACTTTGGTAATAGAAGCGAGGTCTCCGATCTCTTTCAAATAGGCGTTCATCTTCTGATTACTTTTAACCGGAAACAATTTGTTCAGTACGGTTCGGCAATCATGGTCTTTATATTTCTCAATAAGTTCCATGGCCTGAGGGATTAGCGGAACATTGGCGGTCACATAAGTTTTAGTTCGCTGTGTTTTGATCCAGGCAACTTTGTCTATTCCAATGAAGATATGCTGCGGTGTGAGCTTTTCAATATCGACAAAAGCATAACCGGTATAGCAGCAAAATAAAAAGGTATCCCTGACTTCTTCCAGCCGTTTGATGGTAAATGGATGATTGGCGAGTTGGTTGATCTCTTCCCATTCCAATTCTTCACGATGCACTTTTTTATAAGTACACTTGAACAAGTTAAATGGATTCGTCCTTATCCAGCCATGGTTGAAGGCCAGATTAACAACTTTTTTAAGATTCTTCATATACCGCATGGCCGTATTATGTTCAATGCCGTCTTCGGTTTTGAGATACATTTCAAATCCTGTGACGAACCCATAATCAATTGACTCCAGGTAGATGTCAGGTTTTTTAAACCTGTGCTGGATATAATCCGCTGTTTTGGATCGGACGGTATTATACTTGGTCAGCGTTGCCTTTACGAAGTCCTTACCGACCAGTTCCTCCACGTTTTTGTTGTGCTCATCGAATACTTCCAGTAACATACGCTGAGGAGTGTCTTCACCGGCATATCGTTGTTTGATCTTTTCGGCGGTAATAAAATCATCCGTTTGCTTAAGATCCATAAAGGCCGCGTGGATGTCATTGTTGACCGTAATAATTTCTTTGTTAATATCCTTTACTTCCTGTCCGGGGCCTTTTATGAATCCCGCCTCCGGGTCCCATTTGTTAGGATCGACTTTACGGCCCATTGAAATTTCCGCCCTTTTTCCCAGATAAGTAATTCTGGCGTAAAGGGGAACATTACCTTTAGCATCTGTTTTTCTTTTGTCAGCCCAGATGAGAACTGAGAACCTTTGTGTGCTTTTCATACCACATTTGATTTTAAATTGTTTAACAACATTAATTTTGAGTTCAAATGAGCCCCTTTGAGGTCATTTTAGTCATATTAAGCACTTTAAAATCAACCGTTTACCTTGTTATTCGGTGACTTAAATCAAAGCTTCCCAATAGGTCACCGATAAGGTCACTTTTTGGGCGGAATTTCATCAAGTCCCAAGAGGACCCGAACCCTCGACCCCAGATAGATGAGGTCAATTGAGGTGCTTTGATATCAACCGAAATCCAGGTGTTCAATCAGCCAGAATTTTGAGTAGTTTTGAGCTGTTTTAAGCCCAAATATAACCCTACTAACTAATTGAATACCATTTAGTTAACGTTAATTTGTGGCTAAATTAGTTAATAGAAACAGGTCACCGAATAGGTCACCTGGGTGAGTCATAAAGCCTGAGTAGTTATGCGGTTTTTTGAGCAAAAAAAAACGCCTAAACCATTTTGATTTAAGCGTTTTGCGAGGACTTGAACCCTCTAAAGCGGAATGGACGGGACTCGAACCCGCGACCCCATGCGTGACAGGCATGTATTCTAACCAGCTGAACTACCACTCCGTTGGGGCTGCAAATATACACAGCTAATTACAATTCACAAATAAAATGTGAAATTCGTTAAGCAATGCTTCCTTCTTGTAATTTTTCTGCGTTTTCGGCAAACTGTAAGGCTTCCATTATCTCCAGTAAAGTACCGTTCATCACCTCGGGTAAGTTATAGATAGTCAAACCAATACGGTGCTCTGTAACACGGCCTTGCGGGTAATTATAGGTACGTATCTTAGCCGAACGGTCGCCGGTTGATACCATTGTTTTTCTTTTCTTCGAAATCACTTCCAGGTGCTTTTGCAGCTCCATTTCGTAAATACGCGAGCGCAAAACACCCAAAGCCTTGTCGTAATTCTTCAATTGCGATTTCTGATCCTGGCATTGCGCCACAATACCAGTAGGGATGTGGGTTAACCGAACAGCCGAATAGGTGGTATTTACCGATTGCCCACCCGGACCCGAAGCGCAGAACAGGTCCTTACGGATATCATTCACGTGTATATCCACATCAAACTCGTCCGCCTCTGGCAGCACTACTACCGATGCTGCCGATGTATGCACACGGCCCTGAGTTTCGGTATCAGGCACACGCTGCACACGGTGCACGCCCGATTCAAACTTTAGCGTACCATAAGCATCTTCAGCATTTACATTGAAGATGATTTCCTTATAACCACCAGCAGTACCTTCGGTAAAATCAACCAGCTCGGTTTTCCAGCCTTGCTTTTCGCAAAAGCGGATGTACATGCGGTATAGGTCGCCGGCAAACAAAGCAGCTTCGTCGCCACCCGTTCCACCGCGGATCTCCACAATCGCATTGCGGCTATCTTCCGGATCTTTAGGTATCAGCATCAGGCGGATCTTCTCTTCCAGTTCTGCTTGTTGCGGTATCAGTTCCTCCAGCTCAGCTTTAGCCATTTCCCTAAAGTCCT
>Ga0209888_1000524_pt1 | contig 18497 bp, 15 predicted proteins | sample OrgsoiDNA_201059_FD_185807 | JGI IMG/M metagenome (GOLD analysis project Ga0209888, IMG submission 185807) | Permafrost soil microbial communities from the Arctic, to analyse light accelerated degradation of dissolved organic matter (DOM) -... | ecosystem: Environmental > Terrestrial > Soil >...
GTGAAATGAACATTGCCGATTATGATGCTGAGCTGTGGGCAGCAATGGAGAAGGAAGTTGTTCGTCAGGAAGAACATATCGAGCTGATTGCGTCAGAAAACTACACCAGCCCGCGCGTTATGCAGGCTCAGGGTTCTCAACTGACTAACAAATATGCCGAAGGTTATCCGGGCAAACGCTACTACGGCGGCTGCGAATATGTGGATATCGTTGAGCAACTGGCCATTGACCGCGCGAAAGAGCTGTTCGGCGCAGATTTTGCTAACGTTCAGCCGCACTCCGGCTCACAGGCCAACTTCGCGGTATATACCGCACTGCTACAGCCGGGCGACACTATTCTGGGGATGAACCTCGGCCACGGGGGTCACCTGACCCACGGCTCACCGGTTAACCTGTCCGGCAAACTGTATAACGTGGTGCCTTACGGTATCGATGAAAGCGGCGATATCGATTACGACGACCTGAAAAAACAGGCTGAGCTGCACAAACCAAAAATGATCATCGGCGGCTTCTCTGCCTTCTCCGGTATCGTTGACTGGGCAAAAATGCGTGAAGTGGCTGACAGCGTTGGCGCGTACTTCTTCGTGGATATGGCACACGTTGCCGGTCTGATTGCTGCCGGTGTTTACCCTAACCCGGTTCCGCACGCACACATCGTGACCACCACCACCCATAAAACGCTGGCCGGTCCGCGCGGTGGTTTGATTCTGGCAAAAGGTGGCAGTGAAGAGTTCTACAAAAAACTCAACTCTGCCGTATTCCCTGGTGGCCAGGGCGGACCGCTCATGCACGTGATTGCCGGTAAAGCGGTAGCACTGAAAGAAGCGATGGAGCCTGAGTTCAAAACCTACCAGCAGCAGGTGGCTAAAAACGCCCAGGCAATGGTGAAAGTGGTTCTGGATCGTGGCTACAAAGTAGTTTCCGGCGGTACTCATAACCACCTGTTCCTGATGGATCTGGTTGACAAAAACTTGACCGGTAAAGAAGCGGATGCCGCGCTTGGCCGCGCTAACATCACCGTTAACAAAAACAGCGTACCCAACGATCCGAAGAGCCCGTTTGTGACCTCGGGCGTGCGTATCGGTACACCGGCAGTGACCCGTCGCGGTTTCAAAGAAGCGGAAGTCCGCGAACTGGCTGGCTGGATCTGTGATGTTCTCGATAACATCAATGATGAAGCGACCATTGAACGCGTGAAAAACAAAGTTCTCGATATCTGCGCGCGTTTCCCTGTTTACGCATAATCGCGTAAAGCCACGTGGCCTTGTTTCGAAAGCCAAATCAAACCCGCTCCGGCGGGTTTTTTTATGGATATAGATCATAACTGTGAAGCGCTTTGCATTCTTCCCTCCTGAATACGACTGCTGATTGCTAGCCTGTGTGACCTCTGTCAAAGTATTGCCCTCAAACCGGAGGAATTATGGTATTGCGATCAACGTATTGGCTGGCACTCAGCTATTTCACCTATTTTTTTAGCTACGGTATTTTCCTGCCCTTCTTTGGCATGTGGCTCAAAGGTGAGGGCATCTCCTCTGAAAGCATCGGTTTATTGCTGGGAGCCGGTTTGATTTCACGCTTCCTCGGTACCTTGATTATTTCCCCCGCCATTAAAGATCCCGCTCATTTGGTCACCGGCCTGCGTATTCTGGCGTTGCTGACCCTGGCGTTTGCTGTCGGTTACTGGTTTGGTAACGGCTGGGCGTGGCTGATGATTAACATCGCCGGTTTTAGCCTGTTCTTCGGCCCGCTGGTGCCACTGACGGATGCCCTTGCCGGTACGCTGCAACGGCAAATTCCTATGGATTACGGCAAGGTCCGCGTCTGGGGTTCCATTGCCTTCGTGATAGGGTCGGCGCTGACCGGCAAACTGGTGTCGGTATATGGTCACAATGCCATTCTCTATTCACTCACTGCTGGCGTTGCGGCGATGTTGCTCGGCATGTTGCTGCGCCCGAGCGTCAAGCCTGTAGGGGAGAAGCGAGAGAGTTCGGCACCGGCCATTTCATGGAAAGCGTTACTCAGTGAAACGCCGGTCTGGCGCTTTCTGTTATGCGTAACGTTGTTGCAGGGAGCGCATGCCGCTTACTATGGTTTCAGTGCGATTTACTGGCAGGACAAAGGTTATTCAGCGTCGGTAGTCGGCTACTTGTGGTCGCTTGGTGTGGTGGCTGAAGTGCTGGTGTTTACCTTCAGTAATCAGCTTTTCCGCCGCTGGAGTGCGCGAGATCTGCTGCTGCTCTCTGCCTGCTGTGGTGTGGTGCGCTGGGTCATGATGGGCGCCTTTATTGAATTACCATGGCTGATTTTGATTCAGATCCTGCATTGTGGCAGCTTTACGGTTTGCCATCTGGCAGGTATGCGCTTTATCGCCTCGCGGCCGAGGGATCAGGTGATCCGCCTGCAATCGGTTTACTCTGCGTTGGCCATGGGCGGCGGTGTGGCGGTGATGACCATGGTGTCGGGCTTCCTGTTTGAACACCTGCATGCAGGATTGTTCTTTGTGATGGCTGCCGTTGCGGCCCCGGCCATTTTCCTGCGCCCCAAAGTGGCGCCGAGCGGGGTGGCTTAGGGGGCTTCGAGCAGCGAGCGGATCCGTTTTCGCTGCTCTTTGGCCAGTGGCAGTTGGGTGTGGATCACCAGCGGGTCTGCATCGGTTATCCGGGTGGCGTAGGGCGTGACGATCATCGCGACGCCTCCTGGCGCGCCATGCTGCTGAAACTCTGTCAGCGTCTGGTATTTGATATTGAGCGGTAGCAGCGTCGCTTCGCGGATTTGCTGCTCCACGGCTTCTTCGAGCTGCGGATTATCATGGGTCAGCAGCAAAATTTGTTTCTCCTGTAACGCATTGCCCTGCATCAGCCAGGCGCCAAAGATGACCGCCACCAGACCGGATTCCTCGGCAGAAAGAACAATGTGATACTCCAGTTGAAAATCCTCCAGCGCCTCGCGGGTGGTACGTACCAACCGGGGGTACATACGAGTGACTTCATCCTGCAATAAATTATCGATACCTATCGCAAAATGGCAGCGCTCGATTGCCGGGCCGAGATGCGCGAAAAGCTGGCGGATTAATCCTTCATCACTGCTGAATTTCATGCCCGCCACGTCCTGAAAATTAGCCACCACCTGTTCAACCTGGCGCATCAGGCGCTGATCTTCATGGGAACCGGAGCTGTGATAACTATGATTTTTCAGAAGCCTGAGCAACAGAGTGAAGAAATCACGTTCACCCTCCGCGAGAAGTCCGGCACTGAGTTTCTGCAACTGGCTGAACAGATGACTGGCGGCCAGATACTCGGGTTTATCATGCAGCCATTCACGTTGAAGTGTATCAAAGGTGACCGGACTGAACGGGGTATTGTGCTGCGCGGCATTCTGCCACAGGCAATATTGCAGATAGAGACGCAGGAACTCCTGATCGCGCTCGCTAAACTCACGGCCAAGCTGTGAGGCACACTGCTGAATTAAGGTGGTCAGCTGCTGTTGGCAAAAATGGTCATCAGCAAAGGGGTGCGGTCGCAGGGCCTGACGGAGCCAAGGGGTAAAGTGGTCGGCAATAAAGCGGGGAGAAGTGCGCAGGGCGCGGCGCAATCCATTAAACAGACACAACCGCTGGTCAAGTAGCTGGCCTTGTAACTGACAGGCATGTTCGCCACAAGCGAGAATATCCAGATGGTATAAGCGCTGGATCTCGCGGGTGACCTCGGCAATGTCCTGTCGGGTTGTCGGGAGATCTGTGCCATTGATTTGGCTGATCGTCTCCAGTTGCACCGCCGGTAGCGGCGCATACAGCATCAACAGAACATGGCAGCGTCGTTGTTGACCGGAGAGCTCAGGCACGGGGTTAGTGTCCAGGCTCATAGAAATATCAGTGACCATTTAAAATGAAATGATGAGTCAAGCATAGCAAATGACCTGTTGCGCATGGGGTGAGAGTTCACGGTTTTACACCGGCTTACAACTCAGATCACAGTTATTTCTTTCGGTTGCTTATTTGGTTAGGAAAAAACTGTTACTTTGTAACAGTTGAATGCAATGAATGACTGATTTATGGGCCTTAATCATGGAAAAGACCTCTCTCTACGCCAGGAACCGGCGTTCATCCTGCCTGATAACGTGCTTGCTGGCATATTGTCTGGTCTTGCCGCTGACCGCCTGGGCACATCCGCACAGTTTTATTGACATGCAAACCACGCTGGTGACACAGAAACAGCAGCTCATTGGTTTAAAAATGATCTGGACGATGGATGAGATCACCTCGGCTGACCTGCTGTATGACGCGCAAAAAGCCAAAACCGATTCCGAAATCTGGAAAAAGCTGGCCGCAGAAGTCATGGCCAGGGTGCTAAGCCAACACTACTTCACCGATTTCTACCGTGACGGTAAGCCGGTCAAATATCTGGATTTGCCGAGTGAATATCAACTGTCGCGCAAGGGCGATCAGGCCGTACTGGAGTTTGTGATGCCGCTGGCTGAGCCTGAGCCGCTCAGTGGAAAACCGATGATTTTCTCCACGTTCGATCCCAGTTATTTCGTGGATATGACTTACAAGGACCAGAGTGCGCTGCATCTGCCGGCAGAACTGGCGAAGTCTTGCAGCATAACGCTATTCACTCCCAAGCCTGATGCTTCGCTGCAAAGCTACGCCTTGTCCCTGGATAAGGCCGATGCCCCACCGGAAGATATGGATCTGGGTCAGCAGTTTGCACAAAAGGTGACGGTACAATGTCAGTAAATATCAGTGAGAGCCGGCGCCACTGGGCGTGGGACCTGTGGCCGCTGTTGGCTTTTCTGCTGCTGATGGCAGCGGGCGGCGTATTGTTGTGGCACTACTGGCCGCGAATTTTATTCAGTAGCATTATTTGGCAAAGGGATCTGCATCAGGAACTGGCCGGGCTTTTACAGCAAGTGAAAGCGAATCCGCAACAAGCCGGGCTGACGCTGATGGGGTTCAGTCTGATCTATGGGATTGTCCACGCGGTGGGGCCGGGCCACGGTAAAATAGTCATTACCACCTATCTGGCAACGCATCCTTCCCGGTTGAAAAATAGCCTGAAACTGACGTTTGCCTCCGCGGTGGTGCAGGGGCTGGTCGCCGTTTTACTGGTGACGGTGATGCTTGGCGTGCTACAACTTTCATCGCGCCAGCTGCATCAGAGCAGTTTCTGGTTGGAGCGGGGCAGTTTTATGTTGGTGATGCTGCTGGGGGTTTTACTCTGTTGGCGGGCCATCCGGCGCTGTTATCACACGCTAAAAAATCTCCCGGCCACGCCAGGTCTGTCGATTCAGCGCATACGTCCGCTGAATGACCCTCACGTTCATAGCGACCAATGCGGTTGCGGGCATCAGCATCTGCCGACTGACCAGCAGCTACAGGCGGGGAGTGACTGGCGCACGCAGGCGACGATTGTGCTGGCGATGGGGCTGCGGCCCTGTTCCGGGGCGATCATGGTGTTACTGTTTTCCAAGGTGATTGGCGTCTATTTTTGGGGCGTGATGTCAGCATTGGTGATGGCGCTCGGTACCTCCATCACGGTGTCACTGATTGGTCTGCTGGTGTTTTACAGCCGGGCGATGGCGGTGAAACTCAGTGCCAAACGTACACCTGCCGCATGGCAAACCGTGGCGTGGTCAACACTGGCGCTGACAGGAGGGATCATTTTACTGCTGGCCGGTATTCTGCTGTATAACGCCAGCGCAGCATCGGCAGGTGGCGGGATAGGGCCTTTTGGCCGGGGTTAGCAGCAAAAAACAGGCATAAAAAAACGGACGCTATGGGCGTCCGTTTTTATGACTGAGTTACCCGAAGCGTAATTAACGCTTCAGCGCTTCGCTCAGTTCATCACGCATGGTGTTCAGAATACCTTTCACGACACGCGGGTTACCGGCAACCACGTTGCCAGAAGAGTAATGGTTGTGACCGCCAACAAAGTCAGTCACCACGCCGCCAGATTCACGGACCAGCAGTTCGCCACCGGCAAAATCCCACGGTTTCAGACCGATTTCGAAGAAACCGTCAACGCGGCCAGCGGCCACGTAAGCCAGATCCAGTGCAGCAGAGCCGGTGCGGCGGAAGTCAGCGCATTCGCCAAACAGTTTGCCGAGGATATTCATGTAGCTGTTAGCGTGTTGCTTCACTTTGAATGGGAAGCCGGTCGCCAGAATAGTGCCGTCCAGATCTTTTGCGTTGGTACCACGCAGACGGTAGCCGTTGAGCTGTGCGCCCTGACCGCGGCTGGCGGTGAAGAGTTCATTACGCATTGGATCGTAAACTACCGCAACTTCAGTGCGGCCTTTGATGCGCACGGCGATAGAAACAGCAAAGTGTGGGAGACGTTTAACGAAGTTGGTGGTGCCATCCAGTGGGTCGATAATCCATTGTACGTCTTTGTCTTCGCCCGCCAGCTCACCACATTCTTCACTGATAATGGTGTGCTTAGGGTATGACTTGCGAATAACGTCAATAATCATGTGTTCTGCATCGCGGTCTACATTGGTAACAAAATCATTGGTACCTTTTTGCGTAGCTTCGACAGAATCAGGCGTTTCGTAATGTTTGGCAATCAGGTTACCGGCCTTGCGCGCAGCGCGCACGGCGATGGTGAGCATCGGATGCATGGATATCTTCCAACTAGGATGTTAAAGAACGGGAATACGGGAAACGGCGCGCAGTATAGCAGGGGATCGGAAAATTGACTACCGTTGTGTTAAGCTGTTGTGATTTTCCGCCACGCTCAGAGTCTGTATGCTGCACAATATTCGTATCGTTTTGGTTGAAACGTCCCACACGGGCAACATGGGTTCCACTGCCCGCGCCATGAAAACCATGGGTTTATCGAACCTGTATCTGGTTAACCCGCTGGTCAAGCCTGATTCTCAGGCGATCTCTTTGTCCGCCGGTGCCAGTGATGTTATCGGCAATGCAAAAATCGTCGATACACTCGACGAAGCGCTGGCCGGTTGTAGCCTGGTAGTCGGTACCAGCGCCCGTTCGCGCACCTTGCCCTGGCCGATGCTTGAGCCACGCGAGTGCGGCGAGATGAGCGCAAAAACGGCTGAAACAGCGCCGGTTGCGCTGGTCTTTGGCCGTGAACGCGTCGGGCTGACCAATGAAGAGCTGCAAAAATGTAACTATCACGTCTGCATTCCGGCCAACCCCGAATACAGCTCGCTGAATCTGGCAATGGCAGTACAGATTATTGCCTATGAAGTGCGTGTTGCACATCTGGCTCTGCTGGAGGCGGGCAAGCCCACGGTTGAGCAAGAAGAAGAGGCTTACCCGCTGGTGGACGATCTCGAACGCTTTTATCAGCATCTCGAACAAACCCTGCTGCAAACCGGCTTTATTCGTCCGGCACATCCGGGTCAGGTGATGAGCAAATTGCGCCGTCTGTTCACCCGCGCGCGCCCTGAATCTCAGGAGCTAAACATCCTGCGCGGCATTTTGACCTCTATCGACAAAACCCCTAAATAATACTTGAGTAAATTACTAGGTTAAATAGTTGACTGTTTTACTCGGGAATGGCAGACTCGTTTGCATGTTCTACCCCATCGTATTCATTAACAGGTAACCATGCTATGAGACTGACATCCAAGGGTCGTTATGCCGTAACCGCTATGCTTGACGTGGCACTGCATTCACAGGAAGGTCCGGTACCTTTAGCCGATATCTCCGAACGCCAGGGCATCTCTCTTTCCTACCTGGAGCAGCTGTTTTCGCGTTTGCGTAAAAACGGTTTGGTTGCCAGCGTCCGTGGTCCGGGTGGTGGTTATCTGTTGGGTAAAGACGCCGGTGAGATTGCCGTTGGCGCCGTGATCACCGCCGTTGATGAATCTGTCGATGCCACCCGCTGTCAGGGTAAAGAAGGCTGCCAGAATGGTGAACGTTGCCTGACTCACACCTTATGGCGTGATCTGAGTGAGCGCATCAGCGGCTTCCTCAACAACATCACCTTGGGTGAACTGGTGAATAACCAGGAGATTCTGGAAGTGGCCGACCGTCAGAATGGTGAACCACGTCGCCAGACCAGCAGCCGCATTCTTGAAACGATCAATGTTAACCTGAGAGCCTGAGTGTTTTTACTCTGAGTGTTTTTACTCTGATGGTTTTTAGCGTAACGAAGAGGGCTGCCAGGGGCAGCCTTTTTTTATCATTTCAGCGACGGCACTATTTCCCTTTTAAGAATCAGTGAAGCCGTTTTAAACTAACCCCCGATTTCCACCTTTTGTTCGCCCCAACGCGCAGTACGGAGCATACCTGCCATGAAACTACCTATCTATCTGGATTATTCTGCCACCACGCCTGCCGATCCGCGGGTTGCGCAGGTGATGATGCAGTGTCTTACTTTCGACGGTACGTTTGGTAATCCTGCCTCCCGCTCGCACCGTTTTGGCTGGCAGGCAGAAGAGGCGGTAGACGTCGCCCGTAACCAGATTGCTGAGCTGATCAATGCCGATCCGCGCGAAGTCGTATTCACTTCCGGTGCCACCGAGTCAGATAATCTGGCGATTAAAGGTGCGGCGCATGCCTATCGCGATAAGGGCAAACACATTATTACCAGCCAGACCGAGCATAAAGCGGTGCTCGACACCTGCCTTCAGCTGGAAAAAGAGGGTTTCGACGTGACGTATCTGTCGCCGAATCCAGACGGATTTATCCCTCCCGCTGCCATTGAGGCCGCGTTGCGCGATGACACCATTCTGGTGTCCATCATGCATGTGAACAATGAAATTGGCGTAATTCAGGATATTGCCGCCATCGGTGCACTGTGCCGCAGTCGCGACATTATTTTCCACGTTGATGCGACGCAAAGCGTGGGTAAAGTGCCGGTGGATCTGAATGAACTGCCTGTGGATCTGATGTCTTTTTCCGCCCACAAACTCTATGGCCCAAAAGGGATCGGCGGTTTGTATGTGCGTCGTAAGCCAAAAGTACGCATTGAAGCGCAGATCCACGGCGGCGGTCATGAGCGAGGTATGCGTTCCGGTACCCTGCCGGTTCATCAGATTGTCGGCATGGGGGAAGCTTTCCGCATCGCCAAAGAAGAAATGGCCGAAGAGGCACAACGCCTGCAGACATTGCGTGACCGCTTGTGGCAAGGTATCGGGCAGCTTAAAGATTTGCGTCTCAACAGCGCGGCCAAACATACCGCTCCCAATATTCTTAACGTCAGTTTCGCCGGTGTTGAGGGAGAGTCGTTGATTATGGCGCTCAAAGATCTGGCCGTCTCTTCTGGCTCAGCCTGTACTTCGGCGAGTCTGGAACCCTCATATGTCCTGCGGGCGCTGGGTTTGAGTGAAGAGCTGGCGCACAGTTCTATCCGTTTCTCGCTGGGGCGCTTCACCACTCAGGAAGAGATCGACTATGCTGTTGAACTGATTGTGAAATCCGTCAGCAGATTACGTGAATTACCACCCGTATTTTCTTCTTAAAACATTGAATAAGCGTTACAGAACGTTAAGGCGTAAAGCCTGCAACTGAAGATAGAACTTTCATTGAGAATAAAAACAAGCAGGAGTGCAGTTATGAGTTCCGAAGTCACCACCAATGAAGCCATGCCCATTTTCATCTCTTCCCAGCCAGCCGATGCGCGCTGGGGTGAAAAAGCCACACTGAGTACTAATGCAGAGGGTATGACTATCCATCTGACCGCAGGCGATGCACTGGCAGCAATTGCTCGTGCGGCACGCCGTATCGACGGTCAGGGTGTGAAAAACGTTAAACTGGCCGGTAAGGGCTGGGATCTGGAAAACAGCTGGGCATTCTGGCAGGGCTTCCGCGGGCCAAAAGGCAGCCGCAACGTTGAGTGGGCTGAACTGTCAGCCGAAGACACTCAAACCCTGCAACAACGCCTGAAAATTATTGATTGGGTACGTGACACCATTAACCTGCCAGCTGAAGAGCTAGGGCCGGAGCAACTGGCTACCCGCGCCGTGGATTTGATGTGCGAATTCGGCCATGGTCACGTGAATTATCGCATCACTAAAGGCGATGACCTGCGTCAGCAAAATTATGTTGGTCTGCACATCGTGGGCCGTGGTTCTGACCGTTCACCGGTGCTGCTGGCTCTGGACTACAACCCAAGCGGCAACGCTGACGAGCCGGTTTACGCCTGCCTGGTGGGTAAAGGCATTACCTTTGATACCGGTGGCTACAGCCTGAAACCGAGCGCGGGTATGGATTCCATGAAAGCCGACATGGGCGGTGCAGCCACCCTGACCGGTGCGCTGGCATTAGCAGCGGCCAATGGCCTGAGCAAGCGTGTGAAACTCTATCTGTGCTGCGCGGACAATATGGTGAGCGGCAATGCGCTGAAACTGGGCGACATTATTCGCTACCGTAACGGTAAGAGCGTTGAAGTGATGAACACCGACGCCGAAGGCCGTCTGGTTCTGGCCGATGGCCTGATCGACGCCTCTGAGCAGAATCCTGAGCTGCTCATCGATGCGGCCACCCTGACGGGGGCTGCCAAAACTGCACTGGGCAATGAATATCATGCCCTGTTCAGTTTCGACGATGAGCTGGCGGCTGAGTTGCAAAACAGCGCGAAAGCCGAGAACGAGCCTTTCTGGCGCTTGCCGCTGGAAGAGTTCCACCGTGCGCATCTGCCGTCCAACTTTGCTGACCTGAACAATATTGCTGGCCCGGCGCACACTGCGGGCGCAAGCACGGCAGCGGCTTTCCTGTCCCATTTCGTTAAAAACTACAAAAAGGGTTGGTTGCATATCGACTGCTCTGCCACCTACCGTAAAAGTGCGGCTGACCAGTGGTCAGCCGGTGCCACCGGTTTGGGCGTGCGTACCGTTGCAAACTTGTTGCTGGCGAAAGCAAAATAAGTTTCTTTTGTAGGTATGACTGAAAGATCACAACGGGGCACTGAAAGGTGCCCCGTTTTATCGGAGTGAATCAACATGAGTGTCCCGCACGATCATCTGCCAGCGGCAGCCAACAATGAAAATGAACTGGAGCGTTTGCTGCGCCTGTCTGTCACGGAGACTGCGTACCGTCCAGCGTTCTATCAGACTTTGCTTGAGGCGACGGTGTATGTGCTGGGTGATGCTGGCCAGGAAGAAGAGGGCGCCGGAGAGGTGGCGATCACCGCAGGCAGTGAGCTCAATTTGCTGCACTGGGAAAAGCAGGATGGAAGTTCGATTATTCCTCTGTTCTCCTCTCTGGAAGTGCTTGAGCGAGCGAGTGCCGGGGAGAGCCCGCAAGAGCAGGCGTTTGTTGCGCTGCCAGCCCGTGTACTATTCGAAATGACCCAAGGTGAGGAGCTGTTTCTCAATCCTAAATCAGAATTTGGCAAAGAGTTTACCCCGAGTGAAGTTACCCTGCTGCTCAGTACCGGCGGCCTGAGTGCGCCGGCGGAACTGGTGCTGGATAAAGAGAGTCAGCTGATGATCGGGCAGCCGCCGGAGTACCCTTCCGCGATGATCGATGCCCTGACCACGCTGTTTAGCCAGAAGAAACCGGTGCGCCGGGCTTTCCTGGCATTAATTCACGATAAAGCGGCTGATGAATTACCCAACCTGTTGGTTGGCATAGAAGCCGACGGAACCGAAGCCGAAGTCGACGCCCTGATCCGCGAAGCAGGCAATGTCGCCAGTGAAACGTCTCCGGACGATCAGCCGGTAGATTTCTGCATCGTCTCCGAGAAAGAGCGCGGCATCAGCCATTACCTGATAAGTCACACCCAGCCGTTCTATCAGCGCAAGTGGGGAAGCTGGCTGCGCAATATTATACCTTCATCCGGCAAGGCCTGAGCCTGTTGTGCCATCGTCTGACGTTGGGGCGATGGCAGCCAGAAGTAAGAGGTCGATAAGCAGGATTAGGTTGGATTCAAATGAGGTGATCTCTCCCGCATCCACGGCGTCGTTATCAGCGTCGTCAAATAGCTGGAAGTTGAGATCGCTCAGCGGCCCGAGCGCATTGGCTGACGCGCGGGTGAACGAGACGACTTTCATCCCCATGCTGCGGGCTATTTTGGCTTTATCGATAACTTGCCTGGTTTCGCCGCTGCGCGAAATCGCGATAAACACCCGGTATTTCTGCGCATTATTCAAAAATATCCCCCGGCTGTCCCCCACGCCTGACGACAAGGCTGTCTTACCGAGCAACTGTAATTTCTTGGCTAAATACTCGGCAAACAGATGAGAAAATCCCGTGCCATACAGAAAAAAACTCTCTTCCTGTTTCAGTAACTGAGCGAAGGCCTGTATTTTTTCTGCGGTGACAAATTCGAAACTGCGCTGGTAATTAGCGACAAAGTCATGAAAAGCCGCAGGAATTTCCGCGTTAGGCGGCGAAGGGACTTGCGTATGCAGTGTCGGGTTTTCGCTGAGCAGGTGACGGATATGGAACAGCAACTCACTGAAACCGCTGAACCCTAATTTTTGACACAGGCGCATCACCGTGGCGCTCGAAACGAAAGTCTCCTGCGCCAGTTTTCGTACGGTGAGTTTTTTAAATCCTGGTGCGCTATCGGCATGCCCGGGCGCGGTGGGGTACCCGGTAATATAGGATAAAACGCGGTATTCCGCGCGGGTCAGATTTTCGGCACGTTGGAGCAATGAAGCAAGACGGTTGTCCACAAACGGGCCCTCAGCAGGAAAGATGGGGCTATCCTAAAGCTGGCCCGAAGAGGATTCAATAAACACTTTCATTGGCTTACGCAAAGTGGAATGCGCCGCGCAACTTATTGTGCAACACCGCCAACAAAGGCTTTTTTCAGTTTGGGCCAATACTCGCTGTTGGCCTCGATCATGTCATCCAGAATGGCTTTAGCATGTTGCATGGAGGGGACGGTGCGGTTGAGTGTGAAGGCTTGCAGCGCTTTTTCATAACTGCCTTCCAGGGTAGCTTCGACCAGCAGCTGCTCGCAGGCAAGCTGTTGTTCAATTAGCCCTTTATAGAACAGCGGGATTTTCCCAACCGTAATGGCCTCCGGCCCCTGCGACGTGATGTAAGCGGGTACTTCAACCATGGCGTCGTAAGGCAGATTAGCAATAGCCCCCCGGTTTTCGACCATCACCAGGTGGCGTTGTCGCAGGTCAAAGGCCAGCGAGCGTGCCACGTCCACGATGAAAGCACCGTGTACCCCCACGTGGAAAGCATCTGACAGGATCCCGGTCTTTTTATATTCAGCGGCGGCGGCAAAAAGCTTTTTCTCCCGGCCATTCATCACTTCGTTGGCCCGCGTATAGTCAGGATCCTGATGTTCTACGATCTGATTTGGCATCAGATAATATTGCATATACGGGTTCGGTAAATAGTCTGGGAAGTGTTCCATCAGGGGCTGAATGTTACGCCAGGTTTTCACCCATGAAGGGTCTGCATGTTGCGGGTCGGTGGCGGCAGCATCTTCCGTCAGCAGGCCAAATTCCGCCACATGCTTGCGCAACTCAGGCATGCGGTCGACGCCGTCTACATAGGCATGGGTAAACCAGCCAAAATGGTTAAGGCCAAAATAGTTCACGGTAACAGCATCGCGATCGACGCCCAGAATTGCTGCAATATTACGCATGGCAGCCACCGGCATATCGCAAATATTCAGTACACGGGCATGAGGGCGCAGACGACGCACCCCTTCGGCGACGATGGCTGCCGGATTGGAGTAATTCACAATCCAGGCATTTTTATCTGCGTGACGTTCGACCAGATCGATCAGTTCAACCATGGGTAAAATAGTGCGCAACCCGTAAGCCAATCCGCCGGGGCCACAGGTTTCCTGGCCAACCACGCCGTGGCGTAAGGGGATTTTTTCGTCCTGTTCACGCATTTTGTACTGGCCGACCCGCATCTGAGCAAACACAAAGTGCGCGCCGCTGAATGCCACTTCCGGTTCGCTGGTGACAGTGAATTTAATGCTGTCACTGTGATCGCGGATGACTTTTTCGACCACCGGCGCAATCACGTTTTGGCGCTCGCTGTCGATGTCATATAAACGAATTTCGGCCAGCGGAAACTCATCCAGTTTTACCATCAGACTTTTGACGATGCCGGGGGTGTAAGTACTGCCGCCGCCGGCAATCGCCAGAATGAAAGGGCCTTTGGTGTGAACGCTGTTTTTCATAGGGTTAGTCATCGTTTATCCTCTTTTAGAATTTTTACAGTGCATTTTCAACGGCTTCGCGCATCTTTTTCACATGCAGTCCGTAGACCACCTGAACATTATTTCCCTGCCGGATAACCCCTTTGGCACCGGTATTCTTAAGCAGTTGCTCGTCAATGTTTTGGGTGTCACGCACCGTCACCCGCAGGCGGGTGTAGCAGTTATCCACCACCTCAATGTTCTGTTTCCCCCCAAGACCGGCAATGATGCGTAACCCCAGATCCAATGCCTCTGCAGCGACTGGCATGACGGGTTTAGTCTGTGAAGCAGGCTGCTGGTAATCCGCTTTGGAGTAGAGACGGGTGTCGCGGTCATCCTCTTCGCGCCCCGGCGTTTTCATATCGAAATGTAGGATCATGAAGCGGAAAATCACGAAGTAGAGGACGGACATGATGAGCCCGACCAGGATGTACATCGGCCAGTTGGATTTCTCGGTCCCAAGCGGCAGGTTATAGAGCACAAAATCAATCAGGCCGTTGGCACCAATGGCACGCACGCCCAGCAGATAGAACAGCATCATGCCCACGCCGGTCAGCACTGAGTGTGTAACAAACAGCATCGGTGCGACGAACAGGAAAGAGAACTCCAGTGGCTCGGTCACGCCCAGTAAAAAGGAGGTCAGTGCGGCAGGGATCAGAATGGCTTTGGCCGCTGTTTTGCGCTCAGGTTTGGCGGTGACAATCATGGCAAGTGCCGCAGCCGTCAGGCCAAACATCTTGCTGATGCCACGTGCGTCCCAAACTGCTGTGGTGCTGAGCTGTTTTACTGCCGGGCAGGCCATTTCCGCGAAATAGATATTGCGGGCTCCCTGATAAAGCGAACCACAGACTTCGCGGGTGCCGCCGAGCTCTGTATAAAGGAAGGGGGTATAAATCAGATGGTGAAGGCCGGTCGGGATTAAAATCCGCTCCAGAAAACCGTAAATCAGCACGCCAATCGGGCCTGCGCCCCGGATACCGTACGCCATCGCGCTGATGCCATGCTGGGCAAATGGCCAGATTTCACTCATGAGGAAGCCGAATAAAATTGCCAGTGGAATGCCGAGAATGGCCACGAAGCAGTGGCCGGAATAGATCGCCATGACCCCGTTGAACTGTTTGCCCGAGTAGCGGTTATAGAGATAACCCGAAAACGCTCCTGTCAGAATACCCGCGAACACGCCCATCTCCAGAACCTGAACACCCAGTACGAGATTCTGCCCTGACGCCCGCATCACATCCGCCGCCACCAGCTTGCCCTGCATCTGCAAGGTAATGTTCATGGCATTGATAAAAATGATGAAAATCACCAAACCGATCAGCGCGGCATAGCCTTTGTCCCGCTTAGCAAGTCCGATCGGGATCCCCACGGCAAAAAGCAGCGCCAGATTAGCCAGAATAGCGACCGACGATTTCGCGACTAACTGCCCTACGGCTTGTACCAAAGGATGGGCGAGGAAAGGCAGATACTCCGTCAGATTCCCGTTACCGAACAGATTACCCAGTGCAATAAACAAGCCGACTATCGGCAGTATTAATACAGGGCCATACAGCGACTTGCCAAAGTCTTGCAGAAGATTGACCACTTTGTTCATAACATGCCCTCAAGGGTTATTTTTTTGTGATTTAGATTGGGGACGTGATGTTGGCGACAGGTAAATCGCCACAGGTACCCAACAACGCTAGCAGGAAGGGGGGCGGTGCACGAGTTATCTGATTGTTTTAAAAACAAATAACCGTCAAGGTTACATGTAACCTTGAACGCTGTGATCGACTTAACGTTTCGTCAGGCTCAGGAGCCAATGAGAGAAGAAGGGGATGTTAGCCAAGGAAAATTTAAAGCTACGGGCTGAAACAAGCGTGATTTTGGTTACAGATGCGGCATGAAGACACATTTATTTAACGAAATGTTGTGAATCAGGTAGGCAATATTAACTTCGCCCCCTATAATCTGCGCCATTTTACGGCAGGTATAACATTAAATTAACCGGCCCTACCTATAAGAGTCAGCCAGAGGTTTTACATGACTATCCAACGTACTTTTTCCATCATCAAGCCAAACTCCGTAGCTAACAACGACATCGGTGCAATCTACGCGCGTTTCGAACGTGCTGGTTTCACCATCATCGCCTCTAAAATGCTGAAGCTGACCAAAGAGCAGGCTGAAGGTTTTTACGCTGAACATAAAGGCCGCCCTTTCTTCGACGGTTTGGTTGAGTTCATGACTTCTGGTCCAATCATGGTTCAGGTTCTGGAAGGCGAAAATGCCGTTCAGCGTAACCGTGACATCATGGGTGCAACCAACCCGGATAACGCACTGGCCGGTACCCTGCGTGCTGACTTTGCTGACAGCTTCACTGCTAACGCCGTACACGGTTCTGATGCGGTTGAATCAGCACAGCGCGAAATCGCTTACTTCTTCACTGAAAGCGAAATCTGCCCGCGTTAAGATTTTTCGGCAAGAGTTTTTTGGAAGCATTCACCCACAGATACAATAAATATGTGAGTCCTGCCTTTCAAACATAGAAACCCTGCCCTAGAATTTGTACAATGTTGCGCCCCGAATGAGCCAGCCTCTTTGGGGCGTAAGTATTTATAAGCGTGCTGTCGTTCACGCCGTTGTTAAAAATGTATTGCAGGCTGCTTTTCATCAGTTCTGCACTTCCCTGATGCCATAACGTGTAACAACGAGGCCAATTCGTATTATGTTAGAATCAAACACGCCCGAGCAAAACTTGTCTGACCTCAATGTAGAACCCACTTCACAACCTGTCGATGCAGTAAACACTGTGGTGCCTGCGGTTGCTAAAATTAACCTTCTTGATCTTAACCGCAAACAGATGCGCGAATTCTTCATCAGCATGGGGGAGAAGCCTTTCCGTGCCGATCAGGTCATGAAGTGGATGTATCACTATTGCAGCGATGATTTCGAGCAGATGACCGACATCAACCGTCCGCTGCGCGAAAAGCTGGCCCGCGTCGCCGAAATCCGTGCGCCGGAAGTGGCCCTGGAACAGCGTTCCAGCGATGGCACCATAAAATGGGCTATCAAGGTGGGCGATCAACAGGTCGAAACCGTGTATATCCCGGACGGCGACCGCGCCACCCTTTGCGTTTCCTCTCAGGTCGGTTGTGCGCTGGAGTGCACCTTCTGCTCTACCGCCCAACAAGGCTTTAACCGTAACCTGCGCGTGTCCGAGATCATTGGTCAGGTGTGGCGTGCGGCGAAAATTATTGGTGCGGCCAAAGTGACCGGCACACGTCCTATCACCAACGTGGTGATGATGGGCATGGGTGAACCGCTGCTTAACCTGAATAATGTGGTTCCGGCGATGGAAATCATGCTTGATGACTTCGGTTTCGGGCTGTCAAAACGTCGTGTAACACTCTCCACCTCAGGTGTCGTGCCTGCGTTGGATAAATTAGGCGATATGATCGATGTGGCCCTGGCTATTTCCCTGCATGCGCCAAATGACACTATTCGCGATGAAATCGTCCCGATTAACCGCAAATACAACATCGATACGTTCCTCGCAGCGGTTGAACGTTACATCAGCAAGTCCAACGCTAATCAGGGCCGTGTGACTATCGAATACGTGATGCTGGACCATATCAACGATGGTACCGAACACGCGCATGAGTTGGCTGAACGCCTGAAAAATACCCCATGCAAAATTAACCTGATCCCATGGAACCCGTTCCCCGGCGCGCCATATGGTCGCAGCTCAAATAGCCGGATCGACCGTTTCTCCAAGGTATTGATGGATTATGGGTTTACCGTGATTGTGCGTAAAACACGTGGTGATGATATTGATGCTGCCTGCGGTCAGTTAGCGGGTGAAGTCATTGACCGCACCAAGCGAGTATTGAAGAAAAAGATGGCGGGTGATGCTATTGCCATCAAGGCAGTCTAAAAAATGTGATGCGCTATAATGTCTTACTGCCGTAAAACGGGCGTCGGGCATTCAAGTTATGTTCTTTCTGAAGTCGGGCCGGTGACAGAATAAAGGGATTTACGCATGACGATTCATTTCGGGTGGAGACAGGCAGTTGCGTTAAGCTTTACGGTCTGCCTGTTGGCTGGCTGCTCTGGCTCTAAAAAGGAGTCGGAGCAGGTAATGGCCACCGGCGCTTCGCAAACCCGCCTAGAGTTGGGTATGGCCTATTTGTCTCAGGGCAATTTGGACGCTGCGAAACAGAATTTACAGAAGGCGGTAGAGGGAGCGCCTGACGATTATCGTGCCCAGTTAGGGATGGCGCTTTACGAGCAAAAAATCGGCGATAACGGCGCAGCTCAAAGTCGCTATCAGCAAGCTTTGAAGCTGGCTCCGCAAAATGGAACTGTGCTGAATAATTACGGTGCGTTTTTGTGTAGTTTAGGGCAGTATGTACCGGCACAACAGCAGTT
>Ga0209888_1000526_pt1 | contig 18401 bp, 20 predicted proteins | sample OrgsoiDNA_201059_FD_185807 | JGI IMG/M metagenome (GOLD analysis project Ga0209888, IMG submission 185807) | Permafrost soil microbial communities from the Arctic, to analyse light accelerated degradation of dissolved organic matter (DOM) -... | ecosystem: Environmental > Terrestrial > Soil >...
TCGCTGATATGCAGGACGTTGTCTTCGGTCAGCGCACCGTTGTCCCACTCACCGTTACGGTAGTACGACAGGTAGCGCTTGTCGGTCTTGACGTAATCGAAACCCAGCTTGTCCCAGTTAATGCTTTCCTGACCCATGGCACCCTCAATCATCTGATAACCGCCTGAATCGCTCAGGCTTATGACATTTTTTCGCAGGCATCCACAATACTCTATTCAGACAGGAAATCGCAGCCTGGACGACGTGCATGTCCTACATGCGTTTATGCCCGGTCGGATAGGACAGAGGCTCTTCCGTGAGCCCCCTACCCCTTCAGTGCGTCGCCATCAGCGACTGATGCACACTGAAGCCGGCCATCACCCCGGCTGCCGAGGCCAGCGTGGCGTTATGCATGGGGCTGGCCGCATCACCGGCGGCAAACACCCCCGGCACGCTCGTCTCCTTGCGCTCGTCGACCCGTATGTAAACGCCCTGGGGACCTTCGTCGAACAGGCAACCCAACTGCTCCGCCAGCGGGCTGGCCATATGGGTTTTCGGCCCGGTGAACAGCGCCTGGACCTCGATCAGCCGACCGTCGCTCAAACGCACCGCCTCAAGCGCCGGCGCCTTACCCAGCAACTCGACCACCGGAGTCCGCTCGATCCGTACACCGCGCGCTTGCAGATGGGCCAGTTGCTCGGCATCGGGTTCGTGGATCCCCTGGGTGAAATACACCGTCGGTCCCCAATCGGGAATCATCCCGGCCTGGTGCGCGGAGAGCGGCATGGTCGCCAGCACGCCCAAAGACAGGTCACGGACTTCATAACCATGACAGTACGGACAGTGCAGCACCGTACTGCCACAACGCTCCTCCAGGCCGGGAATCGCCGGCAACTCGTCGCGCAGGCCGGTGGCCAGGATCAACCGGGCCGCCAACTCTTCCCGCCCATCGGCCAGCACCACGGCAAACCCAGCATCGACCTGGCGGGCCGACACCACCTCCCCTTGCACGAATTCAACGGTCGGATAACGCAATAGCTGACGCAACGCCTCGTCCCGGATCGCCTGGGGCGACTGGCCATCCTGACCGAGAAAGCCATGGGCCGTCGCCGCGAACCGATTACGCGGCCGGCCGGAGTCGATCAACAACACCCGCTGACGGGCCCGGGCCAGCTGCATGGCCGCCGACAACCCGGCAAAGCTGGCACCGACTACTACGACAAAATGAGACATGAGCAGGACTCCTTGTGGATTGAACTTACGAAACCTTATAAGTTACGTAAGTCTCTGGCGTCAACTCCCGTAACTCATCTTGTTACGGAGAGTCGGTTTTGCTATACCTGCCGCCTGAATACGCTGAAACGAAGAACTCAATGCGCAACGACAGTCGCCTCTCCCGCATGCTGCATGTGCTGATCCATATGAATCAGCACGACCAGCGCACCACCTCCGAGACCATCGCGCAGATGCTGCGCACCAACCCGGTGGTGGTCCGTCGGACCATGGCCGGGCTGCGGGATCACGGTTATGTGCACTCGGAAAAAGGTCACGGTGGCGGCTGGACCCTGTCCCGCCCCCTGAGTGAAATCACCTTGCTGGATATCCACCGGGCCCTCGGCGCGCCCGAGGTGTTTGCCATGGGCCTGTCGCGGGAAGAACCACAGTGCCTGGTGGAACAGGCGGTCAATGCCCGCCTGACCGATGTCCTGCAGGAGGCCGAAGCGTTGTTGATCACGCGGCTGGGGCAAGTGACCCTCGCCGAGCTGGCGAGTGATTTCGACCGGCGCCTGGCGCAAAAACGCCTGGAAAACCCCGACCTGGAAATCCTGCATGGGCTACCGACCCTGGAGAAATCATGAGCAACACTGAATTGCAGGTGACCGACCTGCTGGAAGGCGACGGCAAGGCCGTGGTCAAGGGCGCGCTGATCACCACGCACTACCGCGGCACGCTGGACGATGGCAGCGAGTTCGACTCATCCCACAGCCGTGGCAAGCCGTTCCAGTGTGTGATTGGCAGCGGTCGCGTCATCAAGGGCTGGGACATCGGCCTGATGGGGATGAAAGTCGGTGGCAAACGCCAGTTGTTCGTACCGGCGCACCTGGCCTACGGTGAACGCGGCATGGGCTCGCGCGTCGCACCGGGTGCCGACCTGAACTTTGAAATCGAATTGCTGGAAGTGCTGACCCGGGACGACTAGGCTCGACGGCTGCAACGCGGGGTTTGCACCCGTTTCAATGACCGGGATGTTTTCAGCGCACAGGTGATGGACCGTCATGAGAAAGTTGAAAAGCTGGACTAACTCGACTGCGCGACACAGCTCCGGCGTGTGTGAGGCCGCGACAATGTTGTGGTTATCGCGCATAGATCGCACAGGCTTGCAGCATGCCCTGGAACTCAAGCCCGAAGAGTGCGATGACCTGCAGGGGGATGTTGAAAGTGCCAAGTCATCCTGGGCCTGGACCTTGAAAAACATGCTGGGCCACGGCTCTACATTCGACTTCGAGACCGATATCCCCCTTGAGATGAAAACCCTGGATGACCTCAGCGTAGGGGATTTCCTCTACATTTCCGGCTCAAGCGGTGCCAATGGTCATGCGTTGGCGGTCTACAAATACCAGACGGGCATCATGTTCTTCAATCCCGGGGAAGGACTTTTCTACATCTCCAGCCACAATGGCGCTGAAAAAGAAGCCCTCCTGAAAGCTATCAAGGAAGAAGGTAGCAAGACCACATTGCGAAAAGGCATGTTGCGCTCCACGGGGTATCTCATGCCGCGCTTTTATGGCGGTTGAGCTCGGAATTCCTTTCATCGAAGCCGGAGATCTCCCCATGCCCGACCCGCAGGTCAGCGCGGCCCTGGAAACGCTCTTGCCACTGATGACCGAGCAGCCCTTTCTGGTGCTCACGGGTGCCGGTATCAGTACTTCCTCCGGCATCCCGGACTACCGCGACAGCGACGGTGTGCGCCGGGGCAAGCCGCCGATGATGATCCAGGAGTTCCTCGGTTCGCCCCAGGCCCGGCGCCGTTATTGGGCCAGGGCCATGCTCGGTTGGCCACGGGTGCGCATGGCCCGGCCGAACGCGGCCCACCGGGCGTTGGCCAGCCTGCAGGCGCAACACCACCTCAGCGGCCTGATCACCCAGAACGTCGACACCCTGCATGACCAGGCCGGCAGCCACGATGTGATCGAACTTCATGGCAGCCTGCACAAGGTCCTGTGCCTGGATTGCGGCGCCCGCCTGGAGCGCGATGCCGTTCAGCTCATGCTGGAGGCGCAGAACCCCTATCTCGCGGGGGTCGAAGCGGTCCAGGCACCGGACGGCGACACCCTGCTGGACGCCGCCTTCGAGTCGCGCTTTCAGGTGCCCCGCTGCTCGCAATGCGATGGTGATCGCTTGAAACCCGACGTGGTGTTCTTCGGTGAAAACGTCGCCCCGCTCACCGCCGCCAGGGCCCTGGCCAGCGCCGAGCAGGCGGCGGGGTTGCTGGTGATCGGCTCGTCGTTGATGGCCTATTCGGCCTTTCGCTTGTGCAAGCTGATGGCCGAGCGCGGCAAGCCACTGATCGCCATCAACCTGGGCAAGACCCGCGCCGATGAGTTGCTGAACTTCAAGTTCGCAGCCTCGTGCGAACAGTTGCTGCCGCTGCTGGCCGAGCGCCTGGGCTGATCAGCAACTGATGGGCAGCGCCTCGATCAGTACCTGGGTCGAGCGGACCCGGGCAATGCGCGGCATGACCTTTTCCATGGAGAAACGATGGGTGTCTTCGCCAAGGCCGGCACAAGCGTCCTCGGCAATCACCACGGCGTAGTTGTGGTGCCAGGCATCCCGGGCGGTGGATTCAACGCCGGAGTTGCTGGCGATACCGCAGACAATCACGGTGGTAATCCCGCGACGACGCAATTGCAGGTCCAGTTCGGTGCCGTAGAAGGCGCTCCAGCTGCGCTTGGTGATCTGCACCGGAGCGTTCAAGGCGGCGATCACAGGGGTCAACAGCGCCCAGTCTTCCGGCAAGCCACCCGGCGGCACGGCCATCGGCATATCCACCGGCTGGTTGAGTTTGTCGGTGTAATCGCTGGCGAAGCCCACTCGCACAGCGACTACCAGACCGCCTGCCTGGGTCAGGTGTGCACCCAGCCGCGCGGCCCGTTCGGCGACCGCCTCCGAGGTATGGGGCGCAACCGGCATGGCCATGATCCCCTGCTGCAGGTCGATGATCACAAGAGCACAGGTACGAGGATCGAGCGTAAGCGACATGATGATCTCCTGATCGACGGACGTCGGCTTGCGCAACCAGGCAAGCACGAACGGCGAAGCTGCGGTTAGAATATGAGGATAGCCTCACAATCAGGATATGAGGATGCCCTCACAAACTTCAAGTAAAAAAAATGTCAGCATCCATACGCCGCGTCTGGAACGCGGCAAGCAGCGCGTGGCCGAGCTGATGGCGGCCGCTGCCCGGGTCTTTGCCGAACAAGGCTATGACGCGGCGACCATGACCGAAGTGGCCGCCCTGGCCCAGTCGTCGATTGGTTCGCTGTACCAGTACTTTCCCACCAAGGCGCTGCTGGCCCAGGCCCTGCACGGCGCACAGCTGGAGATGCTCCGGGGCCGGCTCGAAAGCCTGGCGCCACAGGCACCCGGCCTGAGCCCACGGCAGATAGCCGAGCGGATACTGGAGGAGTTGTCGCTGTTTCTGGAGGAAAATCCGGCGTTCATCGCCCTGGCCGAGCGGCGCGATATCGACAAGAAAGCCAAGGCCGCAACACGCTCAGGCTTGCTCTCGCTGCTGACCGGGCTGCTGGCCCAGGCACAACCGCCGCTGCCAGCCGAGCGCCATGCACTGACGGCGGTGATGCTGCTGGAACTGATGAAAATCGCCGTATCGCTTAAAGCCCGTGAGTCCGCCGAGATCGCCAAGGACGTCATTCAGACGTTCAAGAGCATGCTGGGCCAGCACCTGGACTCACTGTAGAAACTGCCGAAGGTCCTTCGGCAGTTCCCCTGCGTTCCCTGGGCGACAGTACCGCGCGATCTTTTTATGCCGACGGAATGGTCAGGCCCTTGATCACCGCCGGGCGCGCCACGAACTGCTCCAGGGCGCGGAGCACATGGGGGAAGTCCTGGATGCCCACCAGGTCGCCGGCTTCGTAGAAACCGATCAGGTTACGAATCCACGGGAAGGTGGCGATATCGGCGATGCTGTAGTCGTCACCCATGATCCAGCGGCGGCTTTCCAGGCGCTGGTCGAGCACGCCCAGCAGGCGTTTGCTCTCGGCGACATAACGGTCGCGCGGGCGCTTGTCCTCGTAGTCCTTGCCGGCGAACTTGTTGAAGAAACCGAGCTGGCCGAACATCGGCCCGATACCGCCCATCTGGAACATCACCCACTGGATGGTTTCATAGCGCCGGGCCAGGTCCTTGGACATGAAGCGCCCGGTTTTCTCGGCGAGGTAGATCAGGATCGCCCCGGACTCGAACAACGGCAGCGGCTGGCCGTCGGGACCGTTGGGGTCGATGATGGCCGGGATCTTGTTGTTGGGGTTCAACGCCATGAATTCCGGCGTCAATTGGTCATTGCTGGAGAAGCTGACCAGGTGCGCTTCATACGGCAGGCCCAGCTCTTCGAGCAGGATCGAGACCTTGACGCCGTTGGGCGTAGGCAACGAATAGAGCTGGAGGCGGTCTGGATGTTGTGCAGGCCATTTATGCGTGATGGTGAACTCGGAAAGATCAGTCATGGAAAGCTTCCAGCAAGCGGTAGGGAATGCGGCAACGGGTCAGGACTTTCCACCCGTCCGGGCGCTGATTATAGGCACAGCCGATGGTCGTGCCTGTAGCGTCGGGCATGAGATTTTTCTGCTCCACAACGCGCCAATCACTGAAAAAGAGAGGATGTCATGGATCTGAAAACCCTCAGTCTGCCATTACTGGCAGCAGCGTTCCTGAGCCTGGCGGGCTGTTCGACGCCCACCGTGGTGACCTTGCAGAACGGTACCGAGTACATCACCAGGGACACCCCCCAAACCCATTCCGCCGATGGTTTCTATGAGTTCAAGGATATTTCCGGCAAAGCAGTGCGGGTCAAGGCGTCCGATGTGGCGACTGTGAAACCGAAGGATTGATGGTCAGGGCCGGGACTCAGCGAAAATCCCGGCTGCGCACGGTGATATCCGCCAGCATCGAACCCAGGTCGCTCAGGCGTCCGGCAATCACATGCCGTACATCGCCTTCGGATTCCAGGCGCCCGTCGACCTTCAGCAACTGCGCGCCCACCAGCACTTGCCGTTGCCGCTCGGCCAGGTCACGCCAGACCACCACATTGACGTTGCCGAACTCGTCCTCCAAGGTGACAAAGGTCACCCCACTGGCCGTGCCCGGCCGCTGGCGCCCGGTGACCAAACCGACAATGCTCACCGACCGCCCGTGTTCAACCTCCAGCAGTTCCCGCGAACTGCGACAGCGCATGGCTTTCAATTGCCCGCGCAACAACGCCAGCGGATGCGGCCCCAAGGTTGTGCCGAGGCTGGCGTAATCCGCTTGCAGGTCTTCGCCGACACTCGGGCACGGCAAGGCCACCGGGGTTTCGGTTTGCCTCGACAAGCCGGCAAACAGCCCAAGCTGCACCTCGACCCCGGCCACCCCCCAGCGCGCCTGATAACGGTCGCCCGCCAGGCCCTGCAAGGCACCGGCATCGGCCAGCAGCTCCTGGGCCCGGGTATCCAGCCGCGCCCGCTCGCCGAGGTCGGCGATATCCTCGAAGTCCCCAGCCCTTCGGGCTTCTTCGATCCGTCGCGCATCCTCCTCGCGCAACCCGCGAATCATCCGCAAACCCAGGCGCAGCGCCGGCTGCGGGCCATCGCTCGGCTCCAGGCTGCACGCCCAATCGCTGGCCCGCACATCCACCGGGCGAATCTGCAAGTGGTGACGCCGGGCATCCTGAAGGATCTGGTCCGGGCTGTAGAAGCCCATAGGCCAGCTGTTGATCAGCGCACAGGCGAACGCCGCCGGCTCATGACATTTCAACCAGCAACTGGCGTAGGTCAGCAAGGCAAAGCTGGCGGCATGGGACTCGGGAAAACCGTAGCTGCCAAAGCCCTTGATCTGCTCGAAGATCTGCGCGGCGAATTCCGGTTTATAACCGTTCTTCGCCATGCCCTCAGCCAGTCGCAGACGGTGCGGTTCAAGCCCGCCATGACGCTTCCAGGCCGCCATGGAACGGCGCAACTGATCGGCCTCGCCCGGGGTGTAGTCCGCCGCCACCACCGCGATCTGCATCACCTGTTCCTGAAACAGCGGCACCCCCAGGGTGCGTTTCAGGACCTCTTCCAGCTCCGGCGACGGATAGGTCGCCGGTTCCTCCTGGTTTCGCCGGCGCAGGTACGGATGCACCATGCCACCCTGGATCGGCCCCGGCCGGACAATCGCCACCTCGATCACCAGGTCGTAGAAATTCTTCGGCTTGAGCCGTGGCAGCATCGACATCTGCGCCCGCGACTCGATCTGGAACACACCGATGGTGTCGGCACGGCCGATCATTTCGTAGGTCGGCCCGTCGTCCGACGGCAGGCTCGCCAGGGTCCAGCGTGGCCCGCCGCGATACTGCTGCACCAGGTCGAAACAGCGGCGCAACGCGCTGAGCATGCCCAGGGCCAGCACATCGACCTTGAGCAACCCGACCTTGTCCAGGTCGTCCTTGTCCCACTGGATAATCGTCCGTTCGGCCATGGCGGCGTTTTCCACCGGGACCAGGGTCTCCAGCGGTTGCTCGGAAATCACGAAACCACCCGGATGCTGGGACAGGTGCCGGGGAAAACCGATCAGTTGCCGGGTCAGCCCCAGCACCCGGCGCAGCACCGGGCTGTCGGGATCGAAACCGCTTTCGCGCAGGCGCTCCGCTGCCGGCGGCTCATCGCTCCAGTGGCCGCAGGCGTCGGCCAGGGCATTGATCTGATCCGGCGGCAGGCCCAGCGCCTTGGCCACATCGCGCACCGCCCCGGCGCCGTGATAGGTGCTGACCACCGCCGTCAACGCCGCGCGGTTTCGGCCATAACGCCGGAATACGTATTGCAGTACCTCTTCGCGGCGATCGTGTTCGAAGTCGACATCGATATCCGGTGGCTCGTTGCGCTCACGGGAGAGAAAACGCTCGAACAGCATATGGGTGCGATCCGGGTTCAGCTCGGTGACCCCCAAGGCATAACAGACCACCGAGTTCGCCGCCGAACCACGCCCCTGGCAGAGAATGCCCTGCTTGCGGGCAAAGTCGACGATATCCTGCACCGTCAGGAAATAACTGTCGTATTCCAGCTCGGCGATCAGCGTCAGTTCTTTTTCGATCAGGTCGCGAACCCGGGTATTGATTCCTTCCGGCCACCGTCGACAGATGCCCTCCTCCGTCAGATGCCGTAGCCAGGATGTCGGGGTCTGTCCTTCCGGCACCAGCTCACGGGGATACTGGTAGCGCAGTTGGCCGAGGTCGAAGCTGCAACGCCGGGCAATGACCTGGGTCTCGGCGAGCAAGGCCGCCGGATAAATCCCGCGCAAGGCTTCGAGACTGCGCAGATGCCGCTCGCCATTGGCATGCAACTGCTGCCCGGCATCGGCCACCCGGGTGTGCAGGCGAATGGCGGTCATGGTGTCTTGCAGGGCTCGGCGGGCCCGCACATGCATATGCACATCGCCGCTGGCCACGGCGGGAATCGCCAGTTCACCGGCCAGGGCCAGCAAGCGCGCCAAACGCCGATCATCGTCCTGGCCACAATGCAGTTCCACGGCCAGCCACAGGCATTCGGGAAAACGCTCGCGCAGCCAGCGGCCATCGGCTTCGGCCATACTCTGTTCAGGCAGCCACAACGCCAGCAGCCCCGGCAACTCCTGCTCGAAGTCCGCCCGTAGCACTTGATAACAGCCTTTTTCCGCACGGCGCCGGGCCTGGGTGATCAGCCGGCAAAGGGCCTGGTAGCCCGGCAGGTTTTCCACCAGCAAAACTATCCGAGGCCCATTCTCGATCCGCATTTCACTGCCAATGATCAATGGCAGGCCACTCTCCTGCGCGGCCTGCCAAGCCCGGACAATGCCGGACAGGGTGCATTCATCGGTGATCGCCAGGGCTTGATAGCCCTGCTCCTTGGCCCGTTCGAACAACTCCCGGGCACTGGAAGCCCCACGCTGGAAACTGAAGTTCGACAGGCAATGCAGCTCGGCGTATTCGCCACTCATGCGAACCAGCCCTGCAACAGCAAGGGGCCGCTTTCACCCACCGTGCGATAGGCCCAGGCATGGCGACCGGCACGGGTCTCGATCAGGTAATAATCACGGCGCACATCCGCGCCGTCCCACCAACCCGACTCGATCCGCTCCGGCCCCAGCAGGACCCGAGCTGCCTGTTCGGGCAAGGGCAACGGTGCCTTGAGCAGCCAACCGGGGCGCAACGGTCCGGCGGCGGCCAGCGGTTCGGCCGTACTTGTCGGGAGCGGCTGCCAGGCGCATTCGGGGCGGTGATCAGCCTGGAAACGCAGGCCCTGTACCGCGTCATCCCCCAACCGGGCGCGCAGGCGTTCGCGCAGTTGCTCCCAGGGCAAGGACTGTTGCGGGCGTTCGTCGAAGAGTTCGCGGTGCTGCGGGACAAAGGCCGGCAGGTCCTCGGCCTCCAGGCGAAAACCCCGCACCGCCGCCTCGACCTGAATCTGCTCCAGTCGCCCACGGGCCAGTTCGAAGAGCATCGAAGGGTCACGCTCGGCACTCAGCAGGCCGACCTTGATCCGCGTGTCAGCAACCCCGACATGTTCCAGGATCAATTCGAAGCGCTGCACACCGCTGTCGCGCCCACAGAGAAACGCCGACAAGTCCCCGGTCAGGCGACGCAAGGGAAACAGCAAGGCCTGATTCGAGGTCACATCGAAATTCAGCTCGATCCGCGCCGCGAAACGATCCGGTGGCAGGTAGAACGCCAGGGCCAGCGGCCTCTCGCCGAGCAAGGTGTCGAGGTGCTTGAGCAACGACGCCTCGAAGCGCCGCGCCAGGCTCTGTCGGGGTAAGGCCAGCACTTGCTCCAGGGTCCGCAGGCCCATGCGCGACAAGGCCGTGGCCGCGTCTTTTTCCAAGCCTACCCGGTCGACCGGCATCTGCCCCAGGGCCTGGCGCAAGGCTCCGTTATCCGCCAGGGCGAGGCCATCGTAGGCATTGGCCAGGACCCGGGCCGCCGCCGGATTGGGCGCGACGACGATCCGGTGACGAAAGCCAAGCCCGGTCAGTTCTTCACGCAAACGTGCTTCCAGTTGCGGCCAGGGCCCGAACAGACCCAGGCTGGATTCGATCTCGAACAGCAAGGCCCGCGGATAACGCAGGCTGACCTGGGAGCTGAACCGATAAGCCCAGGCGGCGAGAAACTGCTGCCACTGTTCGATTTCGGCGGGATCGTATTCGGCGCTGGCGAAGGCCTTGGTCAAGGCATGGGCGGCGGTCAACGATTGCCCGGGGCGCAGGCCCAAGGCCCGTGCAGCAGCATTCACCGCCTGCACCACCCGGCGTTGCGGCGAACCCGTCAGCAGCGCCAGCGGCGCTTCAGGCTCGGGGGTTCGACGCAACACCCCGTCCAAGGCCAATTGCGGAAAAACAATACAGACCCAACGCATACCCGCCTCAATGCCCGGTGCTGAAGGCAATCGGTGCCGAATGAGCCAACCCGCCCCGGCACTTGAGCACCCGCAACTGCGCGGGCCGGCCCTCGACGGCAATCCGCAGGGCCGCCGGCGACGGGTTGATCGCCTCTTCCAGCGAACGGTAGGCGAAGGCCAGGGTCTGGCCGCTTTCCGCCGCCACCTGCAAGCGCCGCAAGGCCCGGTCATCGGCCTGCTGCGGCCAGCACAGCACCGCGCCACAACTGCCGGAACGCAGGCATTGTTCAGCCGCCCACAAGGCGTCCCGCGGCGGCGCCTGGATTACCGACGACTGCCGCAGGTCCACCCCCGCGCTCAACCACGCCTGGGGATAGGGCACATGGGGCGGCGCCACCAGGACGATGCGCTCGCCCCGGGCCGATAACCGCGCCAGGGTCGGCCAGACCAGTTGCAATTCGCCAACCCCCTCCCCGGCGATAAGGATTTCCGTCAGCGCCGCCGGTGGCCAGCCTCCGCCGGGCAAGGCGGCGTCGAGGGGCGCGTGGCCGCTGGGCTGGCGCTCGGACTGCGGCTCGACCAGCGGTGCGACCGCCCGGCCTTTCCACACCCGCCGCTCGTCGAGCAAGGTATCCAGGGCCACCACCGCGCCCCTCATGCCGGCCGTACCAGACCGCAGAACACGCCTTCGATGGTCAACTCCTGGTGCTCGGGATCGACAACGATAGGTTCATAGGCCGGGTTACGCGGCAACAGGCGGATGCCCGTGGCCGTCCGTTCGAAGCGCTTGATGGTGACCTCGCCCTCCAGCCGGGCCACGACGATCTGGCCGTTGCGCACCTCGCCCGTACGACGCACCGCCACCAGGTCACCGTCAAGAATGCCATCGCCGATCATCGAGTCGCCCTGCACCTGCAACAGGTAATCCGGTGCGCGGGAAAACAGCGCCGGGTCGAGCAGCAAGCGGCGATGTTCCTGGGCATCGACATCGATCGGCCGGCCCGCCGCCACCCGGCCCAGCAGCGGGATATCCAGCAACGCGGCCCGTGGCTCCTGATCGATCAGGCGGATACCCCGCGCCTGATGGGCGTTGACCTCGATAAAACCGCCCTCGGCCAAAGCCACCACATGCTTGCGCGCCACGCTGCGGGAAGCGAAACCAAAGGCCTCGGCGATCTCGGCAAGGCTCGGGGGCTGGCCGTTACGCACGATACGCTCGCGGATAAAGGTCAGGATGGCGGAACGGCGTGGGGTTAAAGTCGTCATGGAGTACATTTGTACTCCTGTGGGATTTCCCTGACAAGAGCCATCAGTCGAGACACAGGCTTGCGCACCTCAGCTTCGTGAAAGCCAATGGCCAGGCACGAACATCGGAATAGGTATTCACGTTTCATGTCCGAATCAAACTACAGAACTATCTCACCCATAAAGCATTGAAGTTTCTTTCCTACAACGACAACTAATAGTTCTCTTCCACACCCTATTAAACCTTTCGGAAAATCAATAAGCACATATTGAAAAATGAAATCATCTTGCTATATTCACTCTGACATACCCATTGAAAACAGTCCCCTGGCCTGATTCTCTCAATACAAAGTTTCAACCGTTATCCGGAGACCGCCATGCCCCATTCCAACCTTCACTCTCAGGAACGTCTCGCCGTCATTTTGAACAGGGCAATAAGAGATGAATCATTCGCCGCGCAGTTGCATATCAATCCGGGCAACGCCGGTAAAGACCTGGACATGACCCTGCGAATCGACGAGGTGGTAGCGCTCAAGGGCCTGGACCTTGCCCAATTGGCAGGGGCCTCGAAGACCCTGCATAGTCCTCTCGCCGCACGTGCCACCTTCGACCAAAAACAGGTTCGAACGGATTAAGTCCGCGCCCCCTATCACTCGGGTGAGTGTCATGAAGTTCTTGTGACACTCTCTTGAAGACACTTCCAACGCACGACCCTTGACCCTCGCCGTTACCCGAACACGGCCAACATTTTAAATCCCGACACCTCTCTTTCTTGAAGGAGGGTTATTGCGCGCTCGTCATTTATCGAGTTATATCCCGAGGACACCGACATGACCACCCGACTGCAATCCCAGCTCGACGAACTGTTCCAGTACAACACGTTTTTACCCGACGCCACCCCGGACCGTTTTCACCGTTTGCTCGATCGGCTCAGCCAACAGCGCTACAGCACCTTCGCCGCGCTCTATGCCGAATGCTTCCAGCGATTCGAGGGCAGCCCCCGGCTCAATCCGTTTTTTTCCAGCGCGGTGCACCTGATCCTGCTGCCGATCTCCCAACGCCGACTGATCATCAACGATCCGGTGTTCCAGATCTGGATGGCCCTGACGTTTCAGCATGCCAACGCGGTGCTGACCGAACAGACGGACAACACCCAGTCCTTGCAGGACATGCTCCTGGAGTTGCCGGCCGTCCTGCAACGCATCACCCAGACGGCGGTCGATCACAAATACTCGAACCATCCGCCGATCCGGCGCTTCAATGTCGACCCACTGATCGCCGCCGCGACACCGCCCAGCTATGAGTTCCCCGAGGACGAAAGTACCCGCAAGCACCTGGAGCGCAGTGGCTACTCCCTCCATTTTTTCCGCGACGTGCTCAGCGTCGCCCTGTCGCGCATCGCCAATACCTGGCCGGCCTGCTACGAGCAGTTCCGACACCTGGTCAAGCTGATCTGCTACCTGCCCGACGGCACCTTCCGCAGCTGTTCGGCGGCTCGCTACACCGGCGTTATCCTGCTTTCGGCCAAGGACCACTCGATTCTTGAAATCGAAGAATCGCTGGTCCATGAAACCACCCACCAACTGCTGTACAGCCTGGTCGAGGTCTGCCCGATCATCGATGAGCAACGCACCGAGGAGCGCCTGTTCAGCCTGCCCTGGTCCGGCTTGCAGCGCGATCTTTATGGTTATGTCCATGCGTTTTTCGCCGCGCTCGCCCAGGTCAAATACCTGGAGCGTGTGCGCCAGCGCCCGGCCTCGGAAATGCAACGGGCCGAAGAGCGGATGCTCGACATCCTGCGCGGCCTGATCAAGGCCCTGCCGGAGATTGAGAACTGCGAGGCATTCACGCCCCGGGGCCGGACCCTTATGGACAATCTTGCCCAGGAAGTGCACGCCCTGCGCAGTCGCCATGCCGGCCTGCTGAGCCAGTCCGGCGCGACGACGGGCAGCCAGCCGGCCATGGGCATGGTCGTGTAAAAACCAGGGTTGGCGGGTAGCCTAGTTGGGATCGAGCAACCCGCCGGTCCAGTTGTGCGACACCCGGCTGCCGGTGAATTTCGCCGCCACCGAACCTTGCGCTATCAGGCGGTCACGGTGGCGAGTGACCATCCGCCCGGCTTGGGCCACCTGCAGGATCACCTCGGAAGCGGCGTCCCCGGGGCATCCTATGATCCGGGCAAAACGCTGCCCTTCCTCGACGAAATCGCCCAGTTCCTTTTCAAAGACCAGCACTCCGGGCTGGGGCGCGAGAATCGTCTCCATATGCCCCATCTCCACCGCCTGCACCGGCCAGTCCAGCAGCGGCGGCGCCTCGTCGATCACCCCCACGGCACACAACCAGGCATACAAGCCGTCGGCATCCTGCCCGGCCAGGTGATCACTGACATCACCCTGGCCACGCAACTCCAGGGTCGCGGCAAAACGTTGCACGGTATCTCCGTCGCGCAGCCAGGGGGCGATAAGGGTTTCCTCGAAGGAACCGTCGCCGCCGTCATCCCAGATGATCGCCAGGTCCATCTTCAGCGCCACCGCCAGGGCTTGGCCCTTGGGCCAGAACGCGCGGTGGATATAGACATAGGGCAGCGCTTCGTCGTCGGTGTGCAGGTCGAGCACCAGGTCCGCCGTGGCCGCCAGTTCCACCAGGCACTTTTGCCAGTGCTGGACATTGGTCGCCGGCCGCACCAGCGCCTGCGACTGGTCGAATGACCGATTGAAATTCTGCCCGGTGCCCTCATGAAAGCGCCCGAGAATCCGCCCATGGCGGAACTGCCCGATACCCAGCGGGTTGGCCTGGGGCACCAGCGTCACACAGCCCTTGAGGCGTCCCTCGGATTCGGCTTGGCGAAGGCGTGGCATCAGCAAATGCAGCACCAGCATGCCGGCGATTTCATCGGCATGGACCCCGGCCTGCAAGTGCACCTTCGGCCCCTCGCCGCTGCCCTCGAAACGCCAGGCGCCGACCCGCAGGTCTTCACCGTTGTTGCCCCGAACACTGAACGAAATATCCCGCGCCATAACCTTGCCCTCCCCCCATAAACGTTGAAAATCAATCCAGCGTCGGCCTCGACAGTGGAAATTGAACGTACGTTCAACTAAGCTCGCCAACCTGGCATCGAACCCAAGGATTCCCGTGAGCACCGACACCCGAAAATTTCGCCGCGCCGAACCTGACGAGCGTCGCGACCTGCTGATCGCCGCCGCCCTGCGCTGCCTGGCCCGGGACGGCCATGCCGGCATTTCCGTACGGCGTATCGCCACCGAGGCCGGCGTCTCCGTCGGCCTGCTCAACCACCATTTCGGCAGCATCGATGCGCTGATCGCCGACACCTACCACAAGCTCGCCAGCGAACTGACCAGCACCCTCCTCGAAGAGGTCCGCCAGGCCGGCAGCGCCGCGCAAAAGCTTGAGGCCTTCCTGGTCGGGTCCTTCTCGCCACGGATCATGGACCCGCAATTGCTCGGGGTCTGGGTGGTGTTCTGGAGCCTGATCCGCCACTCCGAACACGTCAGCCAGTCCCATGAAAAAAGCTACCGCGCCTACCTCGACCTGATCCGCCAACTGCTCGACGACCTGGCCAGCGCCGAAGGCTTCACGATCCATGACAGCCGCCTGGCCGCCATCGGCCTATCGGCGATGCTCGACGGACTCTGGCTCGAGTGGTGCCTCAACCCCGAGACCTTCAGTCCCGCCAACGGCCTGCATATCTGCCGCTGCTGGGTAAAGGGGCTGCGTCACGGAGCATTCGGCACCGACGACGTCCTGTGAAGCGTGACGGCCGAAGACCATCGCCAGGGTGCCGCTGAGGGCGATCAGCCCGGCGCCGATCATCAGCGACACATCCATCAGCGTGCCCCAGATCAGGCTCGAGAGCAGGAACGCCCAGATCAGCCCGGTGTATTCGAACGGCGCCAGCAGGGTCGCGGTGGCCCGCTGGAAACTGGCGAACAGCAGGAACTGGCCGATGCCGCCCACCAGCCCGGCGCCGAGCATCCCCAGCCAGGCCGGGGTCGACGGCGGTGTGTGGGTCCAGGGCAATGCCAGGGCCATGCAGATGACAAACACCACGTTGGTGATCAGCATCTGTTCCAGCACCGAGGTCTGTTCGTCCACCTGCCGTAGCTGGATGTAGGTAAAAGCCCAGCACAGCGCCGCCAGCAACGTCAGCACGATGGGCCAGGGGTCGGTCATATTGCTCGGGCGACAGGCGATCATCACGCCGATAAAACCGATGATCAGGGTGAACCACTGCCAGCCCGTGGCGCGTTCCTTGAGGATCAACGCCGCCAGCACCGTGACCATGATCGGCGCGGAGAAATACAGGGTGGTCATCTCCGCCAGGGTCAGGTCCCGCGCCGCCGTGTAGTACAGCAGCCAGGCGACGATCGAGAGCAACCCGCGCACCACCAGCAGGCGTCGGCTCGGCGACCGCCAGGCACGCCGCACCAGGCGCAAGCGCCCGGCCAGCAGGCAGGCCGCGACCACCACCAGACCACGCCAGAACAACACGGTAATCACCGAATAATCCGCCACCAGCCACTTGATGGCAGCGTCCTGCAAGGCCAGGAAGGCATAGCCCAGCGTGCACAGGCCGATGCCCTGCAACGAACGGTCAACCCGTGGCGTATGATTCATCACACCGACCTGCGCATCGGCGTTCCGCGCCGTTCGGCAAAGGCAAACAGCGCCTCGATCAGGAAAGTCAGGCAGACATAGACCCCAGCCACCAGCAGCAACGGCTGGTAGACCTGCAACGTCTGCGCCCGTACCACGTTGGCCGCCCCCAGCAGGTCGATCACCGCAATGGTCGACGCCAGCGCCGTGGACTTGAGCAGCATCACCGTCTCCCCGGCCAGGGTCGGCAGCAACAAGCGCATGGCCCGTGGCAAACGCACCCGCAACAGCGACTGGCGCGGGGTCATGCCAAAGGCCGAGGCCGCTTCCATTTCACCCTTGGGCACCGCCAGCAGCCCACCGCGAATCACTTCACCGACATAGGCGCCCACCGACAGCACCAGGGCGAACACGATGTACCAGTAGCCATCCCGCAGGTAAGGCCAGAGAAAGCTGCCGCGCATCAGCGGAAACTGCGCGAACAGGCTGCCCAGCCCGTAGTAGAAGATGTAGATCTGGATCAGCAGCGGCGTCCCCCGCAGCACGCTGGTGTAGAACAGGCTGGCCTTGGCAACCAGGCGGTTTTTCGACATCCGCGCCAGGGCCACCAGCACCGCCAGCCCGAAACCCAGCACGCTGGAAATCAGCAACAGGCTGATGGTCGTTTGCAATCCACGGCCCAACAACGCCGCGTATTCGAGTGTCCACTCTGGAATCATTTCATTCACTCAGCCAAAGGCATCCAGCGACGAATCCGTCGCTCAAGCCGTCCCGACAGGTAGTTGGACACCAGTGTCACCGCGTAATACAACGCGGCAGCCGTGAGGTAGAACAACAGGTAGTGGCGCGTCGATCCCGCGCCCTGCTTGGCGGTGTACAACAGCTCGTTGGTGCCGACCACGCTGATCAGCGCACTGTCCTTGATCAGGTTGATCCACAGGTTGGCCATCCCGGCCATGGCGTAGGGCGCCATGATCGGCAAGGTGACCCGGCGGAACAGACCCAAACCGCTCAAGCCGAAGGCCTTCGCCGCTTCGATCTGGCCGAAGGGAATCGCCTGGATCGCCGCGCGGAAAATCTCCGAGGCGTAGGCGCCCTGGACCAGCCCCAGCACCAGGATCGCCGCCAGCGGGCCGCTGACATTCAACGCGTCCTGGCCGAGCTGGGCCATCAGCGAGTTGAGCAACATGGAACCGACGTAGTACAGCAAGAGGATCAGCAACAACTCCGGAACCGCCCGGAACAACGTGGTGTAGCCGCGCATCAGCGCCGCGATCGGTTTCGGTGCGCCCAGCTTGAGGCAGGCCACCACCAACCCGATGAACAACCCGACCGCAAAGGCCCCGGCCGATATCTGCAGGGTCATCCAGAGCCCTTTCAACAGCGCACTGCCCCATCCCTGTTCGCTGAAATCGATCAATTCGAACATTGCCGGCTCTCCAGTCGGTGGTCTTGAAAGTGCCACCTCAGTCTGTAGGAGCAGGGCTTGCCCGCGAAGCTTTTGGCGCCCTTGAGGGCCCTTTCGCGGGCAAGCCCTGCTCCTACAGGTTCTGCGTTTTCCGTAGGTTGTATGTTTAGGCTTGGCCGAACAGCATCACCGTCAGAACGCAGGTTTCACACTGGTACCAAAATAGTGCTGGGAGAGATCGTCGTAGTCCTTGCTCGCCAGCAAGGTCTGGATCGCCTTGTCGAGACGCGCCTTGAGCTCGGTGTCATCCTTGCGCAGGCCGGCGCCCACGCCCTTGCCGAAGATCGGGTCATACGGCACCGCGCCCAGGTAGGCCAGGTCCTTGGCATCCGGGGTCTTGACGAAGGCCGTCATGGCCGTGCCGTCCGCCATCATCAGGTCGATACGCCCGGCAATCAGGTCGGCGTTGGCCGAGTCCTGGGTGTCGTAGTACTTCACGTCGGCGATCTTCTCGTAGTAGGCCTTCAGGTAGC
>Ga0209888_1000530_pt1 | contig 18344 bp, 16 predicted proteins | sample OrgsoiDNA_201059_FD_185807 | JGI IMG/M metagenome (GOLD analysis project Ga0209888, IMG submission 185807) | Permafrost soil microbial communities from the Arctic, to analyse light accelerated degradation of dissolved organic matter (DOM) -... | ecosystem: Environmental > Terrestrial > Soil >...
GTTGCGCGAGGCGCCTTACGGCTTCAAGGCCCGTTTCGAAGGCGGCAAGGGCACCAACCCGGAAGAACTGATCGGCGCCGCCCACGCGGGGTGTTTCTCCATGGCCTTTTCGATGATCCTCGGCGAGGCCGGGCTCAAGGCCGACAGTATCGACACCCAGGCCGAAGTGACCCTGGATCAGGTTGATGGTGGTTTTGCGATCACTGCGGTGCACCTGATTCTCAAGGCGAAAATTCCCGGTGCCAGCCAGCAGCAGTTCGATGAACTGAGCAAAAAGGCCAAGGAAGGTTGCCCGGTGTCCAAGGTGCTGAACGCGAAGATCAGCCTGGACGGGACCCTGGTGCTCTGATCAGGCTGCGGCAAGCGCCGGGGATGTGAGGTGCATCAGAACTTGGCCGGCGCCATTGTGGTCGAATAAGGTGTGGCCGCTTGCGCGCAAGCTCTTGCGACGCGCTGCCGTAGTCAAGGAGTTCGACCATGAAATGTATTGCCCTGGGGATTTTCTGTTGCGCACTGGCCACCTCGGCCTTGGCCGCGACCAAGCCTTGTGAAGAGCTCAAGGCCGAGATCGAAACCAAGATCCAGGCGGCGGGTGTCAGTTCCTACACCCTGGAAATCGTTCCCAACCATGAGGTCCACGACCAGAACATGGTCAGGGGCAGTTGCGACGGTGGCAGCAAGAAAATCATCTACCAGAAGAACGACCGCTGAAGCCTGGTGACCTGGCCAAACAGGCCACTCACTATGGAATGCAGAACACGTTGTTCTGCTCGGCCACTACTTCACCCTTGCCGTTGTACAGCCGCGCGCTGGCGTTGAAGCCCAGGGCAATGCCCTCCAGGCGGTAACGCTGGCCGGCTTCGAAGTGGTCATAGTGCACGCTCAGGTAGCACAGGCGATTCGGCGGATCGGTGTTCATCGCCATGCCGCCGATATAGACCTCGTAATCGAAACGCGCCAGGAGGTCATGGCTGCCCGGTGTCACCTGGAAAAAGCGCCCGTCGCGCAGACGCTGCTTGTCCAGGCTTTCGGCCATGATCACCGTGCCCGTGTGGGTGTCCAGGTCGACCCAGGCCATTTGCGGATTCACCGCCGGTAGCGGACTGATACAACCGCCCAGGCTGGCCAGGGCGAAGAGTACGGGGAGATGTTTACGCATGATGTTTCCACTCTGTTCAGGAGATCAGCATACCCGCGTTCAGGGGCCCCAGGCGTGAAGCTTGTGGTGGCGGGGCCTGTCTGCGGTGAACAGCTCAACCTCAATAATCATTCATGGAAAAGTCTTCAGCCCGCGCGCTAGTCTTGTGTCTGCTCCCTGCTGGTGACTCCCATGATGTTCAGGCCCGTGGTACGCGGTTCGATAGGCGCCTTGCTGCTGTTGCTCGGTGGCTGCAGCAGCCTTGATTATTATAGCCAGCTGGCCGGTGGCCAGTTGAGCCTGCTGCACGCCCGGGAGCCGGTGGCCGAGGTGATTGCCGACCCGACCCGGGACCCGAAGCTGCGCGAACACCTGGCCCAGTCCCAGCAGGCGCGGGCCTTTGCCAGCGAGCATCTGCACCTGCCGGACAACCGCAGTTACCGCTTGTATGCGGATATCAAACGCCCTTATGTGGTCTGGAATGTCTTCGCCACGCCGGAATTTTCCCTGACTCCGCAGCAGCATTGTTTCCCGATTGCCGGTTGCGTGGCCTATCGCGGTTATTACAACCAAGGGGCGGCGCGGGGTGAGGCGGCGCTGCAGAAACAGCAGGGCATGGACGTGTATATCGGCGGGGTGGAAGCCTATTCGACGCTGGGCTGGTTTGACGATCCGATTATCAGTTCGATGCTGACCTGGGGCGACGAGCGCCTGGCGACGCTGATCTTTCATGAACTGGCGCACCAGCGCTTTTATGTGAAGGACGACACCGAGTTCAACGAGTCCTATGCCAACTTCGTCGAGCAGGAAGGCACGCGGCAATGGCGGGCGGCGCGAGGCCTGCCGCCGGCCAAGGTCAATGAGGTGGCGCAGAAGGATCAGTTTATCGAGCTGGTGCTGAAGACCCGGGAGCGCTTGCAGCAGTTGTATGCGCAGGCCTTGCCGGTCGAACAGATGCGTGAGCGCAAGGCGCAGGAGTTCCAGCGCTTGCGGGACGAGTACCACCAGATGCAGGCGAGTCAGTGGGCTGGGGACAAGCGTTATGACGCCTGGATCAACGCGCCGCTGAATAACGCCAAGCTGCTGCCCTTTGGGCTGTATGACCAGTGGGTGCCGGCGTTTGCGGCGCTGTTCAAGCAGGTCAATGGTGACTGGCCGTCGTTTTTCAGTGCAGTGGAAAAGCTTGGGGGCTTGCCGGTTGACGAGCGCAAGGCGGCGTTGCGCAAATTGATGCCCGGCTGACGGGCGCGTTCGCGGCGGTCCGGCAAGCTTCGCTCCCACATCAGATTCTGCGTCGTACGCCTATTTTGCATACAACAAAAACCTGTAGGAGCAGGGCTTGCCCGCGAAGCTTTTGGCGGCCTTGAGGGCCTCTTCGCGGGCAAGCCCTGCTCCTACAGGTCCGGTGTCGGCCCACGATCCAGCGCCTTACACAAACGCCCGATGCAACTGCGCCAACGTCTCGAAATGATAAGTCGGCTGCTGCGCACTCAACTCCTCGAAACTGCCAAACCCATACCCCACCGCCGCCGCATCCAGGCCATTGCGTTGCGCGCCGATCAGGTCGTGCTTGCGGTCGCCGATCATCAGCGTATCGCTCGGCTCCAGCCCTTCTTCGGCGATCAGGTGGGCAATCAGCTCGACCTTGTCGGTCCGCGTGCCATCCAGCTCGCTGCCGTAGATCACCTTGAAGTGCCGGGCAAAATCGAAATGCCGGGCAATCTCCCGGGCAAACACCCAGGGCTTGGACGTGGCGATATACAACGTACGCCCCTGCCCGCCCAACAGCTCCAGCAACGGCGTGACCCCTTCGAACACCCGGTTCTCATACAGCCCGGTAACCTTGAAGCGCTCCCGATAGAAGTTCACCGCTTCCCAGGCCCTGGCCTCGTCAAAACCGTAGAACTGCATGAACGCCTGCAACAGCGGCGGCCCGATAAAGTGTTCGAGCTTGCCGAGGTCCGGCTCGTCGATCCCCAGTTTGCCCAGCGCGTACTGGATCGAACGGGTGATGCCCTCGCGCGGGTCGGTCAGGGTGCCGTCGAGGTCGAAGAGAGTCGTCTGGTAATGCATGGAGTGTCCTGGCTGTACAAAAAATAATCAAACGGCCTGATGATAACCTTCGGCCATGTGCAGGTCCTTGAGCTTCACGTAGTTCGCCGCGCTGTAGGTGAAAAACGCTCGTTCCTTGTCCGTCAGCGCCCGCGCCTGCTTGACCGGGCTGCCGACATAGAGAAAACCGCTTTCCAGGACTTTGCCCGGCGGCACCAGGCTGCCGGCGCCGACGATCACCTCGTCCTCGATCACCGCGCCGTCCATGACGATGCTGCCCATGCCGATCAGAATCCGGCTGCCCACCGTGCAGCCATGGAGCATGACCTTGTGGGCGATGGTCACGTCGTCGCCGATCAGCAGTGGAAAACCGTCGGGGTTGAAAGGCCCGGCGTGGGTGATATGCAGCACGCAGCCGTCCTGCACGCTGGTGCGTTGGCCGATGCGGATACGGTGCATGTCGCCGCGGATCACGGTCAACGGCCAGATGGAGCTGTCGGCGCCGATTTCGACGTCGCCGATCACCACCGCCGAACGGTCGACAAAGGCCCGTTCACCGAGTGCCGGGGTGAGATTCTGATAGGTGCGAAGGGACACGATAGGCGCTCTCTCTGTGGTTGATAGCTGCGGTCGACGTCGATTGTAATTAAGATGGGCCCATGTTTCTTCCAGCCAAGGTGCCAACCGTGAGCGTGAACAACCCTCTTCTGCAGTCCTACGACCTGCCGCCGTTCTCGGCGATCCGCGCCGAACACGTGCTGCCGGCCATCGAACAGATCCTGGCGGACAACCGCGCGGCCATCGCTGAAATCCTCGCGACCCAGGGCCAACAGCCTACCTGGGCCGGGCTGATCCTGGCGATGGATGAACTCAACGATCGCCTGGGCGCCGCCTGGAGTCCGGTCAGCCACCTCAATGCGGTGTGCAATAGCGCCGAATTGCGCGAAGCCTACGAGGCCTGCCTGCCGGCCTTGAGCGCCTACTCCACGGAGTTGGGCCAGAACCGCGAACTGTTCCAGGCGTTCGAAGCCCTGGCGAACAGCCCGCAGGCCGCCAGCTTCGACGTCGGCCAGAAAACCATCCTCGAACACTCCCTGCGTGACTTCCGCCTGTCGGGTATCGACTTGCCGCCCGAGCAGCAGCAGCGCTACGCCGAGGTGCAGAGCAAGCTGTCCGAACTGGGCAGCCGCTTCTCCAACCAGTTGCTCGACGCGACCCAGGGCTGGACCCGGCACGTCACCGACGAGGCAGGTCTTGCCGGCCTGAGCGATTCCTCCAAGGCGCAAATGGCCGCCGCGGCCCAGGCCAAGGGCCTGGACGGCTGGTTGATCACCCTGGAATTCCCGAGCTACTACGCGGTAATGACCTACGCTCAGGACCGCGCCCTGCGCGAAGAGGTGTACGCCGCCTACTGCACCCGTGCCTCGGACCAGGGACCGAATGCCGGCAAGTACGACAATGGCCCGGTGATGGAAGAGATTCTCGACCTGCGTCAGGAGCTGGCTCAATTGTTGGGTTTCGCCAGCTTCTCGGAATTGAGCCTGGCGACCAAGATGGCCGATTCCAGCGACCAGGTGCTGACCTTCCTGCGCGACCTGGCCAAGCGCAGCAAGCCGTTTGCCGCCCAGGATCTGCAACAGCTCAAGGCCTACGCCGCCGAACAAGGCTGTGCCGAGCTGCAAAGCTGGGACAGCGGTTACTACGGCGAGAAGTTGCGTGAACAACGCTACAGCGTGTCCCAGGAAGCCCTGCGCGCCTACTTCCCGATCGACAAGGTGCTCGGTGGGCTGTTCGCCATTGTCCAGCGCCTGTACGGTATCGAGATTGCCGAGCTGAGCGGTTTCGACACCTGGCACCCGGATGTCCGTCTGTTCGAAATCAAGGAAAACGGCCAGCACGTCGGGCGTTTCTTCTTTGACCTCTATGCCCGCGCCAACAAGCGTGGCGGTGCCTGGATGGACGGCGCCCGTGACCGTCGGCGGGCTGTCGATGGTGTCCTGCAAAGCCCGGTGGCCAATCTGGTGTGCAACTTCGCCCCGGCCGACAGCGGCAAGCCGGCCTTGCTGACCCATGATGAAGTCACCACTCTGTTCCACGAGTTCGGCCATGGCCTGCATCACCTGCTGACCCGTGTCGAGCATGCCGGTGTATCCGGTATCAATGGCGTGGCCTGGGATGCCGTGGAACTGCCGAGCCAGTTCATGGAGAACTGGTGCTGGGAGCCGGAAGGCCTGGCGCTGATCTCCGGTCACTACGAAAGCGGCGAACCACTGCCCCAGGACCTGCTGGAAAAAATGCTCGCGGCGAAGAACTTCCAGTCCGGGCTGATGATGGTGCGCCAGCTGGAGTTCTCGCTGTTCGACTTCGAACTGCACGCCACCCACGGCGATGGCCGCAGCGTGGCGCAGGTCCTCGAAGGCGTGCGCGACGAGGTCTCGGTGATGCGTCCGCCGGCCTACAACCGCTTCCCCAACAGCTTTGCGCATATTTTCGCCGGCGGTTACGCGGCGGGCTACTACAGCTACAAATGGGCGGAAGTGCTGTCGGCCGACGCCTTCTCCAAGTTCGAGGAAGAGGGTGTGCTGAACGAACAGACCGGACGCGCCTTCCGTGAAGCGATCCTGGCGCGCGGCGGCTCCCAGGCGCCGATGGTGCTGTTCGTCGACTTCCGTGGCCGCGAGCCGTCGATTGACGCACTCTTGCGTCACAGCGGCCTGAGCGAGGATGCCGCGGCATGAGTGAGGCACCCGTGATCAAGACCAAGAAGCGCTTTATCGCCGGGGCGGTCTGCCCGGCGTGCAGCGAGCAGGACAAGCTGATGATGTGGAGCGAAGACGACGTTCCGCACCGTGAGTGCGTGGCTTGCGGCTATGCCGATACCCTGAATGAACAGGGCTTGTCGGTGCCCAAGGAGTTGGGTACGCGGGTCAATACCGCACCGGTCAAGGCGCCGCAGGACAACAAGGTCCAGACCGTGCAGTTCTTTCCCAATCCCAAGCTGAAAAAGCCCGACGGCCAGTAATCAAGCCGTTTCTCTCTCCCGGGCCGTTCCAGGCCCGGGATGTCTTATCCCTGCATCACTCCTGAAGAGGCCGGCCTCCCTAAGCTGGGTCTTTACGCAAACCAGCTTTCGGTCTGCGTTTTTCAAGGAGTGAACGATGGATACTGTTAATCCTCTGTTGCAAGAAAGTCTGGAACTGCCGAACTATTCGTCGGTGCGTGTCGAGCACCTGATCCCGGCGTTCAACCTCATCATTCAAGGCAACTTGTGTGAGCTCGGAAAGATTGCCGACGGTCCGGACATATACCTGGACTGGGACGATTTTTTCAAGAGGACCGCGCTTTCGCACGCCTGCCTGTCGCGACTCCATGGCATGGTGATGGTCCTGAGCAGCGCTCGCCCGGGCCCGGAATGGGGAGGTGCGCTCAAGTATTGTCGTGAGCTTTATGCCAACTACCTGCTGGTGCTCAGGCGAAATCAGGGGCTCTTTGCGGGTTATCAATGGTTGGCGAGCAAAGAGACGGCAACCTCGAACAAAGCGATGTTTGAGTCGATCCTGGGTGATTTCCGTCTGGCGGGAACGCATTTGGAGCAACGCACCAAGGTTCAAGCGCTGGATATGCATATCCGGGAACTGGAGTCGCGTTTCCTGGCGAATGTATCGGGCACCAACCACTGGGCCAACCGCAATCTCGAAAGCGTGAGTCTTGATTTACTCAAGGGACTGCCTGATGAGGACAGGACGCGGATCAAATCCTACTACCTGTCGAAACTGACGGATTGGACAATCGATTGTGGTAGTTCACCGCAGGTCAGTGCGGTGGTGGTGGATGGGGTATTTCCGCCTGTAGAGGGTTGCCGAATCAACTGGGATGATCCGCAAGTGGTCAACGTGCTGTTGACGGATGCGCAGTCCGCGGTTGTTCGGGGGGCGGTGTACGAGGCCGGTGTTACACGTGCTTCCAGTGGCCTTTATGGAAATGCTTTTGTGCTGGACAGGCTTCTGGCTGCGCGTGCTGAAAAGGCCAGGCTGCTGGGTTTCACCAATGGTGCCGAGTTGCAGTTGCAGAAACTCTCGTTGACCTCTACCCACCAGGTCAGGCACTTCCTGGCGTCCTGGACGGCGAAGCAAAAGCCGGGTTGGATTCAAGAGGCAAAAGAGCTTCGGCAATTCGCCCTGCACGAAGGCCAGGCCGACCTCCTGCCTGCGGATTATGCGTTCTATGCCAAGAGGCTGCGTGGGCAACTGGCCGGGATCGGTGAGGAGGAACTGAGCGCGTACTTCGAGCTTGAACAGGTGCTCCAGGGACTTCTGGGGTTGGCCCGCCATCTGTTTGGCATTGAATTTATTGCGCGTAAAGAGCTGGGCACCTGGGACAAGAGCGTTCGCCCGTTTGAGGTGCACGAGAATGGGATGACGATAGGTTATCTGTTTCTCGACCTGTTCGCCCGTGACGAAAAGACTGGCGACATCGGTGTGGCATTCCCGGCGAACCGCCAGTTGCCCGTTGCCGGGCTGAGAGCTCTGGAGTTACCTATTGCGGTCCTGTCCTGCTCGCTATTGTCGACCCTGTCCGGTCAGCCGCTATTGTTGAAGCCTGAGCAGATCAGAACCTTGTTCAGGGAGTTTGGACGCTGTCTGCAGCAACTGCTGAATCGTGACGACCACTCTGGCCTGTTGGGCATCAATTACGCCTGGGAGGCTGGAGAGTTTTTTGCGGCACTGCTGGAACAGTGGTGCTGCTCGCGCGACTTCCTCGTTCAAATCGGTCGGCACTACCAGACGGGGGAACCGCTTTCCCATCGGCAGGCCGATAGCTTGATGATTTTGCTGACTCGCCAGAAGGGCCTGCAGGAGGCCCGCACCTTGATGCTCGCCTCGCTCGCGTTTGAATTGCATCAAGGACTTTGCGAGCCCAAGCAAACATCCGAGCAAGCCTACCTGGACGCTGTTGATCCCGGGCACGCCATCCGCGAGTGCGTGGCACGAGTGCGTGAACAGGTGTTGGTGCTCCCGGAGCCGGAGATTGACAGCCTTGCCTTCAGCTTCAACGACCTGGTGACGGGGGCGGGTGCCGCCTACTTTGTCTACCCCTGGAGCCAGGCACTCGCCCAGACGGTCTTCGCCCGCTTTGAAGACCGGGGGCTTTTCAACCATGAAGAAGGCAAGCGCCTGCGTGAGCTGGCGTTTGCACCGAGCGCTTCGCGATCCATCCTGGCCTCCGTCGAGGCGTTTCTGGGCCGAACCCTTGATGAACTCACTGCACCTCTGCCGACTTGAGCCAGCTCTGCACCGCGCAGGTGGCGTAGGGACTGGTGCTGCACGCGCCGCTGGCCAGGGCCTCGCGTAGTTTGTCGACCGGCGCCTGCATCATGTAGCGGATGCTGTCCTTGAAGTGCGTACTTTCGCCGAACCCGCCCATCATCATTTCGCTCAGGGCTTCTTCCTTGCTCCAGCCCTGCACCACCACGCGGTACATCGCCGCCATCAGGCCGGTGCGTTCCGTGCCCTGGCGGTCGTGGATCAGCACCGAACCCTGGTCCTCGGCGTCCCTGATCGCCCGCAAGACGGTCAATACGTCGGCGTCATCGACATGGCCGATCCGGTAGGGCAACTGCACCTGCTTGATGTTCGGGGCCGACAGCCAACTGGAGTCGGCCTCCGGCTGGAAGTTGATCACCGTGGTGATGTTCAGCCTGGCCAGGATCGGCACGGCATTGCTGTCGGGCAATGTGCTGCGATAGAGCGTCGGGGTCATCTGGTTGAGGTTGTACTGGCTGCCCACCGGCGTGGCCCATTGCGGTGGGCGTTGGCTGCTGTTGTCGCCGGCCTGGGCGGCGAGCAGCACCAGGCCGCTGATCAGCATCAGGCCAAGGAGGGAAAACCAGCGAACGATCGACATAGATGGACGGCGCCCGGAAAAAGAGAACTCGACATTGCCCTATAGCATTGATTTTTACGGATCAAAAGCCCGTGAGTCGAGTGTCAAAGATTTGTGAGAGGGGGGGAATGAGGGCCGGAAAGGTCGAGTTTTTTAGCTGAATCGATTCATCTTGATGCTTAGGCTGCTATCATTTGTAACTAAAGGTTGCCAGTGTGTTCTCAATACGAGGTGTCTCGAGAGAGACCGCTGCCCGAAAAAGACAGGTTGCTCAATTGAAGTGGCCGATTAACCCGTGCGTGCAAGATGAGTGAGGTAACGCCATGTCTGATCAAGATCGAGATAACCCGCGGCGTGAGTTCCTGCGCAAAACCCTGACTTTGATCCCGGTGGTGACCGTGGCGAGCAGCGCGTTGGGCAGCAGTGTCCTGCAGGCCGCCTCGCAAGCGACGCCACCGGCTGCCGACAAGGCGCCGGTCAATAGCGGACATTACGAGCCGAGCTTTTTCACCGCCGAGGAATGGGCTTTTCTCAATGCCGCCGTGGCCCGTCTGATTCCGGCCGACGCCCAGGGGCCGGGTGCCCTGGAAGCCGGTGTGCCGGAATTTATCGACCGGCAAATGAACACGCCCTACGCCAGTGGCGCCCTGTGGTTCATGCAAGGCCCCTTCGCCGCCGACGCGCCGCCGGAGATGGGTTGGCAAAGCAAACTGGTGCCCCGCGAGATCTATCGCCTGGGCATCGCCGCTACGGAGGCCTGGTGCAAGAAGCTGCACGGTTCAGCCTTTGCTGGGCAAGACAGCGCTACCCAGGACGCTTTGCTCAAGCAACTGGAGGCCGGAGACGCCGATTTCGACAGCGTCCCGCCGAAGATTTTCTTCAGCTTCCTGCTGCAAAACACCAAGGAAGGCTTCTTCAGCGACCCGATCCATGGCGGCAACAAAGGTCTGGTCGGCTGGACCATGATCGGCTTTCCCGGCGCCCGCGCCGACTTTATGGATTGGGTTGAACGCAACGAGCAATACCCCTTCCCGGCTGTATCCATTCGCGGCGAGAGGGCGTGAGCATGGCGATTCAAATGAAAAAGGTCGACGCGGTGATCGTTGGTTTCGGCTGGACCGGTGCGATCATGGCCAAGGAGCTGACCGAAGCCGGGCTCAATGTCGTGGCCCTTGAACGCGGCCCCATGCAGGACACCTACCCGGACGGCAATTACCCACAGGTGATCGACGAACTCACCTACAGCGTGCGCAAGAAACTCTTCCAGGATATCTCCAAGGAAACCGTCACCATTCGCCATAGCGTCAATGACGTCGCCCTGCCGAACCGCCAGCTCGGCGCGTTCCTGCCGGGCAATGGCGTCGGCGGTGCCGGGCTGCACTGGTCGGGCGTGCACTTTCGGGTCGACCCCATCGAGTTGCGCATCCGCAGCCATTACGAAGAGCGCTACGGCAAGAATTTCATACCCAAGGACATGACCATCCAGGACTTCGGTGTCAGCTACGAAGAACTGGAACCGTTCTTCGACTACGCCGAAAAGGTCTTCGGCACCTCGGGCCAGGCCTGGACCGTCAAGGGCCAGTTGGTCGGCCAGGGCAAGGGTGGCAACCCCTACGCGCCGGATCGCTCCAATCCCTTTCCGTTGGAGTCGCAGAAGAACACCTACTCCGCGCAATTGTTCCAGAAAGCCGCCAGCGAGGTCGGCTACAAGCCCTACAACCTGCCGTCGGCAAATACTTCGGGGCCCTACACCAACCCCTACGGCGCGCAGATGGGGCCGTGCAACTTCTGCGGTTTCTGCAGCGGTTATGTCTGCTACATGTACTCCAAGGCCTCACCGAACGTGAATATCCTGCCGGCGTTGCGCCAGGTGCCGAACTTCGAACTGCGGCCCAATTCCCACGTGCTGCGGGTCAATCTCGACAGCACCAGGAGCAAGGCCACCGGCGTGACCTATATCGACGCCCAGGGCCGTGAGGTGGAGCAAGAGGCCGACCTGGTGATTCTCGGCGCCTTCCAGTTCCATAACGTGCGGTTGATGCTGCTGTCCGGCATCGGCAAGCCCTACGACCCGGTCACCGGCGAAGGCGTGGTGGGCAAGAACTTCGCCTACCAGAACATGGCCACCGTGAAGGCCTTCTTCGACAAGGACGTGTACACCAACAACTTTATCGGCGCCGGCGGCAACGGTGTGGCGATCGACGATTTCAACGCCGACAACTTCGACCACGGTCCCCATGGCTTTGTCGGCGGTTCGCCGATGTGGGTCAACCAGGCCGGCAGCCGGCCGATTGCCGGGACCTCGAACCCGCCCGGTACGCCGGCCTGGGGCAGTGCCTGGAAACGTGCCACGGCCGATTACTACACCCACCAGGTGTCGATGGATGCCCATGGTGCGCACCAGTCCTATCGGGGCAATTACCTGGATCTCGACCCGGTTTACCGCGATGCCTACGGCTTGCCGCTGCTGCGGATGACTTTCGACTGGCAGGAAAACGACATCAAGATGAACCGCTTCATGGTCGGCAAACTGAGCAAGGTCGCCGAGGCGATGAACCCCAAGGCCATTGCCCTGCTGGGCAAGCAGGTCGGCGAGCACTTCAACACATCGTCCTACCAGACCACCCACCTCAACGGTGGCGCGATCATGGGCACCGATCCGAAGACCAGCGCCCTGAACCGCTACCTGCAATGCTGGGATGTGCACAACGTCTTCGTCCCCGGTGCTTCTGCCTTTCCCCAGGGCCTGGGCTACAACCCCACCGGCCTGGTGGCGGCGCTGACCTACTGGTCGGCCCGGGCGATCCGCGAGCAGTACCTGAAAAATCCCGGCCCGCTGGTTCAGGCATAAGGAGCGATGAACATGAAAGCACTGGTTATCGCCACCCTGGCACTGTTGGGCAATGGCGCGGTCAGCGCCGCCGAGGCTGATCCGTCGGCCCTGATCAAGCAGGGCGAATACCTGGCGCGGGCCGGGGATTGCGTGGCCTGTCACACGGCCAAGGGCGGCCAGCCGTTCGCCGGCGGGCTGCCGATGCAGACGCCCATCGGCACGATCTATTCGACCAATATCACCCCGGACAAAAGTGGGATCGGCGCCTACAGCTTCGAGGATTTCGACCAGGCGGTCCGGCATGGTGTCGCCAAGAACGGCAGTACCCTTTACCCGGCCATGCCCTATCCGTCCTACGCTCGGGTCAGTGACAGCGATATGCAGGCGCTGTACGCCTACTTCATGAAGGGCGTGGCCCCAGTGGCCCAGGACAACAAGGCCGTCGATATCCCCTGGCCGCTGAGCATGCGCTGGCCGTTGGCGGGTTGGCGCTGGGTGTTCGCACCCAAGGTCGCCGAGTACCAGGCCGGCAGCGGCGCGGACCCGGTGGTGAGCCGTGGCGCCTACTTGGTCGAAGGCCTCGGCCATTGCGGTGCCTGCCATACGCCACGGGCCCTGACCATGCAGGAAAAGGCCTTGAGCGCGAATGACGGCAGTGCCTTCCTGGCGGGCAGCGCACCGTTGGAAGGCTGGATCGCGAAAAGCCTGCGCGGCGACCACAAGGATGGCCTCGGCAGCTGGAACGAAGCGCAGTTGGTGCAGTTCCTCAAGACCGGTCGCAGCGATCGCAGCGCGGTATTCGGCGGCATGAGCGATGTGGTGGTGCACAGCATGCAGTACATGAGCGATGACGACCTGACGGCGATTGCCCGCTACCTCAAGAGCTTGCCGCCGGTGGACCCGCAGGACGCGCCTCACGCCTATGAGCCGCAGGTCGCACAGGCCCTGTGGAAAGGTGATGACAGCAAGCCGGGGGCGTCGGTCTATATCGACAACTGTGCGGCCTGCCACCGTACCGACGGTCACGGCTATACCCGGGTGTTCCCGGCGCTGGCCGGCAACCCGGTGGTGCAATCGACGGACCCGACCTCGTTGATCCATATCGTGCTCAAGGGTGGCACCTTGCCGGCGACCCACACCGCACCTTCGAACTTCACCATGCCGGCATTTGCCTGGCGGTTGTCGGACCAGGAGGTGGCGGACGTCGTCGGTTTCATTCGCGGCAGCTGGGGTAACCAGGGCGGCGCGGTGACGGCCAGTGACGTGGCGGCGTTGCGCAAGGAGGATATGTCGGCCAAGCCGTAGGCCGGCGCCTGCCAGACGGTGCTAGGCAGATTCGTCTGGCTCCATTACTGTATATAAATACAGTAATGGAGCCTTTCCAATGTTTACCCCGCTCCCACCCCGTGGCCGTGGCACCGCGACCAACCCGCATAACCGCTTCGCGCCCCATCGTTCGGTGGCCGAGGATGACGGCTGGTACCAGGAGGTCCCGCTGACCCAGGGCACCGAGGTGCGCATCGAGACAGCGAAATCCATCATCACCCGCAACACCTCGCCGGACCTGCCCTTCGACCGCTCCATCAATCCCTATCGCGGCTGCGAGCACGGTTGCATCTACTGCTACGCCCGCCCCAGCCATGCCTACTGGGATATGTCCCCCGGCCTGGATTTCGAAACCAAGCTGATCGCCAAGACCAACGCCGCCGCCGTGCTGGAGCAACAATTGTCCAAGCCGGGCTATCGGGTGGCCCCGATCAACCTGGGCTCCAACACCGATCCCTACCAGCCGATCGAGCGCGAGCACCAGCTCACCCGGCGGATCCTCGAGGTGTTGCTGCGTTATCGGCATCCGGTGACCATCGTCACCAAGGGTTCGCTGATCCTGCGCGACCTCGACCTGCTCACGGAGCTGGCGCAGCAGCGCCTGGTGGCGGTGATGATCAGCCTGACCAGCCTCGACGACGAGCTCAAGCGCATCCTCGAACCCCGTGCGGCGGCGCCCAAGGCGCGCTTGCGGGCGATCCGGGTCATGCGTGAGGCGGGTATCCCGGTGGGTGTTTTGTGTTCGCCGATGATTCCGATGATCAACGACAGCGAGCTGGAAAGCCTGCTGACCGAGGCCCGTGACGCCGGCGCCCAGAGCGCCGCCTACATGATGCTGCGCCTGCCCCTGGAGGTGGCGCCGCTGTTCGAGGAGTGGCTCGCCGCCCACTACCCGCAGCGGGCGGCCCATGTCTTGAGCCTGATTCGCCAGACCCGTGGCGGCGAACTCTACGACAGCCGGTTCGGCGCACGGATGCGTGGCGAAGGGCCATTTGCCGATCTGCTGGCGCAACGTTTTGCCAAGGCTATCAAGCGCCTGGGCCTCAACCGCCGCGAAGGTTATAACCTCGATTGCACGGCGTTTTGTCCCCCCGGAGGGCAGATGTCGTTACTCTGAGTCATGCTCCCGACAAAGGTATCTGGTGGCGTATGGCCTGTGCCTATACTCTCGGGTAGCCCGCGCAAGAAGCTTCTGGAACGTCCGTCCTAGAGCCTCTGATTCAGCTTGAGTTAAGTTTTCGCGACTAGGGTGAGGCTGCCTGTTGTGTACAGGTGGGTTCAAGGAATCGGGCGTATTGATCCGATGAGTGCTGGCCGCGAGCGAGCCAAATCAGGAAAATCCCCTTCAATCCGTCAGAAAAGAGGATGAATCATGAGTGACAAGGATAAACAGCCGTCGGCTGCGTCGGCACCAGGGCTCCCCGGGGCCGAAACGGCCGATGCGGCGCTGCAGCATATCGTCGATGGCTTCCTGCATTTTCATCATGAAGTCTTTCCGCAACAGGAAGAACTGTTCAAGAAGCTGGCCACGGCCCAGAGCCCCCGGGCGATGTTCATCACCTGCGCCGATTCGCGGATCGTGCCTGAACTCATTACCCAAAGCTCCCCCGGCGACCTGTTCGTGACCCGTAACGTCGGCAATGTGGTGCCGCCCTACGGGCAGATGAACGGCGGTGTCTCGACCGCCATCGAGTACGCCGTGCTGGCCCTGGGCGTGCAGCACATCATCATCTGCGGGCATTCGGACTGCGGCGCCATGCGCGCGGTGCTCAACCCCGACAGCCTGGAAAAAATGCCCACGGTCAAAGCCTGGCTGCGTCATGCGGAAGTGGCGAAGACCATGGTCCATGAAAACTGCAACTGCGCCAACGAAAGTGAAAGCATGCAGGTGCTGACCGAAGAAAACGTTATCGCCCAGTTGCAGCACTTGCGCACGCACCCCTCGGTGGCCTCGCGCATGGCCAATGGTCACCTGTTTATCCATGGCTGGATCTACAACATCGAAACCAGCGAAATCAAAGCGTATGACGCCGATCGGGCCTGCTTCCTGCCCCTCGATGGCACTCATCCGATCCCGAGTGCGACGCCCAAAGCCCGCTTCTAGCGCCTGAAGCCTCCTCCATCCATTGGGTTCAGCCACGACCGACGTTCGAGCGGTCGGGCTTTGCCATGCCTGAAGAAATCCTCAGGAGATTCATCATGCGTGCTGCACAACTGAAAGCGGTTTTGCCACGGGAGCTGTTGGCTTCGGTGGTGGTATTCCTGGTGGCCCTGCCGCTGTGCATGGGGATCGCCATCGCGTCCGGCATGCCGCCGGCCAAAGGCCTGATCACCGGCATCATCGGTGGCTTGGTGGTGGGCTGGCTGGCGGGGTCGCCGCTGCAGGTCAGCGGCCCGGCCGCGGGCCTGGCGGTGCTGGTATTCGAACTGGTACGCGAGCACGGCATGGCCATGCTCGGGCCGATCCTGTTGCTGGCCGGCCTGCTGCAATTGCTGGCCGGTCGCCTGCGCCTGGGCTGCTGGTTCCGGGTGACCGCGCCGGCGGTGGTCTACGGGATGCTCGCCGGGATTGGCGTGTTGATCGTGCTATCCCAGGTCCATGTGATGCTCGACGGTTCGCCCCTGCCCTCGGGGTTGGACAACCTGCTGGGCTTTCCTGCTGCTCTCGGTCAGGCGCTGTCCGGCGAAGGCAGCGCCTGGCAGGCCGGTGCGTTGGGCCTGGGGACGATTCTGGTGATGTGGCTTTGGGACAAGCGCAAACCCCATGCCCTGCGCTTTGTCCCGGGTGCGTTGCTCGGCGTGGGCCTGGCGACCCTGGCGAGCCTGCTGTTGGCGCTGTCGGTCAAGCGTGTGGAAGTCCCGGCCAACCTGGCCGAAGCCATCGACTGGCTGCGGCCCGCCGACCTGCTCAATCTGGCCGATCCCAACCTGCTGATCGCGGCCTTTGCCGTGGCCTTTATCGCCAGCGCCGAAACCCTGTTGTCGGCCGCCGCCGTGGACCGCATGCACGACGGCCAGCGTTCGGACTTCGACCGTGAACTGTCGGCGCAGGGAGTCGGCAATATGCTCTGCGGCTTGCTCGGGGCGTTGCCCATGACCGGGGTGATCGTGCGCAGTTCGGCGAATGTCCAGGCCGGAGCCCGGACCCGCCTGTCGGCGATGTTCCATGGCCTGTGGCTGCTGGCGTTTGTGCTGCTGCTGTCCAGCGTGCTGCAGAGCATTCCGGTGGCGAGCCTGGCGGGTGTGCTGGTGTATACGGGCATCAAGCTGGTGGACCTCAAGGCCTTTCGCGGCCTGGGGCGCTACGGGCGCATGCCGATGCTGACCTATGGGGCCACGGCCTTGGCGATTGTCTGCACGGATCTGTTGACGGGAGTGTTGATCGGTTTCGGCCTGACCCTGGCGAAGCTGGCCTGGAAAGCCTCGCGTCTGAAAATCAGCCTGGTGGACTTGCCCGCCGAGGGTGAGATGGAGCTGCGGCTGCTGGGGGCGGCGACCTTTCTCAAGGTGCCGGCGCTGACCCGGGTGCTGTCGACGGTTCCGACGGGCACGGTGGTGCATGTGCCGCTGGGCAACCTGAGCTATATCGACCACTCTTGCCTGGAGTTGCTGGAAGAGTGGGACCGGGCCAACCGGGCCAAGGGTTCGCGATTGGTGATCGAGTCCCATGGCTTGAAACGGCGCCTGGAAGGGCGGTTGCGGACCACCAGCGGTATCGGTTCGGCCGCGGCCTGATTACAACCTTGAAAACGCCAAAAAACCTGTAGGAGCCCGGCTTGCCGGCGATAGCGGCCGTAAGGACGATAAAGCCCTTGAGCCTTGCTGCGCCGATGCGGGCGCCATCGCCAGCAAGCCGGCTCCTACAAGTGACCGCGTTAGGTCCTGACGCCTAAGCGCCCGGTTGCTCCAGCTCCAGCCCCACGCCCAGTTGGCGCGACAGGCACGGCCAGCGCTTCCACGCCGCCTCGGTGTCCGGGCTGTGCAGGCGCTCGCGATAGGCTTCCACCGACTCCAGGGCAAAGCTCTCCTCGTTGAGCATTTCATCGACCGCGTGATGCACCGCTTCATCCAGCTGGTTGGCGAAGGTCTCGCCGATCAACTGGTGGGCGATCAGGTTGGCCACGGTAATGTCCGACGGAATCAACGGCTGGCCGAAATGCTTGATGTACAGGTCGTTGACCTCCTCCACCAGGCGGTGCGCCAGATAGGCTTCATCCAGCAGGCCGTCGAGCCCGACATGGCCCTCCAGGATCGCTGGAGGTTGCAGGAAAAACTGCTCGGCGATTTTCAGCACCGGCTTGATCTGCGATTCGATGCCGGCTTCGCGCGCCACCTCATTGGCCGCATCCAGCAAATCGGGAACCAGGTCGATATAGGCTTTGACAAACCGGGTCAGCACGCCTTTGGCGTCAACGTCCGGCAGTTGAATAGCGGGGTGAAGGTGCGGCAATTGAACTTCAAGTTGACGCGTCAACTGGCCGTTACCGGCCTCGTGTTGATGGGCACGTTGAATCTGCTCGCGCAATGCGGCGGTGTTCATGAAAGCTCCAGGGGGGGGACGACAAAGGGAAAATAGGGAGAGTACAAAGTAGCTGGGTTATAAAAGATGTTCAGACGCATTTGTAATAATTATTTCATGCTTATATGCATGAGTTATATCGGTTCGCCATCATTTTTGCTCTAGCCCAGGCATCCCGTGGCCTGCAGCCCAATTCAAAGTTGCCTTTCAGTTCATTTCCCAGATCGCATGGCACTGTCCCGGTCGCTGTCTATACTCGATTTCGTAGGGAGTTAGCTGATGACGCCCGGCTGCTGTTGCAGGCCAGGCCGAATGGTCCACTTACGCAGTACGACCATTCCCTTGGCCGCAGGTGAAAGCCGGCGGGATAACAAGAACGATAAGGGGAACCCGCAATGATGCGACATCCACGAGTCTGGATGGGCCTCCTGTTGTGGTCGATATTCAGTCAGGCGCATGCCGCCTGGACCGTGAATATGACGCCTGGAGCGACGGAAGTCAGTCACGAGATCTTTGATCTGCACATGACCATTTTCTGGATCTGTGTGGTGATCGGCATCATCGTGTTTGGTGCGATGTTCTGGTCGATGATC
>Ga0209888_1000531_pt1 | contig 18314 bp, 12 predicted proteins | sample OrgsoiDNA_201059_FD_185807 | JGI IMG/M metagenome (GOLD analysis project Ga0209888, IMG submission 185807) | Permafrost soil microbial communities from the Arctic, to analyse light accelerated degradation of dissolved organic matter (DOM) -... | ecosystem: Environmental > Terrestrial > Soil >...
CTGGGGGCGAAGTACACCCTGGAAGCGGCGAACGGTTACACCGCCAATACCGGCGATGTGCAGGTGCGCTGGAACTTCTGATCCGCTACATTGCGCTTAGCCGAAAACGCCTGTTGTTCAGTGATGAACAATGGGCGTTTATCTTTCGGTCGGCAGCGGGTGTGTACGAAAATCCTTTGCACCACAGTTTCCACTCCCGAATTGGAAGGTCCCGCATGAACGGCACACCGACAGCGTCCGGATTTTTGGGGGTTGCTGTATTTGTCCTGCATACTCACTAATTGAGTCCCATAGGCCGCTGTCACGCTGATATTGATATTCGCAGATGCCTTGCTTGCAGAACACCGTACCGCGAGTCTCTAGCACCTTTACGCTACCATCCTGCATCTTGTAGGGGAGTTTGACAGGGGTGTCTTCAGGTACGCAGTCTAACCAGGCCGAGTTGTGTTTACTTGTAGGGCACTCTTGTATTTCGCTTGCTTGCCAGGCAGCCGCTCCTAAGGAGTATGTGTTGACGATCAAACCAAGTAATGAAACTAATAGAAATTTTCTGCGCATTTAAAAGTTTCCTTGTGTCTGAAGATGAATCGGCGGATTTGAGGCGTAATGGCGCGTATTTCGGTCCTGTGGTGTGCAGAGCTCAGGTCGGTCAGGTATAGGCATGCAACCGCCCAATTTTGTTGAGGTGAATTATTTGAGTGGATACCATGTCTTTACTTCGGAGAGTAGCCAGGTACTTTGTCTAGCGCTTGGGCTTCGCCGTAAAGGTCTAGGCAGGAACTGTATGCGCTATAGAGCGAGCCATAGCGCAATACAGATAAGTATCATGGCTTTATTAGAAGCCCTTGTCCTGTAGGTAAGCTCGCTATCGCTATGTTCATTTTTGCTGCCCATTGATCCATACCCTCTTTCTGAGGCTGGTATCCGTAGTAAGCATAGTCGTCTAGTAAAATTACTGCTCCGGAGACCAAGCGGTCCCACAAAAACTCAATCGCAGCAACTTCAGGAACGGTGCAGTTCAGGTCGATGTGTAAATAAGAGATTTGGGTTGAGTCGATATGAGCGAGGGTGTCGGGAATGGATCCTTGTATGACCTTTGCATTAGGCCACTCTGAAAAGTTTGCCCTCACAGATTCAATATTTGACGTATATGTCCCGTCTTCAACTAACTTTCGGTTCTTGTCCGCGACGCCACCAATTTTTTCCTGCTCGGACAGATACCTGTCATCAATCCCAGAAAATGTATCAAGTAAGTAAAAAACTTTGCCTGTATTGTTCCAGTCCAGATCTTTCATGATCGCTGAGCTTAGAAAACCATAGTTGACTCCGCACTCAACAAAATCGCCGCTGTGTTTTGCGGCTGTCCGAGCCGCCCACAGCCCTATATGCACACGCCAAAACCATTTGTAGTCAGAGCCGACAGCTTCTACTCCGCGTGCATACGCTGTGATATAGCTATCATCGCTCATGAAGTCGTGGTTATGCACTGAAGATAATCCATCCCAGGAATAACGCCCTTCTACCTTTGGATAAAGGGAGTTAGGGTCTCGTTTGTAGTTGCGGTTTTCTCCACGGCCCCAAGCCAAATAGTGTTGTGCTGGGTCAAGTCCTGACATTCTGACATCGGGATGTAACTTTAGGTATTGTTCAGGAGAAAAATCTTCAGGCAAACTCATGATATGTCCTTGTTAATGGTTTGATGACGGTGAGCAGCTGTATTAGATGATTTAGATAAGTAAGGTGAGAGCGAAACTGCCAATCCACACGATGAAATACGCCAAGTTTTGATTCAGCATCTTGGCGCGTTGGTACAGGTAGACCGGTACGATAAATACCCAACCCTTGAAGCGGCGAGTGTCGTGCCCGGCTTTCTTAAGGCGTTTTTCATCGAACAGGCTCAAGGCGACGTTCAATATCACGGTGAGGTACCAGTAACGGCCATCACTCAGCGCTCTCTGACCACCTCCTGTGGCTCCCGCAACGAAGGCTTCCAGCAAGTAGCCAAGCAGCGGGGCGAAAGCCAGTAGCCATACCAGCGTGTTGTTGACGTTCGCGCCTGTGAGCGGGGGCGGGGAAGCCGTTTGGAGGTGCTGTAGAAACTCCGTCCTTTCGAGTTGAATCCAGTTTTCCAGCCCTTTTTTCCAAATGAGGCTGCCGTAGGTCAGCTTCCCTGAGCGGATGAGGGCGACTATTTGTTGTTCATTGGCAGCCTGACGTTGACCTTTCTCTTCGTAAAACCATTGCTCACTGCTTGTTGCTTCCGGCATGGAAAATTCCTTGGTTCTGGATGTGGGCACAAATAGATAAATAACAACCTTAAAGGTTGATTCTCAACCTGTTGAGTTCTTCATGTCAATGAGGTGATGCCCAACCATCTAGGTTGAGATGGGGAGGCGCCGTGATAGAGACTGATCAGAAATACTTGGCGGGTGTGGTGGGGCGTGCGATTGCCAAGCAACGCATTCGCAGTGGCTTGACGCAGGAGGAAGTGGCTGAGCGTCTGGGAATCGGCAACGAGGCTGTTTCCCGTATTGAACGCGGCATCGTGATTCCCAACATTGAGCGCTTGCTAGCGTTCGCGGGAATCTTTGACTGCGAGGCGGCAGAACTGTTGACCGAGGTCAGTTCGCGCCCGGACGACCAAGCCAGCCGGATCAGTCGGTTATTGACGCCTTTGAACCAGGATGATCGACAGCTGATCCTCGATCTGGTTGAGCGTTTGGCTGAACGGCTAGCAAAGGCATGATCGGGGCTGTGGGGCTTTCAGGTCTCGGCGTTCTGATCGAACTTGGTCCCACAGCGTAAGCAGAGAAAGTCATAGTGGTTGAATTGATATTTCTGCACGTCTCTGGCAAAGGCCGTCATGGCGGTGTAGCCGGAGGTCGAGCTGGAAACGCTCTCGCCAATAAGGTCGAGCAGTTGCACGAGCAGGCTTTCCGGTCGAGTTACTGGGTCAGTTTCCTGGCTTTGGGTATGGGCCTGGCGAACACCGAGGAGAAAATTATCAATGGTCCCAATGAGCAGGACGGCCGCATTGGCCGCCTCCTTGGAGAGTACAGCCTTGGAATCGCAGATCAGGCAGCGCGGGGGCATGGTGGGGCTCCGGTGAAAGGGTTAAATCACTGAGAGAAAGCCTACGAGTGCGGGAGGCTTGGGCCTCCCTTTATGCGGCGAGCGTTTCAAGCCACTAGTTGCAGGGCCGTGTTGAGTGCTCGTTGTTTGATGAGCGCACCTTGGCCAAACCAGGCGGTGTCCATGCGGTACTCGTTGCTGCGAGCACGGCGCTCGTGGTCGACATACTCAGTGACCGCGTTGAGCAGACCCCAGGCCGTGCCTTTGGCCGCTTCCAGCTCTGCCCCTCGGCCATGACCGTCATACAGGCTCAGCACCTTAGTTAAGGCCCGCTCATTTGAGACTCCGGTCCGCTCGGGGTTGCCCGTCTGCACCTCGCTTAACACGCTCCGCAGAAAGTCTTTTGCTTCACGGTCTTGAACTTTGCGTTCGGCGAGCATTTGCATGCGGTACATGAAGTCGTCCCATTGCGAGACGGCGATACCCAATTGCTGCTTCACGGCCTGTGGATTGAAACGGGTGCTGTGCGGGACCTTGATCGCCTGGCTGGCGCCATTGACCGCAATACTCAGGGTGTTATTGCAGACTACGCGAACGGTGGTTGGAGTTGCCGTAGTTGCCAGCGTCCCGTCGCAGGAAGTGGCCAACAGTAAATAGCCATTGACCACGTCATTGCCTTTGAGCGCGGCTGACTGTCCAGTCCGTGCCAAAGCCCAGAGTTTTCGTCCGCCTTTCAGGACGCCAGCAGTCTCCAGTTCATAGCCTGAGCGCTCGGTCAGATCGCGGTAGAACTCCAGGACCTCACGGGGTTGGACCACCTGGTAACGTTTCGATACGACGGACAGGGCTTCTTTGCTATCCGACCGGTAGAGCACCTTCTGTTCTGGAAACGAATGGATGGTGCCGAGGTGACCGACGGCATCCGCCATGAAGCGCACGGGCGATTCTTGGATCTGCCAGTTCATACCGGCTTCTTGTTGCCAGACTTCCAGCGGTTGCTTGGGCGAGAGCTGATTGCCCAGGCCATGCCAGGGCGTAGCGCCAACGTAAGCCATTTGTTCGATGAGGTGTGCCATGGGGATCTTCCTTTTCATAGGCGCACGGCGAGGCCGCTGAGCATTCAGCAGGGATCAGTCGGCGTGCGGGGTGTTGATCGAGAGGGGGAGAAGCGATGGATCAGATGGTGAATAGCGATTGCTTCAAGCGGGAGGCGAGCAGTTCAGGCGGAATGACGGCAGCTAAACGAAAGTCCGCAGTCGAGGCAGAGGTAATTGTCCAAAACCCGCTCATCGATGACTTCACCGAGTTTTGCGCCAGCGATACAGCCGGTTGCCGCACCTGCTAGTCCGCCGAGAATGGCCCCGGCCATCCCGCCAACGGCAACCCCTGGAGGGCCGGCGATGACGCCGATAACAGCGCCAACCTCGGCTCCTGCCATTGCCCCGGTGACTCCTTGGGCGGCACCACCGACGGTACCGATGAGGGCACCGACTTTCTTGGCAACATCTTTGGTCATTACAGAAGCTGATTGGCAGCTCGGACACTGGATGATCATGAGTGCTTTCCTTTTATAGAGAGATGAAATCATTGCACGGGCATAGAGCCCATCAAGCAGGTCGCATACGCGACCTGCTTGATGGGTGAGCTATCGAGGCTTGGGTTGTGATGCTCAATGCGGAGAGATGCAAATTCGTGATGTATGACTGCGAATTTGTTGAGTGCGATTAGATTGGAACCGAAATTTCATAGCGTGATGAGCTTTTGGGGGAGGGCAGAGAGCTGCCATTTCTACCCTGACCGGCTAATCAGAGAAGAATCAATATTTTTCAATTGATTACATTCGCTAGGTTTTATGTACTTAATTTGGTCAAAAAAATGACTGTAAGCATTTTGAAATAATTTCGTACTGGACAAATTGACGCCATTGGAATGCCGTCATAATATCGCGGCCGATTGATGGCACGTAGCCATCTGAAGGGATTCGGGCATGCGTGTTTCAACTCTCAGGATGGGTACCTTTTGGGCGCTGGCGTTGGTTGGTTTGGGCGCCTCATTCTCCGTGACTGCCGCCCCTACTCCCGGTGACACCGACCTGATTCGTGATCGCCAGGATCGCTTGCTCGAAGAGCAGCGCCGCCGTCTCGAAGAACTCAAGGACCTGCCCGGTAAAGCGGCGGCTCCGGTGGCACCAACGGCCCCGGCCGATACCCGCTGTTTCCCGATCAAGAGTGTTGACCTGCAAGGTGCCGACTCCCTGTCCGCCAGTGAGCGCGAACGCCTGCTCAAGCCTTACATCGGCCAGTGCCTGGGGGTACTGCAACTCAATGGGCTGCTCAAGGTCATCACCGATCACTACATCGAAAAGGGCCTAGTCACCAGCCGCGCCTACTTGCCGCAGCAAGACCTGTCCAGCGGCAACCTGAAGGTGCTGGTGGTCGAAGGCAAGCTTGAAGGCCTGAAGGGGGCCGACGGCAGCGGCCTGTCCGATCGCGAACTGGCGATGAGTTTTCCGGGCAAGCCGGGCGAGTTGCTCAACCTGCGCGAGATCGAGCAGATGGTCGACCAACTGAACCGCCTGCCATCGAACCAGGCGCAGATGGAGCTGGCGCCGGGCAAGGCAGTCGGTGGCAGCGAGGTGTTGGTCAAGAACAACCCGCAGAAGCCTTGGCGGGCCGGGCTTTCCTACGGCAACGATGGTCAGCGCAGCACCGGCGAGCAACAGGCCGGGACGACCTTCGATTGGGACAATCCGTTAGGGCTGGCCGATCAGTTCTCCTTGCGCGCTGGCCATGATGTGGTCAGCGACCCAACGAAGAACTCGCGCAACGCCATGCTCTATTACAACCTGCCATTCGGCTGGTGGAACCTGAGCTACACCTACAGCGAAAGCGACTACCGCTCCCAGGCCCAGGCCAACGGTTTCAACTTCCAGCAGACCGGCGACAGCCAGAACAATCAGTTGAAGTTGGAGCGGGTGATTTATCGCGATGCCTTGAGCAAGACCTCGCTCAATACCGGCCTGACCTACCTGCGCACCAACAACTTCATCGAAGGCAGCAAACTGGCCGCGAGCAGCAACCGCCTGAGCGAAGCGCAGTTCGGGATCACCCATGGTCGGCGGATCGGCAGTGCCTTCGTCAACCTCGACCTGGGGATGCAGGACGGCATCAGTGCCTTCGGTGCCCAGGACAATGAGAACCTGCAGCCGGGACAGCCCGATGCCCGTTATCGCAAATACACCGCCACGGTCAGCTACCTGCAACCGTTCAAGCTGTGGGGCGAGTCGTTCAGCTTCAGCAGCCTGATGACCGGCCAGCGCAGCGAAGACGTGTTGTTCAGCTCACAGCGCATGAGCTTGGGCGGGCAGTCCTCCATTCGTGGCTACAAGGATCAGACGCTGTCGGGCGACAGCGGCGGTTACTGGCGCAATGACCTGCGCTGGAGCCGGCCGGTGACCTGGGGCTGGTTGCAGCCGCTGCTTTCCGAGTACGGCACCAGCCTCGGTTACGACCAGGGTGTGATCCGTCATGACCGCTATAGCGTTGAACAGCATGGGCGCATGACCAGCGACTCGATTGAGCTGTTTGCCCGGGGCAAGCATGTCGCCGCCACCGTGACGTTCGCCAACTCCCTGGAACGGCCAGTGCCGATCACCGAGCGCGAAGCACCGATCTATTTTCGCCTGGATTTCTTCCTCTAATTCCATTCACTGCACGCGTTGCATCGAGATCCCGACATGGACGTTCGTCAGTTTGCCTTCCTGGCCCGCCAGCCTTCTGCTGCCCTGAAAAACCGTGAGCATTTCCTCGGGCTGCCCAAGCGGGGCTTGGCATTCATTCTGGCGAACGCGATGTTCTGGCAGCCGTTGCTGGCTCAGGCGGACGGCATCGTGGTCAATGCGCCGGGCACCACCCTCGGTCAGGCGGGCAATGGCGTGCCCATCGTCAATATCGCCGCGCCCAATGCCCAGGGGCTGTCGCATAACCAGTTCAGCGACTACAACGTCGGGGCCAACGGGGTCATCCTCAACAACGCCACGAATAGAACCCAGTCGACGCAACTGGGCGGGATCATTCTTGGCAACCCGAATTTCAATGGTGCCGCGGCCAACGTCATCCTCAACGAAGTGAATGGTGGCAGCCCGAGCCAGTTGCGCGGCTACACCGAGGTGGCGGGGCAGTCCGCCCATGTCATCGTGGCCAACCCCTATGGCATCAGCTGTAACGGCTGTGGCTTTATCAACACGCCGCAGGCCACGTTGACTACTGGCAAGGCAGTCATCACAAATGGTCAGGTCACGGGTTATCAGGTCGACCAGGGCAGCGTGTCTATCGACGGCGCCGGCCTCAACGCCAGCAATATCGACCAGTTCGAAATCATCACCCGTGCCGCCACCATCAACGCGCAGATCAATGCTAACCAATTGACCGTTATTGCCGGTCGTAACGACGTTGATGCCCACACTCTCAAAGCCACGGCGCGTGCCGATGACGGCAGCAGCAAGCCACAAGTGGCGATTGATTCCTCGGTGCTGGGCGGCATGTATGCCGGCGCCATCAAGCTGGTGGGGACCGAAGCCGGGGTAGGGGTAAAACTGGCCGGCAATCTGGCCGCCAGTGGCGGTGATATCCAGCTCGATGCCAACGGCCAGCTGAGCATGGCCCAGGCCACCGCCAGTGGCGCCGTCAATGTGAAGGCCGCCAGCCTTGATGCCCAAGGTCCGGTTTACGCCGGCAGCGCTTTAAACGTGCAGACCACGGGTGATTTGAATAGCCAGAACAACCTGGCGGCCAGGGACAGCATCACCCTCAACAGCGGCGGTCAATTGACCAACCACGGCATTATCGAGGCCGGGGTCAATGCCGATAACACCCGCAACAGCACCGGCGATGTCAGTGTTACGGCGCAGAACGTCGTCAACACCGGCCAGAGCGTCATTGCCAGTCGTGACTTGAGCGTCACTGCTACACAAACCCTAGGCAACCAGGGCGGCACCTTGAGCGGTCAACGGAAAACTACCGTCACCGCTGGCACCCTCGACAACCAGAACAAAGGTCGGGTCCTCAGCGCTGACAGCCTGAGTCTGACGGTCGACACCGTGCTCAACGCCCAGGGCGGCCTGATCAAAGGCCAGAACACCCTGACCGCGACCCTTGGCCACCTGAACAACAACACCGGTGAAGTCTCCAGCCAGGGCAACAGCACGCTGGTCCTCGGCACGATGGACAACCTTACCGGCTTGGTCATGGCCAATAACGTCCTGGATATCACCGCCACGGGCGCGGTGAACAACCAGAACGGGCGCCTGGGTTCGAACAACGTCTTCATCTTCAAGGGCCAGTCCCTCGACAACACCCAGAAGGGCCGCATCACCGCCCAGCAACGCCTTGATCTGACGGCCGCTCGTCTCGACAACAACGGTGGTTCGGTCATCACCAACGGCTCGCTGACGCTGACCGGCAGCACTCTGGACAACAGTGGCGGTAAGTTGAGCGCCCAGTCGGGCTTGGTGATCACCCTCGACGCTGCCCTGACCAACCAGCTCTCCGGGTTGATCAGCAGCGAAGGCACCCTGACGGCTCACGCTGCCAGCCTGGATAACTCGGGCGGTAGTTTCTCCAGCGCCGGCCAACTGAGCCTGACCAGCGACGGTGCGTTGATCAACCAAGGTGGCCGGCTGGTCACCGACGGTGGCATCGACCTGCACAGCGCCAGCCTCGACAACCGCCAGAGCGGCACGATCAGCGGCCAAGGCCCGGTATCGATCACTACCGGTGCCTTCGACAACAGCCACAGCGGTTTTCTCAGTAGCGGCGACCGCCTCGATCTGACCAGTGCGCAACTGACCAACCAGGACGGCGGGCGTATCGGTGCCAAGGACCTGAGCGCCAGTGTCAGCGGCCTGGACCAGCAAGGCGGTTCGCTGAAAGGCGATGCGTCGCTTACCCTGGACCTCAACCATGGGCAACTGAATAACCAGGGTGGTTTGATCAACGCACCGCTGCTGGTGCTGAACAACCTCAAGGGTGTGAACAACCAGGGCGGCGAAATTTCCAGTGCCCAGGCGTTTACCTTGGCGGCTGAAAGCCTGAGCAACGACAACGGCAAGCTGCTGAGCAATCAGGCCCTGACCCTGCGTATCGACCAGGCCCTGAGTAATATCAAAGGGATGATCGCGGCAGCCTCGGTTGATGCACACGTGGGCAGCCTCGACAACAGCGGCGGCACCCTGACCAGCCGCGCCGACCTGGGCCTGACCGTCGACGGTCAGTTGACCAACCAGAGCTTGGGCCTGATCAACGCCACCACTGGCCTGACGATCAACAGCGCCGGTATCAACAACCAGGGCGGTAGCCTGCTGGGCAGCGCCATCGCCCTCGACTTCGGCAGTGCGACCGGCGACCTGAACAACGCCGCCGGCAAGATCACCACTGCCGGCAACCTGACGATCAACCATCTGCGCGACCTGAACAACCAGGGTGGCGAACTCACCAGCGTACAAAGCATCAACTTGACTGCACGCACGCTGGACAACAGCAATGGCGGCAAGCTGATCAGCAATAACCAATTGACCCTGACTGCCGGTAACCTGATCAACCAGAACGGCGGTTTGCTGTCGGGTTGGCAGGGTGTGACGCTCACTGGCACCAGCCTGGACAACAGCAACAACGGCACGGTTTCCAGCCGCAGCGGCAATGTCGATGTCACCCTCAGCGGTGCGCTGCTCAACGGCAATGCCGGGGCGGTGGCCAGCCAGCAAGTCCTGACCATCAAGGCGGGCAGCCTGGATAACAGCGCCGGCAGTCTCTCCAGTGCGGGCGCTCAAAGCCTGACCGTCACCGGCCTGTTGAACAACGGCCAAGGTGGTCTGATCGACAGCGGCGCGGCCCTGACCCTGAACGCCATGGCGCTGAACAACAGTGGTACGGTCCAGGCACAGCAGGCGCTGACTTTCACCGGTACCTACCTCGATAACAGCAATGGCACGCTCAGCGGTGGCGCCGCCGTTACCCTCGACCTGCTCGGCGCACTGACCAACACCAAAGGGACGCTCTCAGGCACCGGTCCGCTGGTGGTGCAACGCAGCACGCAGATCAACAACCAGGGAGGTGAACTCTCCAGTCAGAGCTTGCTGACCTTGCTCACCGGCGGCTTGGACAGCAGCAATGGTGGCCTTGTCAGCGCCAATGACAAGCTGTTGATCACCTCGACCGGTACGGTCCAGAACGGCTATGGCGGCCTGATCGCCAGCCGTAACGGCGACCTGCAACTGACCGCCACCAGTCTCGGCAACGGCAAGGGTTCGCTGCAAGGCAAGGGCGCGGTCAGCCTCGATGTCAGCGGCGATATCGACAACCAGAGCGGCAAGGTGATTGCCCAGGATGGTGATCTGTTGATCAAGGCGGCCAGCCTCGACAGTCGCGGCGGCCTGCTGTCGAGCATCAGCGGCGCCCTGACGACCCGTGTTGTCGGTGTGCTGAGAAACGGCTACGACCTCAACAACAACGGCCAGGGCGGCCAGATTCAGGCCCAGCGCCTGGACCTGCAAGCCTGGGGCGGCATCGACAACAACGGCGGCCGTATCGCCGCGCAAACCGGCGATACCGTGATCGCGACTGGCGCCGGAAACTTTGACAACCGCAATGGCGCGCTCCATGCCAAGGGCCTGGTCCAGGTCTCGGGCCACAACTTCGATAACAGCGGTGACAACGACGGGCAGATTTCCGGTGCACAGATCACCCTCGGCCTGGATGGCGCGCTGAACAACCGTTTGGGCATTATCGAGAGTGACAGCACCCTGAGCATTACGGCTGCCAGCCTGGATAACCAGACGGGGCAGTTGCGTGCGCTGGGTGGCAGCGGTAAGACCGAGTTCCAGATCAGCGGGCTGTTCGACAACAGCAACGGCAAGCTGGAAACCGCCAACAGCGATCTGACCCTGGGCGTCGGCAGTTTCATGAACCAGGGTGGCAGTGTACTGCACACCGGCACCGGCATCTTCGACACCGCCACGGTCAATCTCATCAATGCCGGTGGCAGCCTGGTGACCCGAGGTGGGCTGACCTTGACGGCCGACGACTGGACCAACAGCAGCGTGATCCAGGTCGGCCGGCTGACGGTCAATGTCAAGAACCTAACCCAGACCGGCAGCGGGCAACTGCTGGCCACGGAAAGCTTCGCCGGAAGCGGTGTCAGCTGGAGCAACGACGGGTTGATCGCCAGCGATGGCACGGCGAGCCTGAACCTGAGCGGCAACTACAGCGGTAACGGACGTTACACCAGCCTGGGTACGCTTGGGCTGACAGCCGCACAGGTGAACTTGAGCAGCAGCGCGAGCATCGCCGGCGGCGGCGATACCACGATCAGTGTCGCTGGTCTGCTGAACAGCTATGGCCGGCTCACGTCGGCTGGTGGGATGAGCGTCAGTGCCGGTTCAATCAACAACTACGGGACCCTGGGCAGCAACGGCAACCTGCTGCTGAGCACGCCCAGCCTGTTGAACCAGGACGGCCTGATCTTCAGTGGTGGCGACACGGCGTTGCAGGCCAACAGCTTCACCAACCACTCGGCGCAGCTTTACAGCTTTGGCGCCGTCAGTATCGACGGTTATGGCGGCGCGGCGCAGGCGGCCGAGGTCATCAACATCTCCGGGGCGCTGGAAAGCACCGGCAAGTTCAGCATCAATGCCGCCAACTTCGAGAACCGCACGGAGAGTTTCGCTCTGGGGCGCAAGTTGGTCTCGGGCACCATCACTCTTAGGTGCCTTAGCTGCTCAGGGAGTTATTACGATCTTGGTATCGCCGTTCGTGAGACTTACGAAGGGCAGGACAACGATATCAGTGCTGCCGCCTCGCTCTCGGCGGGGGGCGACTTTGTCTTTCGTGGTGGCAACTTTCTCAATAGTAAAAGCACTGTCAGTGCCGGAGGCGATATTACCATTCAGGCGGACAACCTGAAAAACGTCGGGGCGGTCGGTGGCACTATTGAGCGCACGCGTATCTATCGGACGCTGGATATCTATAACCTTACCGCCGCGTCCCTCGCTTATCAGGTGACTACCTACAACTCGCGAAACGATCCTGACTATCCAAATATTTATTACATCAATGATTCCGGCGGCTTGAGCAGGGCTCTTGCTGAGACTTATGAGCGCTCTGGCCCTGATGGGAGCGGGGCCCCAGTTCCTACTGTTCGGTTTAGAGACCCCATCACAGGTCAGGTGGTGACCACCTTGGCTCTTGGTTCTCACTATGGGCAATACCAGCAATCCCAGTATGACCGCAACAACCTGGTCGCACTGCCAAGTCAACTGCAGTCATACGTCTTGACCAGTGACGTCGAAGTCGCCAAGGACGGCAGTGCTTCAGGCCGCAGTGCCGTTATCCAGGCGGGTGGCAATGTCTCGATCTCCGCGACCCAAGATCTGAACAATAGCGTCATTCACCAGGATTATGGCTTCAGTGCGGGAGCCAACAAAGTCCAAGGCACCCAGGTGTCCGGCACGGGCGCGCCGGTCTTGGTCCGGCTCAATGCCCAGTTGCCACCGGACCTTGCCCAGCAGCAGGTCAACCCTCTCGCTCTACCGGGTTTCAGCCTGCCCACCGGGCAGAACGGCTTGTTCCGCTTGAGCGGGCAGAGCGGCTCTGCTCAGCAGGGGGCGGTGCTGCCGGACTGGGACGTCGTTGGCTCCTCTATCGGCGTCGCCCAGCGTCAGCAAGGTGCAACGGGTAGCGTCGTGGTATCCGGTGCTGACAGTACGCTTGGTGGCCAGAGCTTGGCCCGTGTCCAGGGCTTGCCGGACACCTCGGCCATGACCCGCCCGCAGAAGTACCTGATCGAAACCAACCCGGCGCTGACTGACCTCAAGCAGTTCATGAGCTCGGATTACCTGCTATCGAATCTGGGCTACAACCCTGACACCAGCGCCAAGCGTCTGGGCGATGGTTTCTATGAGCAAAAACTGATTCAGCAGGCCGTGGTTGCGCGTACCGGGCAGCGCTTTATCGATGGCCAGACCTCGAATGAGACGCTGTTCAAGTACCTGATGGACAACGCCATCAGTAGCAAGCAGCAACTCGACTTGTCGGTCGGCGTGAGCCTGACCGCCCAGCAGGTCGCGGCCCTGACTCACGACATCGTCTGGATGGAAAAACAGGTGGTCAACGGTGAGGAGGTGTTGGTGCCGGTGCTTTACCTCGCCCAGGCCACTAACCGCCTGGCACCGAATGGTGCGTTGATTCAGGGAGCGGACGTTACGCTGATCGCCGGGGCTAACCTGGAGAACAGCGGGACCTTGCGTGCCAGCAACAGCCTGTCAGCCGCGGCGGGCAAGGATCTGCTTAACACCGGCCTGGTTGAAGCGGGCAATCGCCTGGATTTGCTGGCGGGTAACAGCATCGTCAACAAAGCCGGCGGCATCATTGCAGGGCGTGATGTTAGCCTCACGGCTGTCAGTAGTGACGTGCTTAATGAGCGTACGGTGACTACTGCCACTCAAGACTTCAGCAACCTGAGCCACCGCGAGGACTATCTCGATAGCGCTGCCCGGATCGAAGCGGCAAACAATTTGACCCTCCAGACCGGTCGCGATGTAACCAACAGCGGCAGCGTGATGCAAAGCGGTGGAAATACGTTTATCAATGCTGGGCGGGACATCAATATCGCGGCTACTGAGATTCTGAACTCAAATGTCCGTGGAAGTACAAGAAGCAGTTCCGTTACCCAGAATGAAGCCACCGTGAGCGCTGGTCTCGATCTGCAAATGACGGCTGGGCGGGATCTTACGGTCGTCGCCAGTCAGATCGATGCCAAGCGCGATATCTCCATGGCCGCGACTGAGAATCTGACACTGACTTCGGCGGGGGATGAGAGTCATTACTTATCCAAGAGCAGAAAGGAAACCACTCAGCGCGACCATGTCAGTCAGGTGGCAACGACTGTCCAGGCTGGAGGGGATGTCAATCTCAGTGCGGGTAAGGACCTGGGGCTGATCGCAAGCAAGGTCTCTGCGGGGAATGAGGCCTATCTGGTGGCTGGCGACAGGCTGGATCTGCTGTCCGCGCAAAACAGCGACTACTCGCTGTACGACATGAAGAAGAGGGGCAGTTGGGGTAGCAAGAAGACCCAGCACGATGAAGTCACCCAAGTGACCAATGTCGGGAGCGAGATCAAGACCGGTGGCGACCTGACGCTTAAGAGTGGCAGCGATCAGCACTATCAGGTGGCCAAGCTTGAGAGTGGCAAGGACCTGACCATTGAGAGCGGCGGGGACATCACCTTTGAGGGGCAGAAGGACCTTCATCAGGAAAGTCACGAGAAGAGCAATAGTAGCCTTGCCTGGATGTCCATGAAGGGCGAAGGCCATACGGACGAAACCTTTCGCCAGAGCCAAATGGTTGCTAAGGGGCAGTTGACGATCAAGGCTGTCGACGGTCTGAAAATTGATATCAAACAGGTCAATCAACAGACGGTTAGTCAGGCTGTAGATGCGATGGTGGCGGCTGATCCGAGTCTTGCCTGGCTGAAAAAGGCTGAAGCGCAAGGGAATGTTGATTGGCGGCGAGTCGAAGAAATTCATCAGAGCTTCAAGTATCAGCATTCCGGGTTAGGTGCGGGGGCGCAGTTGATCCTGGCAATCTTGCTGGCAGCTGTGACGGGAGGTGCGGGTGCAGCCTTGGTGGGAGCCGCAGAGGGTTCTATTACTGCGACTATCGCAAACGTTGCATTTGTTAGTCTGGAAAATACGGCCGCCAACAGTGCTATTAGCAATAAAGGCAATCTGGGGGCCGTTGTAAAAGATACCTTCAGCAGTGACAGCCTTAAGAGCGCTGCGATATCCGGATTGACTGCCGGGTTTACGCAAGGGGTCATTGATTCGAAGTTGGGTGGTACTACAAAACCATTCAATAACCTGACGAAAGGGTTTGACCTCAGCACCCTGGACGGTATCGGCGGTTTTGCAATTCATGCTGCGGCACAGGGCGTTGCCGCCGGAGCGATCAAAACGGCCATCAGTGGCGGTAGCTTGAGTGAGAACCTGCAACAAGGACTTGTCACTCAAGCTGGCAACGTCGTTGCCGCCACAGTATTCAATTTCGTCGGGAGTTATGCGCAGGACCATTGGCAAGTGGCCCATGATGCCAATGACACAACTGGGATGGAGCTTTGGAAAGAAGGGGGCGTCGCAAGGACGGCGATGCACGCCTTGTTTGGCGGTGCTGTTTCCAGCGCAACAGGGGGCGATTTCAAAAGCGGGGCAATCGCTGCGGGGGCCAGCCAAGCTATGGCGGGGGTTCTCAACGAGACCTTCGACAAGCAACCGGAACTGCGTCAGGCGTTCTCCCAGATTGTCGGTTTGACTGCCTCAGGGCTTGCCGGCGGTGATGTCGACAAAGCCTCGTGGGTTGCGCAGATGGCTGACGGGTACAACCGACAGCTGCACCAGAAGGAAACCCTTGCCCTTGAAAAGCTCCAGGCTGAGGATCCTGACAACGCTCTCAAACTGAAGGCGGCTGCCTGTGCGTTGGTCCATTGCAGTGCGTCTGTACCGCCGGAAGACCCTCGATACAACGATATTGTCGAGCTTGAACGCTATGGTGCTGACTTCAAAAACGAGCAAAAAGCGCTCGTGGCGACGGGCGCATTCGATGAGTATGGGCGCTGGGATAAAGCTAACGACAGTCTGCTTCGTGACGATGAGACTATCCAACGAACCGGTGCTGCTCAGCGAGCGGTTCTGGGGGCTGCGGGTGCGGTGGGTGGCTTTGGTACTGCTGTAGCAACCACTCCTGCCTGTATAACCGGTGCGGGTTGTGCCTTGCCGATTTTGTCTGGGTTAGGGGGATTGGCATCTTTCGACGCTGGTTGGACGGCAACCGGAGAGCTGTTTGCTCCTTACGATTACACGCAAGGCAGCAAAGTTCTGGCATCCTTCAGTAGTGACACCTACCCGGGTGACGTCAATCCAATGAAGGATTACGGTACCGCGGCGGCTCGGGCAGCGATTGAGGCTATACTGTTCAAGGGAGTCAGTAAGTACGCGAATGGTAGTGGGGCATCAGTTCTAGTTGAGGGTGTGGAGGCCAAAGCCGCTGGAGCTGGTGCAAAAGAACCCGCCCAGATCGACAGTCCGCCCGTGAAGAATGGATGGAACGTTGGTGATGATGTTTATAATCAAACGGCTAAAGGTAACGACCCTTCTTGGTCTGCTGTCCGGTCTAGGTTTTGGAAAAACGAGGCATCTGCTCCCGATGCTGCGAATACGTATGGACCAGAGAACCTTGATCGAATGAGTAAAGGGCTCGCGCCGCAGCGATACAATGCGGATAAAGGTGGTGTTGAGTCTATGGAGTTGAGTCACGAACCCATTCCTGCTCGGGATGGAGGGAAAGACTTCGTTCCTCGTTGGCCGCAAGATCACGCCGCTGTCGATCCTTACCGAAAGCCAGGATATTGATAAATGACGGAAACGCTGTCTTCAATTTTTCAGCGGAATCGAGGGGCTCCTGTTGAAGTTGCTGAGGGGCTTGCACACCCGATTTTTCAAAAAAAGATTAGGGCAGGCCGAAGCAGATTCTTGGCTCGAAGGTTGAAATCATCTAAAGAGCTGGTGTCTGGACTGCGTTTAAAAGTGGTAAAGGGCGAGCTAGAAGTAAATAACCAGCGTCACGCTGAAATAATTTTATGGGCTGATACTAGCCCGGAGTCAGTTTCTTTTACGGTGGTGTCCAAAACAGCTTGCGAACTAAAGGTCTGGAATGTATGGCGTGTGAACGATATCGTGCAGGCTTGGGTTGGGAACGCAGGAATTTTAATAACTGAGGTGGGTTGTATAACTAAATTGGAGTGTAGTGGTGGCACTGAAGTAGTAGATTTTTCTACTTTAGTTTTCCAAATCGAATCGATTGATTAATATTTACTACTAGGTGCAAAAGGCGCAGGTACATCGCTTAGAGCGAGGCCTTGCCTATGACAACCCATCAAACCTTGTCCAAAATCGTGTAAGTGAAATTCAGTCACAAATACCTGCGAACTCTCAAGGCCGAATAACTATGGGGGTTGCGGCAGTAGAGGATGCGAATGGTGTTCGCTCTGTTCTGGTCAGTACAAGTGAACCTCGTGGCTATCTTCGTCCTGGAGTGAGTTTGCAAGAAGGCGAGAAAGTAGTTGTTGGACCTGGCCACGTAGAAGCGGATATTGTCAGCTATGCCAATGCTAACGGATTGAAAGTTGTTGATATCAGTGCGACACGCCCTGTCTGTGCATCATGTCAGAACGTAATTGAGCAGGCAGGGGCCAATGTGTCAACACCATTAAAACCACTGCCAAAGGCTAAACAATGATTGTGCGTTTAGAAAAGGTTGAGAAAGGCCTTGTAGAAAAGCTTAAGTTAGTCAGTCAAGAGCAACGAAGAAGTGCTGTAAAAGTGGCTTGTGAACTTGCTTTTCAGACCTGTCCAGTAGAGGTGCCTATTGTTGTCGAATCTCTTAGGCAGCTACGATCTGGTAATAAACTCACGACTGATCAGGTTTCTGGGCTAGATGCTTTAGCTGCACAGTTAGATGAGAGGTATTTTGACTTGCAAGACAGCCTGGATGAAGGGCAAAACTTAAATGAAGAAGGACTTCAGTTGTTTAGCCAGGCCCGCGCTGTATCGGCGCTGTCCTTAGCTGGTGGAGAGGATTCGCTTATGACATCGACCGAAGCAATATATGAGGCATCATCAGCCGTTGATGATGGAGCTTATATTTTTAAAGCAGTACTTTCGATTTTGCCAGAGTCTTAATCAGCAGGTATTTTGCTTTGTCTGTGATCCGGCGCACTCTTGCGCCGGTATTTTCAGTTGCTGCTGCACCCTGAGTGCACACTCTCTGCACTCAAGTTGCACCCGTTCTGTAGTCTTTCTGCACCCCAGTCTGACGACCTTCGGTCTACCTAACCAATACGCCCTTTTTCAGCATGATTTTTCGCTCCTTAAGGGGAAACCCCTTTGAACCCTGAAGCCTAACGCGCTGCGCTTGTTGGCCCCTGGCCGTCCGATGGCTTCGCCACCGAACCGCCAGGGGCTTTTTGTCGTCGGCTGATTTGGGTCGTCCAGGGTGTGCTGTTACGGGCTGAAAACCGTAACCGTCCGGCGAACTCATCTACCCGATCCCTGCCTGTCGTATCAATGGCCAGCGTAGCCTAGCGCCACGGCATCAACGCCAACCTGTTAGAAAATGGACTTCTACTTATCGCGATGA
>Ga0209888_1000533_pt1 | contig 18264 bp, 17 predicted proteins | sample OrgsoiDNA_201059_FD_185807 | JGI IMG/M metagenome (GOLD analysis project Ga0209888, IMG submission 185807) | Permafrost soil microbial communities from the Arctic, to analyse light accelerated degradation of dissolved organic matter (DOM) -... | ecosystem: Environmental > Terrestrial > Soil >...
CCACACTGCGTTGCGTTATCAGTATGTGCTGACCGCCGACACTGGTTCGGTGCCGCGTCCCTCGTCATTTCGCCTGGACCCAGATCTGCCCAGTGGCTGCGGTCAGCAGTCCAGTGCGACGACTTACTCCAGTGTCAGTGGTTGGGACCGGGGACATCTCGTGACGTCCAACCACATGGATTATGACGAGACCTACATTCGTCGTGCCAACTACATGACCAACATCGTGCCGCAGGTGGGCACCTTCAACCGCGGTATTTGGAAGCAGGCGGAGGAGGTTGCCGAGTGCTATCGGGATCTGGCGACGGTCCAGGTCTACGGCGGTGTGGTGTACAACGATCCGTCGAACGACTACTTCCTGGCCTCCCATGGCATTCGCACGCCTGACTATTTCTGGAAAACCGTTGTTACCACGAATGCAGCCGGGAAGACCCAGGCCATCAGTTGGTACATTCCCAATCAGGCCGGCCTGGGCAATCTGGATACCTACATTCGCAGTATCAATGAGCTTGAAGCCGAGGTGGGTGCAGAGAACGTGAACATCCCGGTGTCGGCCAGTGTGAAGGCGCAGAAGCCGGCGGCCACATGGCCAAAGCCGACTGGATGTGACCTCAGCTAGAGAGGGGGCTGCGCCAGGGGAAGGCGGTAGTTTCCCCTTTCCTTGGCGCGGTAAATACCGGATCGATTGTTCGGTGGTGAGCACCACTTCCACGTTAGGGCAAAGCCCAGCGCAACGATGATGCAGACATAGAACTTCACACTGAAGGGGTTGGCCAATTAGTCGTATTGACCGGTTGAGCCCACCGTCCCTTTTTCATCGTTTCCTCCTCGAAAGCGCCCCCTCGCGCCCAGGGCTTGGCCACCTTCGAAATGTACATCGTAGACGTGTTGTCTGGAGCTCGGTGATTGCCATTAGCCGTTGCACGTCCCTACGACAAGCACCGCTGTGGGCGTTGCGGAACTCAAGAAACCCGCCCTGTGGGCGATATGTCACTCACCTACGTAATTGGTTTTCCCATCAAATGAAGAAGCTAATAATTGCGGTGTGTGCGCTCGCTTTGCTTTCCGGGTGTGTCACCAAGAGCCTGAGTGTTGAAGACCGTCAGCAAATCAAGACCATAAAAATTCTTCCGGTGTTTGTCGCAGTAGACAATTTCAAGTACACGAGTATGGATCAGGCGTGGGGGGCTGGCCTGGGCGCTGGTGTCGGTGCGGCCACTGGAATGGTCGCCGGTGCTTCGAACGCCGGGACGAGCGCGTTGGCTGGCGTAGGGACGGTGGCAGGAGCGAACGCTGCCGATGTCTCGACCGTAGACGTCTCTCGGGCAATCCGGAATAACATGCAAACCCACGACATCGACTTGGGCAAGTTGGTCCGCAAAAGCTTTGAAGATCGCGTCAGGCGGGAGCATTTGTTCACCATCGTCGCTGATGGCGAGCAGGCGGATGCAGAGATCGAAATCATGGTCATGCAGTGGGGGCTTTGCTTGAAGAACTTCAGCACCGTGCTGTACCCCGTCATTGGCGTCAACGGCGCCATGAAGCGCAACGGCACTTCAGTATGGCGAAATTTCGAAACTATCTCGGTGTTCAATGACGCCAACACCACCGCCTATACCCCTGAGCAGTACGCGACTGATCCCGAAGCCCTGCGCTCCGCTTTTACCAAAGTGTCTGATCTGGCGATCGGCAATCTGGTGGAGGACATGAAAAAATAATCTATCGCTGAACGGGCGACTCATTGGGGGCTGTATCTATTCAGGGGGATGCAGTCCGTGAGTGGGCACGAATATCTGGTTGGCCGATTATTGCCTGTTATAGCATGTTGATGCACATAAGGAATTTTTACGTAAAAACTAATGTCTGAGGCAACCTGCATTACGCAACTGGGTTTAGCGTCTTCTCCACTGATATACGGGATTTTTTTGGTTGCTCCATAGAGAACGCTCGGCATAATGGTGTAATTTAAATTTAGGGGTTTGACTGGTCTTTGAGTCTGCTTTAGGGGGTCAAGTCAACTCAGTGAAAATATGTAAATTTTATTGAAGTTACGTGTTTCTATACGGAGTTGTTGGGTGATGAACGGAAATGAACGTAGTGTTGATGTGGGTGTGCAAGAAAGTCTTAAGGAAATGCGGCGTTTGGCTGGCAAGATTAAACGCCGCACTTCGGAGTCTTTGGATGAAATGAAGGATCTAGAACGTAAATGTCAAAGTAATATCGATGAGCTCAAGTATCAGCTGAGTAAGGAGCTAATTGAGAAGGCTAATGCGCCTGTCAGTAGAGCTGTCAGTGTTCTAGGTCTTGTTCTTGCGGCGATAGTTGTTGTCGGTTCCACGTTCGCTTGGCTGACAGCCAACAACCTAAAGTCTACGTTGCAAACGCTCATGACTGAGAAGATTGAGGGTTGGCTTTCATTAAGTGATGATAGCTCAGAAGCTAGCAAGACCCTCGACACTTATCGAACGCGCGCCTTGCTTGATTCCTACATGATTCAGCTCGCTAGGCGTAAGTCTCAAAATGATGCCATGGTGAGTTTGAATTTTAAGGCTGGGGATGAGAAGCGGCTTCTGTCCATCATTCAGTCATCATCGTCGGATCGTCAAGATTTTTACGACGCGTTGCGTTTGCTAGGGGTGGCAGATGGTGAGTGGGGGATTATGGGTGGGGATAATGATCTGGGGCAACAGCTTGCTGGATTAATTAGAGATCCATATTATGACTCGATGAGAAAGCTTGATATATTGCAAGTTCTTTCGCGTGATCGTAATTTGCTGGATGTGGAAGCGGGCTATTTAAAAAACGAATCCGCACCAGAATCGTTTCGATATCAGTCATACCAAAATTTAAAGGGGTACCCTAAAGGCTCGATTCCAGGTGAGCTTGCTTTTGGGTATGCAATTGGACTGTTAAAAACCTCCAAAATCAGTTACAAGCTGGATGATGCTCTTGAGTATATCGCTTCGGTTGAAGCATCTAATCCTGATTTAGAGGCGTTCCTCGACACGCTGCAGGAACGCCAGCGGGAACTCAGAATGGATTATCGTTTGGCTGTCGCCAAAGGACTCATCGCTCAATTGCCATCACCAAATAGCCCGAGCTTTGGCGAGCCAATGGATAGTGAGCCGGTAGATCGGGGTATGATCCGTTCCAAAGTGGCGCAACTGATGTCGTCGTTGCTTGACGACGGCTTAATGCTGAAAGTGGACGAAAACTTTTCCGGCAGGCCCTATCTTAAAGTTGTCTACACCCAAGCGTCCGGTGTCGGAACGTCAAAGCAATTTCCGTTGGATCGCCTCCTGGAAGACCAATTACTAATACAGGAGATTTATAAGCGCCAGTACCCTAAAGGGTTAGACCGTTTTGTTCGATTTTTCTCGACCGTCGATAGAGGCGAAATTGTCACATTGCCGAAGTTGACGGTGTCTACCAAAAGCCTGGGGGGTGGGCATGATCCATCACTGCCGAAAGATATTGTTGGTCGGCTAGAGTTTGACCAAGATGGAAAACTTAAGTTTGCTTGGAGGGACAGCTTAGGTGATTGGCAAACCAGTAGCATTCAAACGCTAAGCGATGCAACTGTTAACATTACGTTTGACAAGAACTACATTTTCAATCGCGATATGACCTTAACTGACTGGATTTTCTAACAGGGCTGCAGCGAATCAGGAGTGGCTGTCCTGATTTTTGACGTTCCCTACAGCCGTGCCCACGGGGTACCACCCGAACGTATTGACGAGCAGGTACAATTTTCTCGCGATGTCCTCTTGCTCGTTCTGGCGAGAGTTTGGAGGCAATCCATTCCCTGGTGTGTTCCGGCGCCAGCTCCAAGGGGCGTCGGTTGTGGATATTGACCATGCCCTGGTCGCTGGTGGCGGTGATGATCACGAAGCCATCGCTCTCGTGAGGCTCCAGCCCGGGGTGAACCTGGGCCAGGGCTGTGAAAAGCATCGGTGCCTGGCTCTTCAACTGAATAAAGTACGGCTGCTTCTTCGGGGCACTGGGATCTTTCACCAGTTCGTATCAACCGTCAGCTACCACCTGCGCGCGTCCTTTCGGCCAGATCCGTAGAACCACCTGGCAGCGATCACGGACCGATTCCTGGGTGCTGAGCGTAGTGATTGAAAAGGCGGCCCTTGAGCTGGCGGGAACGCTATGCCTTGAACTGGATCAGCCCGGCGCACCCAAGCAGGATATGTGCTGCAGCCGGATGTTCGGCAGGCGGCTGAAGGAACTGCTACCGATCAAGGAGACCGTGAATGGTCGTGGATGCCCTCGACCAACTCTTTCGGCCCGGCTTCAAGTACAGCAAGGCCGAGATTCTACTCCTCAATCTCTGCCAGCGAGGCGAATACACCGATGACCTGTTTGCTGCCTCTCAACCCGCCAGCACCTCGAAAGTGATGACTGTACTGGACCAGATCAACAACCGATGGGGCAGGGGAACGCTGCGTGCAGCCAGCGTCCCGCTGAACCCCGAGTGGGGCATGCGCCGGGAGATGATAAGTCGCAGCTTCACCACACGGCTGGATCAGCTTTGGAAGGTGTCGTGCTGCTGAGTATCGGACATACTTGCTTCGCGCCAATTCCAGTCGTGCGTGGACGTTCTTGATATTCCCAGAAGTTGACGTCCATTCAGATGAGTTTGAACATAGGGTATGCTTACCGGATCACAAGGACGACCATTCGTACGATGTATCGATGATGGAAATGGAACTCAGACCCGAAATGGAACGCGGTTCAAGCCCAGCCTCGCGAGGGCCGGCCGGCGCTTATATCGAAGGCGAACTTGGTGCTCTCTATCTGCTCGCTCTGCTGACGGGCAATCGGGCGCCGGGTATGCCAGACGCCCGAGTCGTCAGCGTCCGATTTCAAGGTACCGAGCAAGGGTTTAAGCTGGATGATCTGATCATCTTTGGTATGGGGCCGACCGGCGACTACATCCTCGAAATCCAGTCGAAGCGGGATATCACGTTCTCGCCGGGGGACAATGTCTATCAAGACGTTGCCTCCCAGATTGCGCGGAGCGTGGTGGGTACCGTTCCTGCGGATCGACACCTTCTCGGCATCGCTACGCAGCGGACCAGCCGTAAGATTTCCGGCGCTTATCAGGATGTGTTGAAATGGGCGCGGACGATAGAGAGCGCAGCGACGTTCTTCACTCGGCTAAACGCGAAGGGCATCGCTAGCAAGGATATGCGCGATTTCGTCGCGACGACACGAAAGCACTTGGTCGTGGGCGGTGTCGCTGATGACGACGATGTTATCTGGCGGCTGTTGCGGCGGATGCTCATCCTTGAATTCGACTTCGAAGCGACATCACCAATCGCCCGGACCTATGGGTATGCGCTCGCCCGTACGGCGCTAGCCGACGAGGACGTCGGCCGTGTCGAGGCGCTGTGGAGCCGGCTGATCGACTTGTCAATCAAGACCGGGACTACCGGCGGTGAAATTGACCGGACGACCCTCGGGGCCAATCTCGCCGAGGCGGGGTTCCGGCTTACTGGCGGCCGCGAATATGGTGCTGCACGCGCCAAACTTGCCGAGCTCGCGCAGAATACGCTTGCTCATATCGGCACGAGTGTGGCCGGGGTGACCTTGCCTCGGCTGGAAGCAATCGCGGCGGTCGACGATGCATTCGAAGCGCATCGTTTAGTGGAGATCCACGGGGATCCCGGCGTCGGCAAATCCTGGGTTCTTCGTCATCTCGCCGAGCGTGTTGCGCGCCAGGCACCGATTATCGTCCTCGACCGGGATGCAACGCCTCCAGGTGGCTGGCTTCCGTTTTCAAACGCTCTCGACATTCCGGGATCGGCGGTCGAGTTCCTGACCGATCTGGCCACAAGCGGCGGCGCGATGCTCTTCATCGACGGCATAGATATGTTCGACGATGTTGGGCGCCAACGCACTATCGCCGAGCTCGTGAGGGCAGCGAGCGCGATTCCAGACTTCAAGGTGGTCGTCACCACACGCACGGCCGGCAGTGTCGATGCCGAACTTTGGCTCGACGATCAAATCGTTGCCGCAATGGGTGGCGCGCACCCGATACAGGTCGGACCTCTGTCGGAGGATGAAGTCGCGACCCTGGTCGATCAAGCACCGCATCTCCAATCGCTGCTGGATCCGAAGCATCCTGCTGCCGGGCTTGCCCGCAATCTCTATCGACTATCTCGGCTGCTGAAAGCGCCTGGCGCTACCGGGATCCGGACCGAGGCCGCGATGGCTGGATTCTGGTGGCGGAGTGCGGACGGCGCGCCTGTAAACGACGTTCGTGCCGCGCAGAGGCTGATGGCCGCGCTCGCCGCCAGCGCCCTGAAAGGCTCTGGAGGGCTTGAAGTTGCCGAAGATTCGGCGGCACGTTCTCATCTGATCGGAGCGTTGACACTCAGGGAAGTGTGGCGCGACCGGCTCGACTTCCATCACGACGTGCTGCGCGACTGGGCGATAGGCAGTTATATTTCTGAGGACTCCCAGCGTCTGGCTGCTCTGGACTTGGGTGTGCCGGTCTCACCGCGCGTCGCCCGCGGCATCGAGTTCGCCGCCCGCCTAGCGCTCGAGTCGGGTGCAGATTGCAGCAGGTGGCTCCAATTGCTCGAGCAGCTCTCAGTCTCCGGGGCGCATGGGTCTTGGCGGCGTCAGGCGATCCTTGCTTTGTCGCGTTCGGAGGCCGGATACGAACTGCTCGAAAAGTGCAGCAGCGAATTGCTTGCGGACGGGGCGACTCTCCTCGTCGAATTATGCACAACGATTGCCGCGGTCGAGACCGTAGCGACGACCGACCTGATGACTGCACAGGACAGGACCAAGATCAATCTGCCGCGTTCTCATCGTGTCGATGTCACTGGATCCGCGATGTTGGTTTTACGCTGGGTGCTGGTCCATATTGCCGAAATCCCGATTTCGGCGATCGGTGCGGTGGTCCAACTGGTCGAGATACAGCTCTATCTTCTCAAGTATGTTCAGGTGTTCGCTCGCAAAATCGCTGTCATGCTGTTCAACTGGCTACGACAGCTCGACGTCTGCGACGCCGAGGTGACGATGCCTGGTGAGCGTAACCTCGGGCGAGTAGCGAGCGACGCGCGAAGCAGAATGATCGAGCAACTTCGCCTGAACGCTCTGTTGCTCGGTAGCTTCGCGCCTGATGAGCTCAAGGCCTATCTCAGGGCGGTTGGCAGCGAGCGGAACAGCTACAAGGTCGATGCGATCCGGCAGTTTTCGAAAGTGATCGCGCCGGTTGCGCCCGCCGAACTGGCGGAACTCGTGTTAGCGAGCCTCCTCCAGACGCGGGAGCGGCGTGGCAGCCGTGACCGCATGATGGGGCAGACCTTCACCTTCGCCGACAACAACTATTTGCCTGCCTCGCCGGCGCAGCCCCCATTCCTTGATCTGTTGGAGTCCGCGCCCGTCGAAGGATTGAAGCTGATCCGGACACTGGTCGCGGAAGCGATCGCATTCAGCACTGACACGCACGCGCCGATAGATTCTGGCTTCACCGTCGATTTCAGCGGCGGGCCACGCTTCTTTCCCCGGACCGACAGCTATCTCTGGTCGCGGGATCAATGCCGCGAATATTCGGCGGCCTCCGGGCTCAAGGCGCTGGAGGCCTGGAGCCATCAAAGGCTCGATGCTGGCGCTGCAGTGGATGAAGTGCTCGCAGATATCCTCGGGCCCGAGGGTAGCTGTGCGGCGTATCTCCTGATCGCGGTCGATGTGCTGCTGTCGCATTTCGACGTAGCACGCGATGCACTGGCTCCGTTCATCGCGGTACCGGAGCTACTGGCCGCCGACCGCTTGCGTCGGGACCATGATCACTTGGGGGTCGGGATTGATCAGTTCGTGAGCGGGAGGGAGCCAGGCGCGGAAGTCATGCTCGCTGATTTGAAGGGCCGCCCGTCGCGACACGTGACCCTGTTTGACTTGGTGCACTGTTATCTGGAGGATGATCCCATAGCAAACCGCCTGCGCGAGCAGTTGGGGGCCGTAGTCGTGAGCCTCGAGCCCATTCAATCCTACTCGAACTGGAGTGACGCGCGGTTCATCGCAAGGGTTGCCAACAATATGCTGCAGCGATCGAACTGGACCGACATCGGGGAGGGGAAGCTAGCCTATCGATCTCCAGCAGACGAGTCCGCGCATCTCGAAGCTATGGAGAAGCAGCGGGTTGCACGCATGAATTTGATCGAGATCGAATCGCGCATTAATTTGGCGATCGATGGCGGAGGCAAGCACGCTACCGCCGCGACGGCGCGCGATGCGGTCGCCTATGCGGGCGGCGACCTTCCAGACGATAGAGATACCGATTATCTCAAGTCGCGCTCTACCCGACTGATTATGACGGCTCTCCTGGTAGCCCGCGATGGTGACGACGCCCTGCTCGAAGTTGAGGAGGCGTGGGTCCGAGAGGTTGTCGCTATCGCGCTCCAGGAGTGTTCTGATCGCGGCGGCAGATCAAAGGATACGTTGCGCTTCAATCGGCCGGCGATTGCGATCCTTGCTCTGATCCATCTCTGGGCCCGGAAGGAGGGTGAGATAGACCGGAACGCGCTGATTCGGCTCGCTACGCGTGAGGATCGCAGCGCGGCTCCGGCATTCTCAACCGGACTCGAGCGGATCCTCAAAATCGAGCCCAAGCTTTTCAAGGCAGCGATGCGCGCTGCATTTGCAAGCATGGCTTGGCGTTGGAAGAGCTACGACGAGGAGGACGAGGCAGAGCATGCGCGCTTCGGCGAGGAGCGGGTAGCGACGGTCGATGCAGCAGTCGCGGCCGAGATCGCCTGGTTGGATGGCGAGGCCGAACCTGCCTGGCCGGCCTGGCCCGAGGAACGCCCGCATCTGCGGCGCGGCTCGCGCATCCACGTTTCTGGAGTCGTCACGTCGGCAGAATTCGGGGAAGACGAGACGATGAAGACTTCGGTCACTGAGCCGTCGTCGATCATCCACGTCGACAGCAAGACGTCAGCGCAATGGCTAGCGATGGTCCAAGCCGTGCCCAAGGGGTCAATCGAGTGGCGGCAGGAGGTGGTCGAGGCTTATGTCGACTGGACCGCGCGAATGAACGGCCTAGGTCTGCCGATCGATATCGAGATCGATCGCTATTCGCACGACTGGAATCTGCACTACTACGCGCTGTTCGCCGAGCGGTTGCTCGATGCCGCCGACGCGTCGTTCGAAGCTGATCTGAAGCTCGTGACAGATCTGCCGGACGAACCGTTCGGCGAGGTCGTGCAGACTGTCATCCATTCTGCTGACGCGCTCTATTGCAATGATCCGCTGCGTCCGGCCGCACGAGCTGCCGATTTGCGTGCCCGTTTGGCGCAACGAGTGATGGTACTCCGCAGGTGGCGATATGCCGACGATCCGGCGAACTCACGGATCGACATGCAAATCGGTGGGATCATTGCAAAGATAATGTTGAACACTTACAACCCGTTCAACGGGACGCAAAGTTATCTGCCTCCCTTGCTGTTCGATCGCGTCGACCCGCTCCTTCCTGCAATGAGACCGCTGCTGCCAGGTGGCCCGACGGCCTTCGTGGCCATGTGCACGATGAACCTGCTTTTGGTTGCGCCGCGCGCGCGTCATGTCGACTTCCTGCTCGAGGCGACCGAGGCTTGGTTTGGTCGCACGCAGGCGCCGGGACTGTGGATCGACCTGGGCATTGGACGGAAGGTAATCCAATGGTTGGAAGTGGCGCTCATTCAGGAGCCGGGGTTGCTCGCACCCGCGCATCCATTGCGCGCTCGTATCGACCGCGCGCTTGGTCGGTTAGTCGGTGTTGGCGTTGCCGAGGCCCATGAACTCGAATTGAAGTTCGAAGCGGCGGCCGGGGGCATAGGCAAGAAAACAGTCTAATTCTAGATGACCAGCAACTGCGCTCTCTTGGGGGGCAAGCAAGCTGACACCGGTGACCCCTTGGATGGACCGCTTTCGGCTGAGAACAGCACCGTTATTGCCAAAAGATCGACTCGGAATCCCTGCTATGCGGGCTCGCTTGCACACCTCTTTGGCTCGCTACGTCATCGTCTGGTTAAGTCACACTATCCCCGTGCTCGAGAAGTACTGAGGTGAAGATGCTCATCGATAGTAGTCAGTTTCGCTTAGTAATATCCTTTTCGGATCTGTTCCATTGGCCGGATGACGACGTCCCTGTTTTACTGGACGACTGGAGGCGGGTGATCGAGTTGTTGGGATTTGATGAATCTGAGATAGCGGCGCTTTATGATCTTTATTTCGACGAGACTCCGATTGGTCAAGGTGACGTTCACGCTTTCATCAATAACGCCCAGCCAGAGAATACACTGATCTTCGACTTGTACCGAGGCCTGACAGATCAGTTGGATATTATTGCAGTTGCTATCAGCGTTTCCAGGGAGCGAATTACCCAGGCCAAGCTATTACTGCGGCATGTATTCGATTTGGCTTCTTGTCAGATTCACTATGAGGAAGGGAGATTTTTGCAAACCTTCAAGGAGATGACCAATGCTGAGGGCTATCCAAAAGTGATCGGGGAAAGCGCCTATCATCAACAACTTCTGATTAAGCACTGCTAACGCATCTGGATGCTTGGTTTACTTATCGGCAGTTCTCAAGCACGATCATAATATCCGTACGGGTCGAGAGGGGGCAGTCACGAGTAACTGAGGCTGACCCAAAGCCACCGGGTGTGAGGACTATCTCTTGCTTGAAACGAACAACTCCATGCAGATTTACACTGATTACAGCGCATCGCGGCCAAGACTGATAAAATCGATTAGCTTCCTAAGTAAATGTAAATGACGATGAGACGCCCACAATGAGTAATGAACTGAGCGAGGAGGAGATGCGCTTGGCGCTGTTTGGCCCCTCCAGCCCAAGCACCGATCCTGTACCGGCGCCAGAACCTGAACCAGCATTCGTGCCCCCTCCTGCGCCAACTCCCAAGCCTCGACGAGTTGCGAAAGCACTCTCGCCAAAGCTGCGAGTCACGCTGCGGGCTACCAAGCAGTTTGGCGGTGACGTCGAGGTGCTGACCTATGATGCCAATACCCTGAGCACCTTCATCGCGGAACAGGAGGCCAAGGCCGAGGCCAAAAAGAAGAAGTTCCGGTATTTCGAGTTGGTGTCGATCAAACCCATCTAGCGTCTGTGATTCAGCTCACCGGATAGCTAGCGCCGGTAGGGTCGGTCCCACTTATGGCCCTCTTTCACTCACGCGCACATTGAGTAGAGGGGTGGAAAAGACACGATTGCAACCATCAGCCTCCTGGCCATGACTGCCAAGCAGATGCGTATTAGGCGATACCAAGTTGGCACCCGCCGCGGCTACACCTGCAAGACTACATCTTGCGGTGATATCATTGTGGTATTGAGTGATCGGCCACGCAATCAAGGAGATTTATGCGTTTATTGGGCATTATGGCCGCTCTCGGCTTGGTGTTATCGGGGTGCGCTGGGCAGGAGGCACTTACCCAAGAGCAAGTGAAGGACAAGGTAAGCGTCCAGTCTGGCTACCCAGGCTGTGCGGCCTGCTACAAGGTCAAGACCTTCAGTTCACCGGTTGTGGCAAGTCTCAGTTCGCGGGTTTCCGAAAATGGCCGGGCAGGCTGGCTGAATGCGAAGGTGCAGTTGGTCGCCACCAATTACACGCCGCAGAATCTACCTAAATACCGTCTCCGCCTGGAAATGGTTAATAACGGTGTATTTGGTTCCGGCGTCGAGGTTCTGCTGAAAGATGCCGGCGGTGGGCAAAAGAGTCTGCCGCAAGTGCCTCCTGCCCAAGAAAATCGCCAGTGCTTTAGCGACATGGGGTCTGGCTGCTCATGGACGCAGACCGTAGAGTTGCCGACTGCCGCAGTACAAAATGCACTGGCCACGAAACAGGGCCTCGACCTGTTTGTCGGTGTGAAGGTGATCAGCAAAACACAATCGAGCGATGGCTATCGACCGACTACTCGAGAGTCCCATCAACTGATTGGGAAAAACTTCAATTTATCCTCGCAAGTGCTGCTCGGCTTCACGGAGGGTGTTCAGCTTGCCGGTGGGCAGCTCCCGTCGGCTCAGACAGAGGGCGTCAGGGCCCAAATGCTTTCCGAGGATGCCGAAGCGCACAACCGAGCGAGGGGTGAACAGTTGGTGCGTGAGCGCCCGCTGAAACAGAAGCTTGGCGCGCAGCTCTGCCGACCAGAGGGGGGATGGGTCAGCGTCGGCTTTGTAGAGCAGATTACCCAAGATAAACTCCAGATCCGCATCGCCGATATGTATTGGGCCACCAACCCCAGGTTGCATCAGCCTGGATTCAGAGAGTCCATCATTTGGGATAGCCCGGATGCCTGGGCGCTGTGCGGCAACGGCTGAGATATAGCGAATAGCGAGCACCTGGAATTGACCACCGCAGTGAGTGGTCATGTTTCTGAGTGTGGTTGGGTAGTGGAGCAGGGGCGAGGCAGCGGTCACATGACAACCTTGCCCAACCGACCGCTCCATCTAGAACCGCATCTCATCTCCGTGGCTTCGGTAAAGGAATTCCAATGTGTCGCGTTTTAGCACTGACCTTGTTCTTTGTTCCCGTCTTCGCCTTCGCCGACTGCGATGCGCAAATGAGCGAGTGGGCTCAAACCCTGCACCCGACGCTGACATTCGATGTTGAGCACGCCTTCTGCGCTGCCTCATCCAACTCCCCTAACCATTTCGTCTGCATCAACTCGCTGACCAGGCCGTTCTCCAGGGACTGTATGAGACCGATGCCGAAAAGGCCTGCGCTGTGATTTCCCGTGTTTTTCGGATCAGGTAACTTTCGATACCCATCACCGGCTCGACGCGTCAGTGATCATCAGGGGGGAGGGCGGACAAAAAATGCCCTGAGGCAGCTCACACATTCCCACCCCAACAGGCTCCGGCCGTGCAATAACGACACATTCCCAAAGGATTGAAACCATGACTCGCCAGCTTGGTCTTCGCGTCTGCGATCGGTGCGGAGACACGATCACCAATTACTGCCCCACCGTCGAAACATTTTCAGCTATCGGTGCACTTCACGAGCCGGACGAACAGGCACTGTTCGGCGAGATAGTCAGGCGTGAGGGTATCGACCCCGCCATCGTTCGGGAGTACTTCCAGCACCGGATGATTCCGCTCTGCAAGCAGAAAGTCGCCCATTGCCCGTTCTGCGGCGGACAGCTGAGAACCTGGAAAGCTCGACAATGCATGCACTGCTTTAAGGATTGGCACTAATGCTCAATGTTGCCCTGCAACCGAAGGCCTGAGTCACGATCAATAAAACGGGAAGCCAGGCTTCCCGTTCATCCGCAGAGCGCTGTCAGCTGCTGAAGCCGACGCCCTGTCCATCCAGGACCGAATCCATTTTGAGCTGTGCCAGCTCAATCAGATGCACCACACCCATCGCGACCTTGCGGTTCGAACCGGTTTGGTTATCGGCGTTTTCATAGGCTGTTGCAGCCGCGGATTGCAGGATCGAGTAGACATTGGCCAGGGCGTCTTCCTGACTCCCTGGGTCGTGCCGATGATCATGCAGCACGGCGATAGGGGTCGGTTTCGAACCTGCGTCCGGACCGATGTTGTAGTGAGACAAAGCCCGGTCGGCAATACGAGGGTCGATGGTTTCAACGTTGGGTATTACAGGTGGGTTGGGGGTGACCTTGAACATGGCGAAATCCCGATATGTAGGTGGCGCTACCACCATTCGCTCGCACACGAATAAGGGTGGCAGCCGTACGCAGGTGTGCAAGACCAGGCATATCGGACCCCGGCAGACTCGAAAGTCTCCTGCGCACGGCCACCATTAAGCAGGCGTCGCAGGCATAGGATTACCTGCCGACACAGCTTGTTTGAGGGCGCGTGAACACCGATATGACCGGACTTGCACGTCCGTATCATCAATTGTGTGATGACGGAGCAAGACTATCCGCGGCATTCGGCTCAAACAAGCGGTCAGGATTTTCTAGGAAATTTCACTCAAGGGAAAGGGAGATCTCTTGCCGATCGCTGAAATTGCCAGCTTCTGCGAGAGGTCACGAGCGCCAATCATCCTGTGTTCGATCCTGATGGTTGAAAGGGACAGCTGATGGGGGGGCAGCAGTTGAGCCGGCGGCTGGAGCGAGAGTCTCAACGTAACGTGAAGGTAATGTGGCTGACCGTTTGGGAGACATAGACAGAGGTTGGCTATTTCGAGCGGCTGACCGGCAGGACAGGTGAGCCGCTAGCCTGAAAGATTGGCCTTCAGAGTTTGATCAATTCTTGACTGGGCGTTGTGTTGACAGAAAAGTCTGGGCCCCGCAGAAGCCTTCGGATGTCCTTGACCTCTCCCAGCATGATGGCGTGCAGGCTAGAAGGCATTAGCTTTGCGCTGGCGTATTCTGTCCATGACCAAAGACTCCCAGACTCGTGACCAAAGTCCGGTGCGAGGGTGTGCCAGTTCTTGGCGTCGCGCTGTTGAGTGAGGTCGCAGGTGGCCAAGTAGAGTTTCCGCAGCTTGGTATCGAACTCTGAGATATTCACTCCCCAGTTGTCGATCACGCAGGTGCGCACGATTTCTTGAAGTTTCGGATGTAGGCCTGTGAGTATGGCATTCTTGGCCGCGCGCACGACCTGATCGCGTTTATCCCCTTGATAGGGCCCTCCAGCCTTGGCTTTGTTCAGGGCATCTTGCATCGCTTTCAACGTAATATCGTAGGCGTGCAGGATATCCAGGCAGTGCTCTTGCTCGGCATCGCGTCCATCCATAGAGCCCGCGGCATCGATCTCCACGAAGATCTGCCGATTACCTGGTGCCTCTACGTAGTTGGTCGTGTGGCCGCCGGATATCATCAAACCAGTGGCATAAAGGCCTGGTGCCAGATGGTAGGCTTCGTTATCTCCCTCGTAGGCTGTTTGCAAGATTTGCACATGGGACGACCAGCCCCTGTAGGGTCTTTGCTGACAGACAATGTTGAACTTGGGGGCCAGTACATGCACTGGCGGAGAGGTGATGCCGCAGTCCATGGGGTCTGCCCCCTTTGCATTGAGCTCCTCTCGGGTGTGGAGCTCGGTCGAGACGCGAGCGAGCATACTGCCTCCTTGGCTGCTTTTGTTTGATCATCAGGGGGGGCGGATGAATCGGGGCGCTCGCGGGTAGCTCTCCGAGCTTCGGCCGAAAGAATAGACGGCAATTGGCAGTATTGCCCGTTAGCCAGGAACGGTAGGTATCGCTAATACCTGTGTAATCTTTCTGATATGGCCAACTGGCAGCCATTGCGCGGACTGGACAAAATGTCGTCAGAGGCGCTTGCTGCTGACATAAAAAAGCCCGACAACGTCGGGCTTGAGTAAGGTGTTGTCGCGTGGGCGAGTCAGCTCATGAAGCAAGCAATTCGTCCTTGAGTGACAGGAGCAGATACGGCGTCTCTGGGTCTGTTTCCACCAGGTTGAGTGTCAACTCCAGAGAGGACTGTTTCGTGCGGCGCCCGGTGTGCAGCCGCTGATAGAGCCCGAAATGGACCTGTCGAGCATCCGGTTGCCGGTGATGCGCTTTGCCCACGGCGTGCAACAGATCCAGCAGACGACTTTCGTAGGTTGAACCACATCGGTGCTGATTGCTCTGCACCGCTTTGTCCCAGGCCAGTGGCGTGACGGACAGTGAGTACTTCATCTTACTGACGCGATCTTGGTTCGGTTGTGGGGACATGAGACTTCTCCAGTTTAGAGAAACCACCTGCCCCGGCCGGGAGGTGATTTCCCGGTGACGGTTATTGAGGCTTGATCAAGCCTTGAGTATCAGTAGGTGCAGCAGGTGACGCCTGTATCGTGGAGCGCCTTTAACACAGGCTCTCGCCATCTGGGTGCAATCAAAAAACCTTTCAGCTCCTTGGCTGTTTGACGGGCAAACCTCGCCGAGTCGTAGGCTTCTGCACGCATATCCGCGTTGGCTTGTGCGAGCAGTGCCTGTATCCGTGCTTCAAGCGCACACGCTTCATCAGCCGTACGACAGGGACGTCGCCAAACGATCTCAGAGGGGCCGACAACGCCCGAGAGCACCCGTTGAACATCAGCGCGTTCACAGATCACGGGGCCTCGTTTACAGTCCTCGGACGGGGTGTAGTAGACCTCTACCGTGCGCGGATCGAACGACTCCGCTGCACTCAGTTTCGGATACGCATGCAGCTCCTCGAACCGTGAGGTACAGAGCACAATGGTGTCTTCAATCAGACCCGCATGCCCCACCTCGTACGCGCCGGTGACTTGGTAGTAACCCACACGCGGCGCTTCTTCCGGCAAGCGCATGACACCGCTGCAGATGATCGTGAACTGCCGCTGGAACGCATCCAGGCGCAGAAACGAATCAGGTGTGTAGGGATTCCGAATGAACGGAAAAGGTAGGCACAACACATTCAGTGGTTTTCCCATGATGCTCTCCTGGGGCGGGACGGATCTCGCCCCATAGGGCGAGATTCCCTATGGATGGATGTAAGGATGAAGCAGTTGCTCAGGCGCCGCGGAAGTCACCCAACATCAATTGAGCCGCGTGAAGACGATCAGCCGTGCGAGCGGGTGTAACCTGTTCGTAGCCGGAGCCGCAGAGTGAGGTACCCGTCTTGCCGGCCCGACGAAAGATCAGCGGCATGGCTGAGGGTGTTGGGTGGGCGTAGCCGAGAAGCAGCACGCCCATGAAGTGAAGGCCGATCAGCAGCGGACATCGCAGGGAGCCGGCGTTCGATCAGCGTGTCAGCTTCTGCGCTGACGAGGTAAAAGGTGAGCCGCTGAGGCTCTTTGCAGCAGCTATTGGGCATGGTGATTCTCCTGGTTCATGAAGCGGAACGCGGAGAAACACTTCGCCCGGCGGGGAAGGTTTCCCCGCGTGGGTGGGTACAACGGATACTGTTACGCCAGATACTTGAGTCCAGAAGTGACCAAGCCGGATGATGCACCGGCTGCGGCACCTATGATCAACAAGAGACGTATCGTCAGGTTTTTGCCCAAGATCTCCACCTTGGCGTCAAGCTTCACGATGCTTTTCTGAAGCTCGGAGATGTCGGTCTTCAATTCAGTACGAAGTCCGGAGAATTCAGTACGAAGCGCCGAGATATCCGTTTTCACTTCGCTACGAAGTACCGCAATGTCTGCTTTCACCTCGGTACGGAGTGTTATGACATCGGTTTTACTAGCAAGGACTGAGGTCATCTCTTTCTCCATTGCCTCAATGACGGCAGTAGCATGTACGTCTGGAACGTTGGATGCGACCAACGCTTTGTATAAAACCGTTTCCATTTTCATGGAGCCTCCAAAATTAAGGGAGGGCCTGGCCCATACGGGCGAGGCCCGTATGGGGGGGGAACAGTGATCAACAGCAGTGCTTCCATCGACAGAGGTCGATCGGTCGCGCTACTGGAAGCGTTGCGACCTGGGGTGTGGATCATGCGCAATGGCGCATCGTAGCTTCCCGGATCCAAGCTACATGGACATGGTGCTGACAACGTCAGCGGTATGCCCCCACACAATGAACAACGCTGCAGAGGGCTGTCAAAACCCGAACTGCTACAAGCTTTTTCAGGTTGTTGGCGCATCGACTAGAGCAGGGACCAGGACTACAAATTTGGTACCTCTGGCCGTGTAGGAACCTTGCTGTTCGACTGGTCGGCCTTTGCTGGGCGATGCCTATATGCGCAGGGGGTGGAACGTGCAGGAACACTTGATCCGGCGGGGAAGCGTTTCTCGCGCCGGTGTACAAAGTGAATAGGAGGGGAGTCGGTACTTCATGGCTGTGCGCCGCTAACTACCTCTCAATTCCTGCGTAAGGTGCTGCCTGACTTCCATGGCGTCATGCAGTATCCGAACGATCTCAATGACCTGGTCATCCGCCAATCGATAGAAAACGACATGCCGCGGTCTCTGTACGGTGCCAGTGGCCGTTGCGGCCTGCTTGCGTACGTTGGTCAAATGAAAACTTCTCAGTCCCTCTGAGAGTTCATCTCGAGGGCTGCTACCCACTCTGTTTGGCGCTTCTGCAAGGTCTTCGATGGCCGTGCGTATGAGCGCCTGGTACCTGATTCTGGCATGTGAGCCAAACTGTACGTGGGAGTACCTGAGAACATCCTCGATATCACTGAGGGCCGTATGAGAGAGACGGTACTTCCCCATGCTCAACGGTTCTTGGTGGGGGGGAGGGCTGCTCGTTCGCCGATGTCAGCCAGGAGCTCTCCCAACTGGTCACCGCCAATCTCGATGAAATGACCTCGTTCCAGGTCCATCAGTCCTGCTGAAGTGGCATGACGCAATGCATCGAGCTTGGCCAGT
>Ga0209888_1000534_pt1 | contig 18262 bp, 24 predicted proteins | sample OrgsoiDNA_201059_FD_185807 | JGI IMG/M metagenome (GOLD analysis project Ga0209888, IMG submission 185807) | Permafrost soil microbial communities from the Arctic, to analyse light accelerated degradation of dissolved organic matter (DOM) -... | ecosystem: Environmental > Terrestrial > Soil >...
GGCGACGAGCACCTGTTGTGGGGCGCCTACGTGGAGTTCGATGCAGCGGTGACCGAGATCGAATTCGAGCGCGAATACCTGCGTTTGCCGGTGTTGCAGGATCGCAAGTCGCTCTACACCTTTTTGCGGGATGCACCGCAGTCGGTGTTTATCCGTTTTCGCAATCGCGAGGGTTTCAGCGCCCGGGTCCACCAGCGTCTGCGCGCCTGTGGCTACGACCATTGGCCGACCCTGGAGCAACTGGCGGTGGAGTTCGATATCCACTTGGCGAGCCTGCGCCGGGCGTTGCAGCGCGAGGGATTTTCCTATCAGGAAATCAAGGACGAAGTGCGCCGGGCCATTGCCTTCGAGCGGCTGCGCAGCACCCCCATGAGCATTGCCGCCATCGCCCAGGAAGTCGGTTTTCGCGAGCCCAGCGCTTTTCACCGCGCCTTCAAGCAGTGGACGGGGGAGAGCCCCGGAAGTTTTCGTTTGCGCGGATCGCCAGGATCAGCACAGCCCTGACGGATTCAGCTATAACCTTCGTTTCATCCATTGCTGCCCACTAACCGAGGAGCCGTTCATGCCGTCCCAGCATCTGACCGAATACGAAGACGCCAATCCGGAAGTTCGCGCCGTCTACGACGACATCATGCACACCCGCAAGGTCGAGCAGGTCAACAACTTCTGGAAGTGCCTGGCCGCGCACCCGCCGACTTTGCGCCGGACCTGGGAGAGCCTCAAGGAGATCATGGCCCCCGGCGCGTTGGACCCGCTGACCAAGGAGCTGATCTACGTCGCGGTCAGCGTCACCAATAACTGTCCGTACTGCATCGCGTCCCACACCGCCGCCGCGCGCAAGGCCGGGATGACCGACGAGATGTTCGGCGAGTTGCAGGCGGTGGTCGGCATGGCCAACGAAACCAATCGCCTGGCCAACGGTTATCGCATACCGCTGGATGAGGCGTTCAAGCTGGATTGAGGCGACGCTTCGGCGTTGCTGACACCACTCAAGGAAGGTTTGTCATGTTCAGTCATATCCAGCTCGGTGCCCGTGATCTGCCGCTGATGATCGCTTTCTATGAGGCGGTACTGGCCGAGCTTGGCCTGGTGCGCATGGCCTGCGACCAGGATAGCGGTCCGCCGGGTGCCGGCTGGCAGATACCGGGGCGGGACTGGCCGCAGTTCTTTGTGCAGAAGCCGTTCAACGGCCTGCCGGCGACCTGGGGCAATGGCGTGCAGGTGAGTTTTGCCGCCGGGTCCCAGGTCCAGGTTCGCGCAGCCTGGACCAAGGCGCTGGCGTTGGGCGCCAGGGACGAAGGCGCGCCCGGCTTGCGGCCTGACTATGCCGCCGACTATTACGGTGCCTATTGCCGTGATCCGGAAGGCAACAAGTTGTGTTTCGTGCACACGGCCCAACTGGCGCAACTCAACGCCCGATAACCTGGTTGAGGCTTTTCGGGCGATCTTGGCTGCGCATCAGCCACAAGGATGTCCGCAAGTCCCCGTAGAGGCGCTGGCTTCCCGGCGGCTGCCGCGTAGGCCCAGCCGGTTGGCGCTCCTACGCGGCCTTTGCGGGTCTCAGCAGCTTGATCCATTCTGCGGACAGGCGATGGCAATCTCCCGGCCAGCGCGCGGTCAGCAGGTTGCCGTCGCGGACCACGAAGCCACGGCCCGGTTTGGCCGCGGAATCGCGCAGCAGCGCTGGCGGGCCCTGGGAAAAGTCTTTTGGACTGGCCAGCGCCGCCTTGATCTCGGACTCGACGGTTTGCGGATAGGTCCGGTAGTAGCGTCCGAGCCACGGCGCGGTGATCAGCCAGGCGGCGAGTTCCATGGTGGTGGACAGCAAGGCGGTGACCTTGCGCCCGTGGAGCACCGAGCGCCCGCTGTCGGGGTCGAGGGTTCGGGCCAGCAGCAGAGGGCCGTGGCACACCGAGGCGACGGGTTTGCCGGTCTTGAAGAAGTGCAGGACGATGCGCTTGGCCACGTCCGACTCCAGCAGGCTGCGCATGCCCTCGGCATGTCCGCCTGGCACGAACAACCCTTCGAACTGCGTGGGGTCGACATCGGCGTAGGCCAGCGGTTGGCGGAAATGCTCGTCAGTGATCATTGTGTTGTAGCTTTGCAGATCGCTGTCGCGGGTCATCAGCATGGGGTTCAGCAGGCCGAAGCCGTGCTCCACCAGACGCGGGTCGGCGTAGGCCGGGGCGCCCAACGGGGTGGCAAAGCGCACCTCGATTCCAGCGCGGCGCATGGCCTGCCAGGGCACGCTGCTTTCGGTGGGGTCGTAGTCGGAGTGGGGGAGCAGGATAAGGATCATGCAGGTGGCTCGATTTCTACGGGGTAGAGAACGAGGATAGCAGCAGGATCGTTACCTGGCCGTGCCGGATAACGCTATGAAATCTGTAGGAGATGGCGCAATAACAGTGTGCGCCGTCCTGTAGGCGTCGACTTGCCGACGATGGCGATGTAAAACTCACCGCCATCATCGGCTTTGTCGGGAACTAGCGCTCGATCGCCAGCGCCACGCCTTGCCCGCCGCCGATGCACAAGGTCGCCAGACCTTTTTTCGCATCGCGCTTGAGCATTTCATGCAGCAGCGTCACCAGCACCCTGCAGCCCGATGCACCGATTGGGTGACCGAGGGCAATCGCACCACCATTGACGTTGACCTTGGCCGCGTCCCAACCCAGCTCTTTACCGACCGACAACGCCTGGGCGGCAAAGGCTTCGTTGGCTTCGATCAGGTCCAACTGGTCGAGGGACCAACCGGCCTTGTCCAGGCAACGACGGGTGGCGCTGACCGGGCCGATGCCCATGATCGCCGGGTCGACGCCCGCGTTGGCATAAGCCGCGATCTTTGCCAGCACCGGCAGGCCGAGGGCCTTGGCCTTGGCGGCGCTCATCAGGATCACGGCGGCGGCCCCGTCGTTCAGCGACGAAGCGTTACCGGCGGTGACCGTGCCGTCTTTCTTGAATGCTGGCTTGAGCTTGCCCAGCGACTCGGCAGTGGTCCCGGCGCGCGGTTGCTCGTCGGTGGCGAAGGCCACCGGGTCGCCCTTGCGCTGGGGAATCAGGATCGGGGTGATCTCGTCGACGAAACGCCCGGCTTCAATGGCGGCAACGGCTTTCTGCTGGGAAGCGGCGGCAAATGCATCCTGGGCTTCACGGCTGATATCGTACTTGGCCACCAGGTTCTCGGCGGTGATCCCCATGTGGTAATCGTTGAACGCATCCCACAGGCCGTCGCTGATCATGGTGTCGACGATCTGCGCATGGCCCATGCGCAGGCCGGTGCGGGCGCCGGGCATCACGTAGTTGGACAGGCTCATGTTCTCCTGCCCGCCGGCGATGATCACCTCGGCATCGCCGCAACGAATCGCCTGGGTCGCCAGGTGCAGGGCCTTGAGGCCCGAGCCGCAGACCTTGTTCAGGGTCATGGCCGGCACCGCATGGGGCAGGCCGGCCTTGATCGCGGCCTGGCGCGCGGGGTTCTGCCCGGCGCCGGCGGTGAGCACCTGGCCCATGATCACTTCATCAACCTGCGCACCGTCCAGACCGGTTTGTTCCAGCAACTGGCGGATCACCGCGGCGCCCAGGTCCACAGCGGAGATATTGGCCAGCGAACCCTGGAAACTGCCCACCGCGGTACGGGTGGCGGCGACAATCACTACATCTTGCATCGCTTCATTCCTCATCAGGAAAACTGCATTTCAGGCACGTGGTCGGGAACGATCAGTTTACCCGCGGTCTTGCTGACAATCTCTTCGACGCTGACGCCAGGCGCGCGCTCCTTGAGAATGAACGCACCGTTTTCGATTTCCAGGTAGGCGAGGTCAGTCAACACGCGCTTGATGCAGCGCGCGCCGGTCAGCGGCAGGCTGCAACGCGACAGCAATTTCGACTCACCATCCTTGGACGCATGGGTCATGGTAACGATGATGTTGTCCGCGCCGGCCACCAGGTCCATGGCGCCGCCCATGCCCTTGACCAGCTTGCCGGGGATCATCCAGGAGGCGATGTTGCCTTCGACGTCGACTTCAAAGGCGCCGAGCACCGTCAGGTCGATATGGCCGCCACGAATCATCGCGAAGGACTCGGCCGAGGAAAAGATCGAGGCGCCGATACGGGCGGTGACGGTTTGCTTGCCGGCGTTGATCATGTCGGCATCGACTTCATCGTCGGTCGGAAAGGCGCCCATGCCGAGCAGGCCGTTTTCCGATTGCAGCATGACTTCCATGCCGGCGGGGATGTAGTTGGCGACCAGGGTCGGAATGCCGATGCCCAGGTTCACGTAGTAGCCGTCCTGCATTTCGCGGGCGACGCGCTGGGCCATTTGTTCGCGGGAAAGTGCCATGTTCTTGTTCTCCGTTAGTCGAGGGATGGGCCGGGATTCACTTGCGCACGGTGCGCTGTTCGATGCGCTTCTCGAACGTGCCGCAGATGACCCGGTCGACGTAGATGCCAGGGGTGTGGATCTGCGCCGGGTCCAGCTCGCCGGGTTCGACGATTTCCTCGACTTCGACCACGGTGATCTTGCCGGCGGTCGCGGCCAACGGGTTGAAGTTCTGGGCGGTGTGGCGATAGATGACATTGCCGAAGTGGTCGGCTTTCCAGCCTTTGACGATGGCGAAATCACCGGTGATGGACTCTTCCATCAGGTACGGACGGCCGTTGAATTCACGGGTTTCCTTGCCGTCGGCGACCGGGGTGCCGACACCGGTGGCGGTGAAGAAGGCTGGGATACCGGCGCCGCCGGCGCGCATTTTCTCGGCCAGGGTGCCTTGTGGGGTCAAGACCACCTCGATTTCACCGCTGAGCAGCTGTTTTTCGAAGAGGGCGTTTTCACCGACATAGGAGGCGACCACTTTACGGATCTGCCGGTCTTCCAGCAGTACGCCGAGGCCGAAGCCGTCGACGCCGCAGTTGTTGGAGACCACGGTCAGGTCGCGGGTGCCCTTGCGCTTGATCTCGGCAATCAGGTTCTCGGGGATGCCGCACAGGCCGAAGCCGCCACTCAGGACTGTCATGCCATCCTCGAGCCCGGCCAGGGCTTCTTCATAGGAAGACACGCGTTTATCGAAACCTGCCATATGCACCATCCTCTTGTTGTTTGTCGGACTCGCCGTTGGAGGTGAGTGTTGCTCCGGGAGATATATTTGTTAAGTTGATTTTTAGGGTCGATTGATTGATAAAGATCAAGAATGCCCTTTTCTTCAGTAGAGACCTCGTTCATGACCGTTAAACAGCTTAGGGCCTTTCTTGCCGTTGCCCAGAGCCTGAGCTTCGCCGTGGCGGGCGAGCGTCTCTATTTGTCGCAATCGGCCCTGAGCCTGACCATCAAGGCCCTCGAAGAAGGCCTGGGCGGCCGGTTGTTCAGCCGCAATACCCGCAATGTCGCCCTGACCCCGGAAGGCGAGGTCCTGGTGCCCCTGGCCCGGCGCCTGATCGCCGACTGGGACAATGCCGAGGACGAGTTGCGCCAGCGTTTTACCTTGCAGCGCGGTCGTGTGACCCTGGCCGCCATGCCGTCATTCGCCGGTAACCTGCTACCACCGATCCTCAAGACCTTCCGTGCACGCTATCCCCAGGTCAATGTCACGGTCAACGATGTGATCAACGAGCAGGTCCTGGAGATGGTGCGTGATGGCCAGGTGGAACTGGGGGTGGCCTTCGAACCGCAGCAGGGCTCGTCGCTGGCCTTCACGCCGCTGTATATCGACCGTTTCGTCGCCGTGGTGCCGGCGGATTCGCCCTGGGTCGATCTGGCGGAGATCGATTGGCTCACCTTGCTGACGCAGCCCTTCATCACCTTGCAGCGCCCGTCCACGGTGCGGGTAATGCTGGAGGAGCATCTGCGGGCGCGGGACATGAGCTTGCCGGTGGAGTTTGAGAGCCATCAACTGGCTACTGTGGGGCGAATGGTCGCCAGCGGGTTGGGGGTGAGTGCGGTGCCGGCGTTGTGTGTCGGGCAGATGCGCGAGCTGGGGGCGCGCTGCATTACTTTGCGCGATCCGGTGATCGAGCGGGCCATCGGCGTGCTGACCAAACCCGGTCATGAGCTGTCGGCGGCGGCCCAGGCACTGTTTGATGTGTTACAGGCGGAAAGATTAAGTTACTTGAATTTCGAAAAATAACTGCTTTGCGTGTGGACCTTTTCCGGCGATGCGCAATCATTACCCCATGAATATCCGAAGGAGGTGTGTATGTTCATCCGGTCTTTGACCCTCGCTGTACTGTCCATCGTTGCTACAAGTCCCGTCTGGGCGGCCGATGAGCCGTCTCCGCTGGCCCAGGATCTGGGGAAAAACCGCCCGTTGATCGTGATTGCGCCGAGTACGGTGGATCCCACATTGGTCAGCCTGACGAAGGCCATCGCTGACCCGGCCAACAAGAAGGACATCGATGATCGTCAACTGGTGCTCTACGAAGTGGCCCAGACCGTCGGCAAGCGCGCGGGCAAATGGATGGAGCAGCCGGCTACCATGGCACTGATTCGCGGGCTCAAGCTGGGGGTCACGCCGGAGGACAAGTCCACGGTGATCCTGGTGGGCAAGGACGGCGAGCAGAAGATCCTCGAACACGATGGGCCGATTGCATTCAAGGATGTGCTCAGTGCGGTCGATGCGTTGCCGGCTTCGGAGAAAGCCACTGTCGCGCCTACGCCACCGGCGCCTCCGGAAGCCAAGCCGGCGAAGGGTGCAAAAGGTGCCAAGGCCGAGAAGGCCGGCAAACAGGCTGCGCCGCCCCAGGGGCTGGATGACTGACGCTGGGCCGCATTTATCGGGTTAATCCAAAGAGGTCATGAAGATGTCGGGCGTTCACAAGGCAGCACAAGTCGGTTTCAGCGCTGAAGCCAAAACCTATGCCCACGGGCGCCCTGACTATCCGGCCGAACTGCTGTCGTGGTTGCGAGACAGTCTGGGTATTGTGCCCGGTGCGCAGGTCATCGATCTGGGGGCCGGCACTGGCAAGTTCACTCGGCTGCTGGCGACGACCGGTGCCACGGTGACGGCCGTCGAGCCGGTCGAGGCGATGCGGGCCGAGTTGGTTGCACGCCTGCCGGCGGTTCGGGCGCTGTCGGGGACTGCCGAGGCGATACCGTTGGAATCCGAGCTGGGTGACGCGCTGCTGTGTGCCCAGGCGTTTCACTGGTTTGCCCATGAAGCGGCGCTTGCCGAGATTCACCGGGTACTCAAGCCGGGCGGGCGGCTCGGGTTGGTGTGGAATGTGCGTGACGAGTCGGTTGACTGGGTGGCGGCCATTACCCGGATCATTACGCCTTACGAGGGCGATACCCCGCGTTTTCACACGGGGGCCTGGCGCAAGCCATTCAACGGCCGCTACTTCTCGGCGCCGGAGCTGAGCTGTTTTGAGTACAGCCACGTGGGCACGCCCCAGGAGGTGATCATCGACCGCTTTCTGTCGGTCAGCTTCATTGCCTCATTGCCCACCGCGGAAAAGGCGCAGGTCACCGAGCAACTCCATACCTTGATTCAAACCCATCCGGCCTTGCGCGGCAAAGAGACCATCGCCTTTCCTTATCGGACTGAAGCGTATCGCTGCATTCGCCTGGACTGATACTGGCTGGCCAGCTTGATGCCCGCTGGTTAGGATCGTGCCTTGAAGCGGATCATGATCAAGGAGCTGGTATGAAGGGCAGTTGTGCTTGCGGGGCCGTCGGGTATGAAATTGACGCTATCGATATGCCGATCGGGCATTGTCATTGCCACACCTGTCGCAAGACCCACGCAGCGGCGTTTGTGAGCACCGCCGGGGTCAAGCGTGAGCATTTTCGTTGGCTCAAGGGCCAGGAAACCCTGACGGCGTATGAGTCCTCGCCTGGCAAGCTGCGTCATTTCTGTTCGCGGTGCGGCTCGCACCTGATGGCCGAAAGGCCGCATCTGCCTGTGGTGATTGTGCGTGTCGCGACCCTGGATGACGATCCGGGCGTGGTGGCCGAGCGGCACATCTGGGTATCCCATGATGTGCCGTGGCTGCGTTATGAAGGCGTGGTCGAGCATTCGGAGTGGCAGCCGGGACGCTGACTGAAGGCCTCCGCGCTAATCTGTATGTGTGATCCACACCGTCCGCATGGCACGATGGTTATAACGTTAGATTATATTTATATAAAGAGTCATAACGTTAGCCGCTATGCTGCCCGCCAGATTCTTATGTCGTTTCGCTAGATTCTCCAGGGTTTGCTAATGGATGTCGGTAATTTCGGTTTTGTCGTTGCCGGCCTGGTGGTCGGTTTTATTGTCGGGATGACCGGTGTCGGTGGCGGCTCGTTGATGACGCCGATCCTGCTGTGGTTCGGCATCAACCCGGCCACGGCCGTGGGGACGGACCTGCTTTACGCCGCGATCACCAAGTCCGGCGGCGTTCTGGTTCACCGGAAAAACGACAATATCGACTGGAAAATTACCGGCTGGCTGACCCTGGGCAGTGTGCCGGCGGTGCTGTTGACCTTGTGGTTCCTGAGTAGCCTGCATACCGCTCCCGAAGCCTTGAACAGCATCATCAAGCAGTCGCTGGGTTTTGTGCTGTTGCTGACGGCACTGGCGGTGCTGTTCAAGAACAAGCTGCTGGCGTTTGCCCATCGGCGTGGAGTCGATCACTCGAAGATCAGTGACTCGAAGTTGAACGGGCTGACGGTATTGACCGGCCTGATCCTCGGTACCATGGTGGCCTTGACCTCCATCGGTGCCGGTGCCCTGGGAACGGTGGCCTTGTTTATCCTTTATCCGTTCCTGCCAACCCGACGTCTGGTGGGCACGGAAATCGCCCACGCAGTGCCGCTGACCCTGGTCGCGGGCCTGGGGCACGCGAGCATGGGCAATATGAACTGGGAGCTGCTGGGCTTCCTGCTGATGGGCTCGCTGCCGGGGATCTACATCGGCAGCCATCTGGCGGGACGGGTGCCGGATAACCTCTTGCGGCCGTTCCTGGCGGTCATGCTGTTTTCCATCGGCTACAAGCTGGTGTTCTGATCGCTATCTGTTGAACCCGGCCAGCAAGGCGTCCAACACACTGCGCACGGCGGGCACCATGCCCCGCCTGGACGGGTAGATCGCGTGCAGACTGCCACTGGGCGATGGGCAGTCGGGCAGGATTTGCACCAGGCGACCCTGCACCAGATCGTTTTGAACCAGGCTGGTCGGTAGCTGCGCGACACCTATCCCCCTCAAGGTTGCTTCCAGCAGCGTCTCCAGGTCATCGGTGGCCAACCTTGGCTGGTGAGTCAGCACGACGGGGTGCGGCGCCTGGAAATGCCACTGGTATTTGTCGTTGGTGTTGGCCATGGCCAGTGTTGGCATACGCGCCAGGTCGTCCAGCCGAGTGAGCGGTGCATGCTGTGCCAACAAGGCCGGACTCGCGACCAGGATGCGTTGGGAGGTCAGCAGTGGCAGCAGCGTCAGCTCGGAGTCATCAAGCGGCAGCAGACGTACGCGCAGGGCGATATCCAATCCTTCCTCGATGACATCGACACGCCGGTTGGTCGCATCGAGCATGATCCGCACCGATGGGTTGTCCGCCAGGTATTGCGCCAGAATGGCCCGAACCCCCATCTGCAAGACCCCCAATGGGCAACTGATTCGTACCACGCCCTGCGGCGACGCGCGGGTTTGGTCGATGGCTGTTTTCGCCGCCCGGGCTTCTTCCACCAGGGCCACACAGTGCTGGTGAAACAGGCGGCCGGCGTCGGTCAGGGAGATCCGCCGTGAATTGCGATTGAGCAGGCGTACGCCCAGTTCCGTTTCAAGTGCACTGACGCGGCGGCTGAGCTTTGACGTTTGCAGTCCCAGCGCCTTCGCCGCTGCCGTAAACCCCCCGTGATCCACGACCTTGGCGAACAGGTACATATTGTTCAAATCCGTCAAATGGTCCATTGAGTGTCTCGCGATCGCCTAATCGTTCTATTTTCTACAAGGTAGCGTTGCTTTTACAACGGTTCTTCTTTGTTCGTTTCAAATTTATGCTCTTTAACGCGGCAATCAGCCGCTTTTTCAGGAGCTGAAATGTTAGAGCATCGATTCAAGGCCGATCTCGGCGGCGGCGACTATGGCTGGCTCAAGGCCCGCCATCATTTCAAGGTAACGGCCGACGGTAATCCCGCGCACCGCCCGCTGGGGGCGCTCGTGGTCTGGAATGACGACGAGATTGCGCCGGGCACCGGGTTCCCGATGCATGGCCACGAAAGTATGGAGATCGTTTCCTACGTGCTGGAAGGTGCGGTGAGCCATCAAGACAGTGTCGGCGGACAAGGCCGCACCGAGGCCGGTGACGTGCAGGTAATGAGTGCCGGGACCGGTATTCGGCATCAAGAGCGCAACGAGGATGAGGTTTCGCTAAGACTGTTCCAGATCTGGCTACGGCCGCGCGAGAACGGTGGACTGCCCAGTTGGGGCACGCGGCCTTTTCCAAAGTCGGATCGGGCCGGTCAATGGGCCGTGCTGGCCAGCGGAATGCCCGACGATGAGGGCGCCTTGCCGATCCGCGCCGATGCCCGTGTGCTCGGAGCGACGCTCAAGGCCGGCCAGTCCCTGAGCCATTGTTGTTCGACCACCCGTCAGGGCTATCTGGTGCCGACGCTCGGTGCGGTGAGCGTCAACGGAGAGCGGGTCGAGGCGGGGGACGGGATTGCCATGACCGAGGAGTCGATGCTTGTTGTCGAGGCGATCGACGATACCGAAGTTGTCCTGGTCGAGGTGTTTTGAGCATGAAGACGATCATCATGACCGGCGGGACTTTCGGTCTGGGGGAAGCGACAGCCAAGCAATTGAGCGCGACCCCCGACACCCAGCTGATCCTTGGCGGGCGAGAAACCCGTTTGCCACTGGAACTGGCGAGTTTGAGTAGTGTGAGGACATTCGCCAGGCAAGTGCTCGAGACCCTGGGTAGCACGAAGATCAACGCCCTGGTGCTCAATGCCGGGCTCAGCTTTCCCAAGGCGGCGCGCACGGTGGACGGCTACGAGACCACCTTTGCGGTCAATCACCTGGGTCACTATCTGTTGTTGCGTCTGCTGGCACCGGCGTTGGCGCGAGATGCCATTGTGGTGATCACCACCAGTAACACCCATGACCCGATGTTCAGTCCGGTTGCTCCGTTTCCCTTTGTCGATGCGCAACAACTGGCTCAGTTGGACCTTGGGAAAGGCGCGCAGGGCAGCGTGGCATTCGAGCCCGGGTTTCGCGCTTACGCCACCTCGAAGCTGTGCAATCTGCTGACGGCCCGTGCCTTCGCGGCTTCAGCCGAGGTCAAGGTGCGCCGCTTGCGGGTTATCGCTTACAACCCGGGTTATATCCCCGGCACAGGGCTGGGACGCAATTTGCCCGCCGGAGCGTTGCCGGCACCGGCCATGGCATTGAGTCCCTATTTTGCCGATGTCATGCGTATACAAGCCGGGGAGTTCCTGGCTGACCTGGCGTTGGGGAAGATTGTCCCGCCGAGAGGGCGACTTTATGCGTCCCTGGTGAGAGGTGAGCTGACCTGGCCGCAGCCGTCCGAATTGGCTCGTCGTGATGATGTGGCACAGCAATTGTGGAATGACAGCGCGGTGTTGGTGGGGATGGATGGTGCTGGGTAGACGCAGTCTGGGCCGTAGGTGCGTTCAATATTCCTTCGTGATTTGCGTCTGAAGTGTCATGACTTCGTTGAATTTTCCTACCAGTATAAATGTTGTGATTCCGTGAATCATCAGTTCACGCTATAGTCATGATCAAGACCTTCCAACACAAGGGCCTGAAGGCCTATTTTGAATCCGGGACCACGAAGGGGATTCAGGCCGGTCATGCCAGACGACTAAGCCTGATCCTCGCAGCGCTTGATATCGCTGCGACCCCGGGCGAACTTAATCTGCCGGGGTATCGCTTGCACCCACTCAAGGGCCAGTTGGTCGGCTACTGGTCGATGACCGTTAGCGGAAACTGGCGTGTAATTTTCCGATTCGTTGGTGTGGACGTCGAGTTGGTTGATTACCTCGACTATCACTGAAAGGAGGCCACCGATGGCCATGCACAATCCTCCACATCCTGGTGCCATGATCCAAGAGATGTTGCCGGAACTGAATATCAAGATTGCCGAGATGGCCCGGCGCCTGCATTTCTCGCGTGAAATGCTTTCGCGGGTGATCAATGGTCGGGCGCCCATCAGTCCTGATCTGGCCGTGCGCCTGGAGCGTTCCGGTTTGAGCACCGCCCGCTTCTGGCTGGGCCTGCAAATGAACTATGACTTATGGCAAGCCGAGCACCGTGAGCAGCCGGTGGTAGATCGTCTCGTTGCTGCCTGAGTCCCGAGAGACCGCTCCGTGCAAGGGGGAGAGCCGCGACAAAAGTCCTCGGCTTTCCCAGTACCTTCAAGAAAGAGAAGGTCGAGGTTGCTACCTCATCGCAGATTGCTTTTCAGGATCGACTCAGGATAACTGGAACCCTCCGTATCTTGAGGTGACAAAACAATGTTTGGGCTGGAATCTGTTGCGACCTACATCGCTGTGGTCATTGGCCTTTTTTTGATCCCGGGCCCGGCGGTGCTGCTGGTGGTCACCCGTACCCTTCAGGGTGGCCGCAAAGTAGGCATCTTATCGGGGCTTGGTATTGCTTCTGGCGACCTCATCCACACGTTATGTGCGGCACTGGGCTTATCGGCGTTGTTGATGACCTCTGCGCTCGCCTTTAACGTCGTCAAGGTAGTGGGGGCTTGTTACCTGATTTATCTTGGCGTGCGCGCATTTCTCGCCAAGCCCAGTACCGCTGCGAAGCCCGTATTAACCCAGGTCACACCGACCAAGGCGTTTGTTCAGGCCGTCGCTGCAGAAGTGCTGAACCCCAAGACGGCCATTTTTTTCCTGGCGTTTCTTCCGCAATTCATTCATCCGGAATCGGGCTCTCCTCTGGTCCAATTTGCAGCGCTGGGTTTGATTTTTTCTGCGCTTAGCGTGGCGTATACCAGCCTCATAGTCATTTCTATCCGCCCTCTAAGCCAACGGCTCAAAGGCCTTTCCAAGCTACGCCAATGGGAAGGAAAAATAGTCGGCACGCTGTTCATGTCGCTGGGACTGAAAGTGGCTTTTCAGCACCGATAGATTAAGTATCAGTGCTGATAACTGAGTGATTGTCAGGAAGATCAGCCTGGAAACTGATCTCCGAACATCGGATGGCCGCCGACGGAGCTTTCGCGCGTCGCCTCGTCCTGGATGACATCCCAATGTTCGACCATCACGCCATCCTCAAGGCGCAGGATATCGACCACGATCCAGTTGGTCGGTTGGCCGAGGCCAGAGAACCGACCGTGGAGCATGACAAAATCGCCTTCTGCTACCGCGAGTTGATATTCGTAACGCAGGTCGGGCGGTCCCGCGGCGACCAGTCCAAACAGTCCCTCGCGACCCGCTGGGACATGAGCACTGTGTTGGATATAAGAGGGCGACCAGAAGTGTTCGGCCGCAACCAGATCCTTGCGATTGAATAGGGTTTCGAAACCTTCGAGAACGATGGCCTTGTTCTCGGTGGGTGTGCGTGCGCTCATGGTCTTGATCCTGTTGGTGATGTGAGGGGCGGGCGACCACTGGGGCCGCCCGGCGCGGTCAGCCGAAAGCCGGCCCGTTTGCGATCATGTCGTTGAACTGGTTGACCCACGCATGTTCGTTCGGACCTGGGTTGGCACGCATGGCCTCGGCCGGGGCGACAAGGATTTCATCCACGCCGCTTTCGAACTGTTTCATCGCTTCTGTAATGAACTGGTCGAGAGGAATGGCTCGCTCCTCCTCGCTGCTATCGAGCAGTTCGGTGCGTACCCAAGGCGGCGCGATCTCGACCAGTTGGATGCCCTGTTCCCGCAGCAGGTAGCGCTGTGACAAGGTGTAGGAGTGGAGCGCAGCCTTGGTCGCCGAATAGACCGCCGTGACGGCCATTGGCACGAAGCCGAGCACCGAGGAGACGTTGACGATCACCGCATCGGGCTTGGCCTTCAGATGCTCGATCAATGCTGAAGTCATGCGGATCGGGCCGAGTAGGTTGGTGGTGACGGTCGACAACGCGAGTGCATCGTCCACGGGCTTGTCGGCGTGATCCAGCAGCATGACGCCGGCATTGTTGATCAGCACATTCACGTTCGGGTAATCGGCGATGAGCGTCTGCGCTGCCGCCTGGATGCTGTGCGGATCGGTGATGTCGAGCTCAATGGCGCCCATGCCGGGGTTGGCGTCGAGCGTCTGCTGTAGCCGCTCCTTGCGCCGGCCGGAGATGATGACCTGGTTGCCGAGTGCGTGGAAGGCTTCGGCCAGACCTCGGCCGATGCCGGAGCCGCCGCCGGTGATGAAGATAGTATTGCCGGTCATATGCATGACACTTCTCCTGGATGGGGGAAAATAAAGGCCGTTCAGCGTGACGCTTGGGCGAACAGGTCGACCGATGCGTCGTGCAGGCTGGTGGCACTAAATTGGCAATTTCGGCGGGAACTGAGTAGCCAGTCTTTTTCGCTATCTTCTATGCGCGGGATGCATAGGCAATGCGGTGATCGCCATCCAGCTACACGTTGCCCTCGCCAAGAAGATTGGCGACAAGGTGCTCGATCAAGGCCCGGCCGGCACTCCGGGTGCGCGAGCCATGGGGGAAGTAGGCATGAACAGGGACGGATTCGGTCTGCCAATCGGTGAGCAGTGGGACGAGTTCACCCCTTTCAAGCTCGCGTCGACAGGCCCAGGCGGTTGTCGACGTGATCCCCAATCCAGCGGTTGCGGCTGCGACAGCACCCTCATTTTCGTCGGTTGAGAAGTGAGCCGCGAGCTGAATGGTCCGGGTCTCTCCGTTGCGCGTGAACATCCAGCCACTCGGGACCGTCGAGGCAGGCCCCGCGATGATTCGATGGGATTGCAGGTCTTCCGGTATCGTCGGCTCTCCGGCGGCACGCAAGTAGGCGGGGGAGGCGAGAATGAATCGGGAGATCGTCATGATCTGCCGGCTCGTTGCACTGGAGTCCAACAGATGTCCCAACCTGATCGCAACATCGATATTTTCGCGGACCAGATCCTGCCAGTGATCGGCGAGCATGACCTGGATATGCAGGTTGGGGTGTAGGGCGGCGAACGGCGCTATGCGCGGAATGATTTCCCTCACGCCGATGCTCGTTGGCATGCTGATCCGGACGATACCTCGCAGTTCTCCGCCGCCGCGAACGCTTTGCTCGGCTTCTTCCACCGCGGCAAGGATGGGCTCGATGCGCGACAGAAAGTCCGCGCCCGCTTCAGTGGGCACGACTGCGCGTGTCGATCTGGCCAATAGCAGGGTGCCGAGATCGGCTTCGAGTTCGGCAACACTCCTGGAAACCTGGGATTGAGAAAGACCCACTTCGCGTGCCGCAGCCGAAAAGCTGCCCAGTCGTGCCACCCTGGTGAAAAGCCGGTAGGTGAATAGGTCTTTCATAGGTTTAGTTGTTGCGGTCCTTGTTGGTAGCGCTACGCACCATTACCAGATCGCGGTGGATATCGTCGCCGCATTGAAAGCTTGTTTCTCCCACCGTTTGAAAGCCGTTACGCTGGTAGAAGCCTATGGCCCTGGCATTCTGGTCATTTACCGTGAGTCGGATGCGATTGGAAACACCCGCCAGTGTTGCTGTCATCAAGTACTGCGCGGCTCCAGTGCCATGATGCGCTGCGGCGACATAGCACCGCGTCAGCTCTGGAATACCATCTGCCAATACGATACCCAGGGTCTCAGGTGTGTGGTTGATCAAACTGAAACCCACGACGGCCCTGGCTTTCTCCAGTACCAGTACATCCTGATTCGGGGCAAGAAGCGCGGACTGGAAGCACGATGGCGTAAGGTTTTCGCTGATGTATCGCTTTAGTTCTTCCGCCGGAGTGTCGGCCGGGCATGCCATGGAAAAGGTGTCCCTGGCAATCCTGCTGATAGCTTCAGAGTCGTCGAGTACCGCTGAACGCACAAGCATCTACCGCTCCTTGAATGGGCACCGCGTTCTAGCGCATCCCAATCGATGGGGGATGCGCTCACAAGACTCAAGTGTTACGAGATGGGCGTGGAAAAGGCAAGTCGTCTCGAAGGTATGCGCATGGTCAGGCTTAAAACAGCTTTCTGGTCTGGTTTAGGCAAACCTGCATATAGATTGAACGTGAACTCGCTGGGTGAGCGAATGGGTTTACTCTAGCTGATCCGCTTGCCTGCAACTCGTCAATGACAGCCCAGGGCGGTGTCATGAACAGACTCAGCTCCAGCGTTTTGGCCTTGCCAGGAGTGTTTGCAGGCACCGGTTCCTTCGTCTGGGGCTGGATTCCAAAGCTTGCTCGAATGAGTTAAACGCATTCTCATCGAGTACGAACAACAGCTGCTCAAGGATGACCTCTTCAGCTTTCTGGCAGGCGGCTTCCAGAATAAAGCTGGTACGGTCACGGCCTGATAAGGCGGCAGCGATATCAATCAGATTTTGTTTTTTGATATCTGCTCGCATATTGATAAACGCGGGTTTTCTTTGGTTGGCGCGGGGGGAACGGGTTTTCAGCATCATGAGTCCCTCCGATGGGTGGCTCTATCGTCGGCAGGTTGGCAAATGGTTAGTCCAGGTGCTTCATTAGCGAGACGAGGATATACACGGCTAGGGCCATGCCTGCCCCTAGTCCGAAAGGCAGCCAAACCTGATGAGGATTACACGGTGCTGTATGTCTTACTTCTTTGTGGAACGCGGCCACGTCGGCTCGCAGTTGCACCAGGTCTTCAGACAGACTGCGGGGCTCTTCGGTAGGTGGGGTATGCATGATAATCATCCTCATTCAAAGGGGGCATGGTCGTCTGGTCGCACAACCCCGCCACTAACTGTGAGTTGGTACTGATGAATACTCAAACCAGTGGCCGCTTTTACTACTTGTCCAGAAATGTGAATAGTGCGACCAGGGCGGTGATCAGGCCTGCTCCAACGACGAAGGGATAAAGCACTGTTTCACGCTTTATTTTTTCTTTTTCGGTGTTCAGCTTGCTCATTTCCGCCATGAACTTGCGGGTTTCGACCGAAAGGTTTTCCAGCTCAAGGTATTCGCGCTCTTCTCTCAACATGTGGCTATCCATCGTCGGGATGGGGGATGGTGTTTGGGGTGTTGAAAGGGAAATTTTGTACCCATGGAGTACATTTTTGAAGCACGGTGATGTTTCAGCTCATGACCATCGCGATGCGCCGCCAGTTATGATTACAGCAATGATCGATTGCTATGCATTGTGCCTACTCTACAGTCGGAAAATTCGACAGGTGTCTAGTGGCTTTGGCGAATTGCTTCTATGGAGTGGAGCATTCAGGCTTGGGCCTGTTCCTCGGCTGATACCGGAGAGCTGGGTTTCGCAGCCTGAATAATTTATGGAATCAAGCATCATGAAACGTTTGCTGGCATCCTAATGCGCCCGGCATTTCTGTTTATGGTGGCTGTGTGTGGGAGATCCTCGGATCTGCCGTGTTTCCATATGCTCGGTCTGCGAACCCGCACACAGCTGCCACCCATTCGTTTCGCAGCGAGCGGGCGGCTCAGTTTTCATGCATATGGAGTTTGACTATGAATACCGAGCATACCCACAGACGTTTTATCCCGATGGACAGCGTGTCCACTGAGTTCCCGGTTCTCTACATCGACCGCAATGCCCCACTGGTTGATCTGCATGCCTGCGTCAGCGAGCGCATGCGGGCGGTCAACAAACTGATGATCCTGTTCACCTGTAGCCGTTTAAGCGATAGCGATCCACGAGACCTGGGCAATATCGCCTCGATCTCACGGCTGCTGTTACAGGATGCCAGTGACGTATTCGATGTAATCGAAACGCGAGGACTGGAAGCGAAACACCTGGCTTCATAACGCAGTGCCCAGACACAAACAAAAAAGCCCTGAACAAGTTCAGGGCTTTTCGGTGTTCCGGTCTATTCACCCAAGGTGAATAACCGCATCAATCCCAGCTCAACGCCCCGCCAGTCTGATACTCGATCACCCGCGTCTCGAAGAAGTTTTTCTCTTTCTTCAAGTCCATGATCTCGCTCATCCATGGGAATGGGTTGGTGGTGCCCGGGTACTCTTCCTTCAAACCGATCTGGCTCAGGCGACGGTTGGCGATGAACTTGAGGTAGTCCTCCATCATCGCCGCGTTCATGCCCAGCACGCCGCGTGGCATGGTGTCGCGCGCGTATTCGATTTCCAGCTGGGTGCCCTGCAGGATCATCTGGGTCGCTTCTTCCTTCATCTCGGCATCCCACAGGTGCGGGTTTTCGATCTTGATCTGGTTGATCACGTCGA
>Ga0209888_1000536_pt1 | contig 18242 bp, 12 predicted proteins | sample OrgsoiDNA_201059_FD_185807 | JGI IMG/M metagenome (GOLD analysis project Ga0209888, IMG submission 185807) | Permafrost soil microbial communities from the Arctic, to analyse light accelerated degradation of dissolved organic matter (DOM) -... | ecosystem: Environmental > Terrestrial > Soil >...
CACCTTGGGTTTCCTCGCCTTGCAGGGTCTGTTCACCGCCCATGTCACCGGCAACTTTGTCACCCTCGGCGTGAGCATTGTCCATGGCACCTCCGGCGCGCTGCCCAAGCTGATCGCCCTGCCGGTGTTCGTGCTGGTGGTGGGCCTGACGCACCTGGCCGCGGTAGCGATCCATCGTCGGGGACTGGTGCCGCTGCGCCTGCTGCTGGTGACCCACACCCTGATACTGGCGGCCTTTGCTTTCCTGGCGATTATCTGGGGCCCCTTTACCGACGGCGACAGCGCGAACGCATTGATCACCGGCATGACCGGGGTCACCGCCATGGCGATTCAAAACGCAATTTCCCGCCAGCATATGAAAGGCACCCCGCCGACCACGCTGATGACGGGCAACGTCACCCAGTTCGCCGTCGATGTGTTTGCCCTGTGGACCGAGCGGGATGCGCAGCAACGGAGCGTGATCAAACAACGCCTGAAACCGATTTGCACGACGCTGCTGGCCTTTGCCTCAGGCTGCGTCAGCGCCGCCCTGCTCTATCTGGCCTGGGGGTTATGGGCGCTGATCCTGCCGGTGATGGTCGCCGTGGGCGTCTGCCTGGGTGTCTACCGCGGCGACCGGCTCAAGCCATAACCAGCGTCTACCTCCTCAGTGCCCGTGCGCCGAGGGATGAGTATGGGCCTGCAATGAATCGGGCACGCCAGTCCGAACCAGCCCGCCCTCCTCGATCCAGGCGCAGGTTTGTTCATAGGCACGCTGCAACAAGGCATCGGTCTGGCTGAAGTCGAAGACCGAGATCCCCAAGGGACACAAAGGCGCCACTACATGAATACCCGCCCGGTGCGCGTAGAGTTCGATATCGCGCACCAATTGCCGCATGCTCATCAGGTTCAACGTGTGCAGCGCCAGGGCCACCAGGCCGGCAGGCGGTTGTGGGCAGGCGCAGCCGAAGCCCGTCGGCACCACCACGATGCGGTTGGCCCCCAGGTCGACCGCGCTGGCAATCGGTGTATTGCTCGCCACACCACCGTCGACCAACAGCTTGTCGCCAATCCTCACACAAGGAAATACCAGCGGGATCGCCGCGCTGGCCAGCAGCGCCTGTTCCGCGCTGCCGCTGGACAACAGCTCTTCGGCCCCCGTCAGCAGGTTGGTGGTGACGATATGCAGTGGCAGAACCGTGTCTTCGATCCGTGCCACGGGCAACGCTCGCTTGACCAACCGCTCCAGCGCCGTGGCCTGCAACAGAAAGCCGCGCCGATTGATCAGCGCCCCCAGGGTGTCGAGCAACGACAACGGAAACACATCGCCCTTGCGCAAACTGCGCCAGAAGTCAGCCAGCTCCGCCACCCCTTGCGCGGTGGGCCGTGCGGCGAAGTAGGCGCCGTTGATGGCACCGACCGAGGCGCCGATCACCAGATCGAAGCTCACCCGGGCTTCCACCAGGGCCTTGAGCATCCCCACCTGGACCGCGCCGAGGCTGCCGCCTCCAGCGAGCACGAGGGCAGTTTTGACAGCATGCATGACAGGCCTCACTCGTACTCAATGACGGTCATACAGGAGCATAGCTGGCGACTTGAAACTCAACGAGATAGCCCACTAGTATTGCGCCAGGACTCAATGGTCCTTGGCCGTGAACAGAGACTGTGGTCCCTTCTTCCCATCGAGAGGGATTCTTCATGACAGCTGCGCGCCCAGCGCAGTGATCGGCTCAAGCCTTCCAGGCTGCCAAGGTTTCTTCACCGTATCAAAAGGACAGGATCAATGAAGCTGATCGGTATGCTGGACTCTCCTTACGTGCGCCGGGTCGCCATCACCCTCAGGCACCTGGGCATCGCCTTCGAACATCAGTCGGTCTCGGTGTTTCGTGACTTCGAGCAATTTGCGCGGATCAACCCGGTGGTCAAGGCCCCGACCCTGGTCTGCGACAGCGGTGAAGTGTTGATGGACTCCGGGTTGATTCTTGAGTACCTGACGCTGATCGCCGGTCCCGGCCAGGCCTATGCCAGCCTGACCGAACAGGTGCGCGGACTGCGGCTGACCGGGCTGGCCCTGGCCGCCTGCGAGAAATCGGTGCAGATCGTCTATGAGAAAAACCTGCGTCCGGCGGAAAAACAGCATGGTCCCTGGCTGGAGCGAGTTGGCGGCCAACTGGAAGCCGCCTACACGCAGATCGAGAACGAACTGGCACGCCAACCGCTGCCTGAGGACGGCACGATTCGTCAGGAAGGCATCAGCCTGGCAGTTGCCTGGAGCTTCAGCAAGATGATGCTCCCCGAGCAATGCCTGGCGACACACTATCCGCACCTCGAACAATTCACGGCCTATGCCGAGCGTCTGGAGATTTTCGTCAGCACTCCGGCAACCTGACCCCCGGCGTTCTCCCGCGCCTGCTCATCCTGTCGGCGGTCAGTGACTTGGCCGCCGACACAGCACCATAGTGGCAAACTGGCATTTCGCCCAAACTCGACAATACTTGGTCGCGATCGGAATGCTCAGTCCTTTTTCTCTTCGAAATGGAGTTCGCCATGAAGTCGCAAGAACTGGAACTTGATGTGGCGGTGGTCGGCGGTGGTGCCTCAGGTTGCTACAGCGCCTGGCGTCTGCAACAAGTCCATGGCGACACACAGAACATTGCACTATTCGAATACAGCGACCGGATCGGCGGACGCCTGTTCAGCATCACGTTGCCGGGGCTGCCTAATGTGGTCGCCGAAGTCGGCGGCATGCGCTACATCTCAGGGTCCCACGGCCACGTGATGGTGGACAGTCTGGTCAAGCACCTCAAGCTGCCCAGCCAGGAATTCCCCATGGGCGCACCCGGGCCGGTCTTTTCGAAGAACAACCTGTTTTACCTGCGCGGCAAGCGCTTTCGTTATCGCGACTTCGTCGAAGCCCCGGAAAAGATTCCCTACGACCTGGCCTGGTCCGAGCGCGGTTTCTGCCCCGAGGACCTGCAGGTCAAGGTGATGAACTACGTCTACCCGGGCTTCGACAAACTCAGCCTGTGCCAGCAGATGCAGGTCACGGTGTTCGGCAAGGAAATCTGGCGGTATGGTTTCTGGGACCTGCTCTACCGGGTGATGAGCAACGAGGGTTACCAGTTCATGAAGGACGCCGGTGGCTATGACGCCAACGTCGCCAACGCCAGCGCCGTCACGCAACTGCCCGCCACCGAATACAAGGACACCACCCCGTTCCTGACCCTGACCGAGGGCTTCCAGAGCCTGCCAGTGACTCTGGCGGATAAATTCATCAAGTTGCCCGGTAAATTGCCAGGCAAACAACGGCGGCACATGAACCAGCGGTTGACCGCCATCAGCTACACCAAGGACGCCGACTTTCCCTACCGCCTGCACTTTCAGAACACCACCAGCGTCGAAGGCACGACCCACGACAGCAACGGCAGCCAGGTGGTCAAGGCGAAGAAGATCATCCTGGCCATGCCACGCCGCTCACTGGAACTGATCGACTCACCGTTTTTCAGCGATCCCTGGCTCAAGGACAACCTCGGCTCGGTACTGGTGCAATCAGCCTTCAAGCTTTTCCTCGCCTATGAACAACCCTGGTGGCGGGCCCTCGGGCTGGTGGCCGGGCGTTCGGTCACCGACCTGCCGGTGCGGCAGATCTACTACATGGGCACCGAATGCGAGCAGAAAGGCGGCGCGCCGACGCTCAACTCGTTGCTGATGGCTTCCTACAACGACATCGGCACCGTGCCGTTCTGGAAAGGCCTGGAAGGTGGTGCGCCCTTTATTGGCCACACGCCCGCCAACCCCGCCGGCCTGCTCAAGGACGAGCCGGTGGTGCCCAGAAGCCAGTACACGGTCAGCGACGAAATGGTCCGGGTGGCGCAGATGCAAGTCACCCAGGTTCATGACCAGGTGGAGCTGCCGCGCCCCTACTCGGCGGTCTACCACGCCTGGGACGCCGACCCGTACGGTGGTGGCTGGCATGAATGGAAAGCCAATTACCGCATCGACCAGATCATCTGCCGCATGCGCCGGCCGGTGGAGAACCAGCAGATCCATATCGTCGGCGAGGCCTACTCTTATGGCCAGGGCTGGGTCGAAGGCGCACTGACCGTGGCCGAATCGACCCTCCAGGACTTCTTCGGCCTCAAGCGCCCGACCTGGCTATCCAAGCACTACGACCTGCTGCCAGTGCCGACACCCGATGGCTGCGCCCTGGAACCGGGCAAGCGCCCAGCCTGCAAGGACTGTGCGGACACCCTGAATGAAGTGACTAAATTTGCCTATAAGGGGATCGACCATGGCAATACGTAGAGACTTTACTGTCGCTGACTACCTGCTGGCACGGCTCCTTCAACTGGGTGTGCACAAGGTGTTCCAGGTCCCCGGCGATTATGTGTCGGGATTTATGGACGCCCTGGAAAAATCCACCGATATCCAGCCGGTCGGCGAAGTCAATGAAATGAGCGCCGCCTACGCCGCCGACGGCTACGCCCGCTATGCCGGTATCGGCGCGGTATCGCTGCAATACGGTGTCGGCACCTTCAGCGCGGTGAATGCCATTGCCGGCGCCTATGTCGAGCGCAACCCGGTGGTGGTCATCAGTGCCAGTCCATCGGCTAAGAATCGCCAGATCATCTGGTCGGCGGACGTCCTGTTCCACCACTCCACCGGCGACCTGGAAGTCGGGCGCAAGGTATTCGAGAACATCACCGTCGCCTGCGAACTGCTGGACGACAGCCGTACCGCGCCAGCACTGATCGACCGCGCGCTGGTCGCCGCCATCAGCCAGCGCCGACCGATCTACCTGGAAGCCTGGCAGAACGTCTGGGGCGAACCTTGCGAGGAGCCCGTCGGCGAACTCTCTCCCGTGCCGGCCGCCTGTGATCTGCTGTCGCTGGAAGCGGCGGTCGAGACCTCGGTGCAACGCCTGCGCGAGGCGAAAAAGCCGTTGATCATGCTCGGCATCGAGATCGCCCGTTTCGGCCTGCAAAAACAGGCGCTGCACCTGATCGAAGCCAGCGGCCTGTCGTTCACCACTTCACTGGAAGCCAAGACCGTCGTCGACGAGAACCACCCACAATTTATCGGCACCTATGCCGGCACCGCCTCACGACTCTGGACCCAGGAGCTGGTGGACCAGACCGATTGCATCCTGGCCATCGGGGTCATCTTCACCGACGACTACCTGCAACTGCTGAAAAAGGATTTCGCCCAGATCATCCTGGTCAACACTCAGTTGGCCCGCACCGGTTTGCAGTACTACCCCCATGTTCCGCTGCCGCAGTACCTCACCGCCCTGACCAGCGCACTCGGCCTGGATGACGATTTCCCGCTGCCCCTGCGCCCGCGCGAACCGCTCTCGCCGCTGCTCAAGGCAACCGAGCACGATACACCCCTGAGTTACGAGCGGTTCCTCGACACCCTCGCCGATTTCGCCCGGGAGCAACGCCTGTGGGACAACAGCGCACTGATCCTCGGTGAAAGCTCGGCGCTGTACGCCGCCAGCAATATCATGGGCATGCCCGAAAACAGCTTTGTCGCCGATGCCATCTGGGGCTCCCTTGGTCACGAGACCGGTTGCGCCCTGGGAGTGGCCCTGGGTGGCCAGCGCCGGCCGCTGGTGGTCGCCGGCGACGGCGGCTTCATGATGATGTGCCAGTCGCTGTCGACCCTGGTGCGCAATCGCGTGAATGCCGTGGTGTTCGTCATGAGCAACGAGGTCTACGCCATCGAGCAGGCCTTCGTGAATATCAACGCGTTCAAGGAGCACGGCGAGTTCGCACCGTTCGACATCCTGCCCAGCTGGGATTACCTGGCCCTGGCCAAGGGCTTCGGCGCCAAGGGCTACAAGGTTTCGACCGTGGGCGAATTGCGCGAACTGCTACTCAAACTGCTGGTGATCGATGAGACCGTGCTGGTCCAGGTGGTCATCCCGCAAAAAGACCTGGCGCCCCAGATCGAACGACTCGCGTCCTGAAAGGAGCATTTACTACATGGCTGTATTGCGTCTTGCTGTCGCTGCCCTGCTGCTCACCGGCCTGTCCGTGGCCCAGGCCCATACCCACGGGCCTGAAACGGCCGAAGGTCCGAAGCATTTTACCCCGGTCTCGCCGGACACCCCGTACCTCGAAGTCTTGCACCAATGCGTCAGCCAGAAGGACACCGAACAAGGCCAACTGCTCTCGGGCCTGGGCGGTACCCGTTACCCCATGGTCAGCCTGAAGGACGCCGATCAGGTCGAAGCTTTCTATAGCCAGGGCATGGCCCTGCAATACGGCTTCAACTTCTCCGAAGCGATCCGCGCCTTCTACCAGGCCAGCCGGTTCGACGAAGGTTCGGTGATGCCTTATTGGGGCATTGCCCTGTCGGCCAACTCCAATATCAACAGCGACGCCACCCCCGGTTGCGACCAGCTGGCCTATCGCTCGGCGCAGATCGCCCTGGAACACGCCAATGCCCGCCTCAAGGACCCGGACGCCAAGGCTCACTTCAGCGAACGGCAGTTGCAGCGTGAAGTCGATTACGCCAAGGCGTTCCTGAGCGCCTACACCCTCAAGGACGGCCAGGTCAGCCTCGACGGCGAGGGCAAGCAGCACTACGCCGACGCCATGAAAGAACTGTCGCAGACCTATTTCGACGACCTCGATGCCGCCACCCTCTACGCCGACGCCCTGCTCAACCTGACCCCCTGGAAGTGGTGGGACGGCGAGGAAGCGGTCTCGGATACAGTCCAGCCGACACCGGCGGCCTATGAGGCGCTGCAAGTGCTCAACCGCGTACTGGTGCAGGACAAACTGCACACCGGCGCCAACCACTTCTATATACACGCCATCGAGGAGTCGCCGTTCCCCGACAGCGGGCTGCCCATGGCCAATCGATTCCGCGACCAGAATCCAGCCATCGGGCATCTGGTGCACATGGCCTCGCATATCTACCAGCGCACCGGCAATAACGCCCTGGCCAGCGTCGCCAACTACACGGCGGTCTCGGTGGACCGGGCCTACGCCCATCAGGTCGGCCCGCTGAGCCCCTACCCGTTGCATTACCTGGGTCACAACATTCACTTCCTGATCTGGACCCTGTCCATCGAGGGCCGCCAGAACGAAGCCATGAACATGGCCGAGGAACTGGTGGAAAACACCACGCAGTATTCGGCGCTGGAGTTCCTCTGCAAGCAGTACCCCGACGAGATCCGCACCAAGTCCGACTATTTCTATGCGGTGCCCTATTACTTCGCCGTGCGCTTCCAGGACTGGAGCGCCCTGGAGCGTATCGAACCGAAAATCGAGCAGGGCCTGAAGACCATCAACGAGACTTGCACCCAGGCCGACAAGGATTGGAAGCCACTGACCGCGCCTTACACCCGGGTCATGACCGCTTATGCCAAGGCTTATCGGCAGCTGGCGGAGGACGGGCTGGACAAGGAAAAGATCAACGACGCGCTCAAAGGCTACTGGCAGGCAGTGACGGATACCCTGAAGGCCACACCGGATCTCAACTACGGCAACAACAAGGCCTCGGAGCTGTTTCGCATCGCCAACCTGATCCTGCTGAACAAGGCCCAGGACAGCAGCCACGGCAAGCTCGACCTGGCGTCACTGCGGGAAACCGCTGCGAAAGTATTCGGCAAGGATACTTCGCAGGCCTTGGCCACCGACCTCAAGTCACTCCAGGGTGATAACCAGGAGCAGATCATCGGCGCCTGGCGCAAGGCGGTCTCCATTCAGGATGCACTGAGCTATAACGAGCCACCGGACTGGTATTACACCTTGCGTGAATCCCTGGGCTACGCGCTGTTGGCCCAGGGCAAGGCGGCCGAAGCCGAAAAGGTTTTCCGTGAAGACCTGGCGGGCAATCGCCTCAGTGGTCGTTCGCTCAACGGGCTGAAGCTCAGCCTGCAACAACAACCGGACAAGCCGGTGCCGGCACTGCTCGACCAACAACTGCAGACCGCCTGGCGCAACGCGACCATCAGCGCTGCGCCGTCGGGCTTCACCACACAGACGGTTCTGAAAGCCAGCGACTAGCCCGGCAGGCACTGGAAGTCGCCGGTCTCGGCGACTTGCTTGCCATGGGAGTCCATCAGGCGGGCATTGACTTCCTGGCCCAGGCTCGACTCCACCAGCTTGTAGTGCTCACCGGCCTTGAACTGGTTGAAGCTGACTTCACCCGAGCAGTCCTGCTGGTTGCCATCGCCCCACGGCATCTCCACCAGCATCACGTCCAGCTTGTGGGCCCCGGGTGGCACTTCGAAGAAACGCCCGTCATCGATTTTCTTGCCATCGACCTTCTCGGCGAGCATGTCGTTCGGCGCTTCATTTTGCAGACCGATCCAGGCTTCGCTCGGATCCGCTTTCGGCATCGGGCCGGCACACGCGGAGAGCAGAAAAGCCAGGCCCAGGGTTGGAATCAGCATCAGGGGTTTGAATGTCATGGTGTTCTACCTCAAAAAATGAAAAAGCTGTCAGCTGTCAAATGCAGGAAAACTTCCTGGACTGGGCCACGGTCACGCCGTGGTCGTTCACCAGTTCGGCGCCCACCTCGACGCCGGACCCCGACTCAACCAGGTGATAGCGCTTGCCGGCCTTGAACTGGTCGTAGTCCACCTGACCGGTGCACTCGGGCTGCTCGCTATTACCGTTGGCCCCCTGGACCAGGAGCACTTTCAGATCGTGCTTGCCCGGCGCCACTTCGAAGTAGCGGCCGTCGTCGACGCGCTTGCCATCCACACGCTCTGCCAGCAGGTCGTCGCTCGACCCCTGCCCCAGGCCGATCCAGGCTTCGCTCGGGTCAGCCTTGGGCACTGGCGCTGCGCAGGCAGACAGCAGGCAAACCAGTCCAAGGGTCGAAATCAGCATCAGCGGCTTAAGTGTCATTGAATGAATTCCTCTCATATTCAAGTGCTTTATCGCTGGACGGAAAATCCGTCTAATCGAGACGAAGAGTGGCGAACTAGAGGCATTTGTACAAATGAACACACATGAAGGGAATTTCAGCCCTTATCTAAAAGATCCTTCATGTTGGTGAAAGCCAAACGTTAAGTTCCAGACGCAAGACTGCCGGTGTTTGCAATTCCACTCCCCGGAGGTTCAGGCATGCTCGGGCTGGTAAAGACCGCACTGCTCAAGCCCTACACGTTTATCGTGTTGGCGATATTCATCTGCATCATCGGGCCGCTGGCGGCCATGCGTACCCCCACCGATGTGTTTCCAGATATCGGTATTCCTGTGGTCGCGGTGGTCTGGCAATACACCGGTTTGTCTCCGGAAGACATGGCCGGTCGGGTGATCTACACCTACGAACGCTCCCTGAGCTCCACGGTCAACGACATCGAACATATCGAGTCGCAATCGCTGCCGGGCATGGGCATCGTCAAGATCTTCTTTCAGCCGGGAGTGGACATCCGCACCGCAAACGCCCAGGTGACCGCGGTCTCGCAGACCGTGCTCAAGCAAATGCCCCCGGGGATCACGCCACCACTGATCCTCAACTACAGCGCTTCGACGGTGCCAATCCTGCAGATGGCGTTTTCCAGCCCGACACTGTCGGAAGCGAAGATCCGCGACCTGGTGCAGAACAACATCCGCCTGCCACTGACCTCCGTTCCAGGCCTGGCGATTCCAACCCCGATGGGCGGCAAGCAACGCCAGATCACCCTCGACCTCGATCCCCAGGCGCTGGCCGCCAAGGGCCTCTCGGCGCAGGATGTGGGCAATGCCCTGGCCGCGCAGAACCAGATCATTCCGGTGGGTACCGCCAAACTCGGCCCCTACGAATACACGGTACTGCTGAACAACAGCCCGAAAATCATCGAAGAACTCAACGACCTGCCGATCAAGACCGTCGATGGCGCCCTGATCACCATCGGCCAGGTGGCCCACGTGCGTGACGGTTCGCCGCCGCAGACCAACATCGTGCGGGTTGACGGCCGACGCGCAGTGCTGATGCCGGCGATGAAGAACGGCAATATCTCCACCCTGTCGATCGTCGACGGCATCCGAAAAATGCTGCCGCTGATCAATGAAACCCTGCCGCCGGAACTCAAGACCTCGCTGCTCGGCGATGCTTCGGTGTTCGTCAAGCAGTCGGTGGGCAGCGTGGCCCGCGAAGGCATCATCGCCGCCCTGCTGACCAGTGCGATGATCCTGCTGTTCCTCGGCAGCTGGCGCTCGACCCTGATCATCACCGCCTCGATTCCATTGGCGGTGCTCTCGGCCATCGCCCTGCTGGCCGCCACCGGCCAGACCCTCAACGTCATGACCCTAGGTGGGCTGGCGCTGGCGGTGGGGATCCTGGTGGACGATGCAACGGTGACCATCGAGAACATCAACTGGCACCTGGAGCAAGGCAAGGCGGTCAACGACGCGATCCTTGACGGCGCGAAGCAAATCGTCGGCCCGGCCTTCGTCTCGCTGCTGTGTATCTGCATCGTGTTCGTGCCGATGTTCATGCTGCAAGGCATCGCCGGCTTCCTGTTCCGGCCGATGGCCCTGGCGGTGATCTTCGCCATGGCCAGCTCCTTCCTCCTCTCGCGGACCCTGGTACCGACCCTGGCGATGTTCCTGCTCAAGCCCCATGTGGTCGAGGGCGGCAGCGGTCACCATCCCGAAGATGAGTTCATCAACCATCATGAAGGTGAACAGCACCGCAAGCCACGCAATCGCCTGCTGCAAGGCGCACTGAATTTCCAGCAGGGGTTTGAACGCGGCTTCTCGACGGTGCGTGACGTGTATCACGGCCTGCTGACCCTCGCGCTGGGTTGCCGCAAGCGTTTCCTGCTGGGCTTCCTGGCCTGCGTGCTGGCGTCCTTCAGCCTGCTGCCGAGCCTGGGCGAGGACTTCTTCCCGGCCACCGACGCCGGGGCCTTGGCCCTGCACGTACGCCTGCCGCTGGGTACGCGAATCGAGGAAAGCGCCGCGACCTTCGACCGTATCGAAGCGCGGATCCGCGAGGTGATTCCCGCCGAAGAACTGGACAACATCGTCGACAACATCGGTATTCCGTTGAGCGGTATCGACATGGCCTATAGCAGCAGCGGCACCATCGGTCCGCAGGACGGCGATATCCAGGTCACCCTCAAGGCCGATCACCAGCCCACCGCCGACTACGTGAAAAAGCTGCGCACCGCCTTGCCGGAAAGCTTCCCCGGCAGCCAGTTCGCCTTTCTCCCGGCGGATATCAGCAGCCAGATCCTCAACTTCGGCGCACCGGCTCCGCTGGACGTGAAAATCTCCGGACGCAGTGCCGAGGAAAACCGCGTATTCGCCCTCGAACTGCAACGACGCATGAAACACGTACCGGGGATCGCCGACCTGCGGATTCAGCAATCGGTCGGCTACCCGTCGCTGGAAGTGAAGGTCGACCGGATGCGTGCCAAGGGCCTGGGCATCACCGAGCGTGACGTCACCAACAGCATGGTCGCCTCCCTGGCGGGCAGCTCCCAGGTGGCACCGACCTTCTGGCTCAACCCGGCCAACGGCGTCTCCTATGGCGTGGTCGCGGCCACTCCGCAATACCGCCTGGACAGCCTGCCGTCACTGGAAGCACTACCGGTCACCGGGAGCAACGGCCAGTCGCAGATCCTCGGCGGCCTGGCGACCATCAATCGGGTGCAGAGCCCGGCGGTGGTGACCCACTACAATATCCAGCCGACCCTGGACATCTACGCCAGCGTGCAAGGCCGAGACCTCGGCGCGGTGGCCCATGACATCCAGAAGATCCTCGACGATGCCTCGTCCTTGCGACCCAAGGGTGCGATTGTCAGCCTGCATGGACAGATCGATGCCCTGCACGAAGCCTTCGGCGGTCTGAGCTTCGGCCTGCTGGGCGCGGTGGTGCTGATCTACCTGCTGATCGTGGTCAACTTCCAGTCCTGGGTCGACCCGTTCGTGATCATCACCGCCCTGCCCGCGGCCCTCGCCGGGATTGTCTGGATGCTGTTCCTCAGCGGCACCTCGCTGTCGGTGCCGGCCCTGACCGGGGCCATCCTCTGCATGGGCGTGGCCACCGCCAACTCGATCCTGGTGGTGAGCTTCTGTCGAGAGCGCCTGGCCGAGCACGGCGACGCCCTCAAGGCCGCCCTGGAAGCCGGCTACACCCGTTTCCGTCCGGTCTGCATGACGGCCCTGGCGATGATCATCGGCATGTTGCCGCTGGCCCTTTCCGAAGAACAGAACGCCCCTCTCGGACGCGCCGTGATCGGCGGTCTGATCCTGGCGACTACTGCCACCCTGCTGTTCGTCCCCGTGGTGTTCAGCCTGGTGCATGGTCGCCAACCTATTCGCGCCGTAGCTGGAGAAAACACCCATGACTGATCGCAAACCTTCGGGCAAACGCCTGCTTTACATGGGCGTAGGCGGTCTGACCCTGGCCGCCTTGCTGGTCGCCAACGGGATTGCCGCGCGAACCCGCCACGAAAAGTCCGTGACCGCCTGGACCGAATCCGCCGCCATCCCCATGGTCAGCGTCTTCAAACCCGCGCAGAACGCCGCCGGCGACACCCTGCGCCTGCCGGCCCACCTGGAAGCCTGGAGCAAGGCGCCGATCCATGCGCGGGTCAGCGGCTACCTGAAGGACTGGAAAACCGACATCGGCAGCCAGGTCAAGGCCGGCCAGATCCTCGCCGAAATCGACAGCCCGGACCTCGACCAGCAAGTCGCCCAGGCCCATGCCCACCTGGTGCAGGAGCAGGCCAATGCGCGCCTGGCCGAAACCACCGCGACCCGTTGGCAGAACCTGGTGGCGACCCATTCGGTGTCGCGCCAGGAGGCCGATGAAAAAAGCTCCAACGCCGCCGCGGCCAAGGCCAATGTCGAAGCCGCCGCCGCCGACTACGCACGGCTGTCGGCGCTGGAAGCGTACAAGACCATCCGCGCGCCGTTCGCCGGCACTATCACCGCCCGCAACACCGATATCGGCCAGTTGATCAAGGCCGATAACGACAGTGATCCGGAGCTTTTCGACATCGCCGACACCCATCAACTGCGGCTCTACGTGCCGATCCCGCAGAACTACGCCAGCGTGATCCGTCCCGGTCTCGAGGTGAAACTGACGGTGCCGGAACATCCGGGCCAGCAGTTCAATGCAAAACTGCTGGGCAACTCCACCGCGATCGACTCGCGCTCCGGAACGCTGCTCGCACAATTCGTCGCCGAGAACCCGGACAACGTCCTGCTGCCCGGCGACTATGCCGAGGCGACCCTGCCGATCCCGGCGGACACCAACGGTGTCAGCATTCCGGCCAGCGCCTTGATCTTTCGCGCCCAGGGCACCCAGGTGGCCGTGCTGGACGCCCAGTCCCATGTGCACCTGCGCGATATCCATATCGGCCTGGACCTGGGTGAGCGCCTGGTCATCGACCAGGGCCTGAAACCCGCCGACACCGTGATCGACAACCCGCCGGACGCCCTGCGCGAAGGCGACCCGGTGAAACTCGCCGACGCCGGAGGCCAACATGTCCCCAAGGCTTAAGCGCAGTGCCTGGATCCTGATTATCGCGACCTTGCAGGGCTGCTCCCTGGCACCGACCTACAAGCCGCCGCAACTCGACTTGCCGGAGCACTATCGCGAACAGACCAGCGACGGCCCGTGGCACCTGGCGCAACCGGGCGACAAGCTGTCGGAACAATGGTGGTCGCTGTTCCAGGACTCACACCTCAACGACCTGCAACAACGCCTGCTCAAGGCCAACCCGGACCTGGCCGCCGCCCTGGCGCACTACGACGGGGCCCAGGCCTATGCGAGCCAGTTGCATGCCGGACTGTTCCCGCAGATCACCGCCAGTGCGCAACCCCTTCGCCAGCGCCAATCGGACAATCGTCCGTTGCGCGGCAGCACCCAGCCGGCGGTGTACAACAGCAATACCGCAGGCTTTGCGCTGAACTTCGACCTCGACCTGTGGGGGCGGATTCGCAACCAGGTGGCCGCCGGCGATGCCCAGGCCCAGGCCTCCGGCGACGACCTGGCGGTGGCGCGCCTGAGCCTGCAACAGCAATTGGCGACCTTGTATATCCAGCTCAATGGCCTGGACGCCCAGAGCCGGATTCTCAGCAGTTCCCTGGATGACTACACCCAGGCGTTGCAACTGACCCGCGATCGCTACCAGGGCCAGATCGCGTCGGAACTCGACCTGACCCGCGCCCAGAGCCAACTGGCCGAAGCCCAAGCGCAGCTGGACGACGTGCGCGGCCAACGCAACCTGGCCGAACACGCGATAGCCGAGCTGGTGGGAGAACCGGCCAGTGACTTCCAGTTGCCGCCGACCCAGGCGATCCTGACCATTCCCAAGGTGCCCGGCGCCCTGCCCAGCGGCTTGCTGCAACGCCGCCCGGATATCGCCGCGGCGGAACGGCGGGTGTTTGCCGCCAACGCCGGGATCGGCGTGGCCAAGGCCGCCTGGTACCCGGACTTCAGCCTGACCGGCCTGCTCGGCGGCCAGACCCAGGGCAGCGGCAGCCTGCTGTCGACGGGCAATCGCTACTGGGCGCTGGGGCCACTGGTCAACCTGCCGATTTTCGATGGCGGTCGTCTCAGTGCCCAGGAGCATCAGGCCAAGGCCGAATTCGACGAGGCTTCGGCCCATTACCGCAGCCAGGTCCTGCGCGCGGTGCGTGAAGTCGAGGACAACCTGGCGCAGTTGCGGGACTTGCAGCGCGAGGCCCTGGATGAACAGGCGGCGGTGAATGCGGCGCAGAACACCCAGACCCTGGCGATGAACAGCTATCAGGCCGGGGCGGTGAACTACCTCGACGTGGTGACGGCACAGACCGCGGCATTGCAGACCCAGCGGCAGTTGCAGGCATTGCAGACCCGGCAGTTGCAGGCCAGCATCGGCCTGATGACCGCATTGGGTGGCGGTTGGAGCGCCCAAGGCTGAGCAAGCTGAACGCGCGCCCTTGTAGGAGCCGGCTTGCTGGCGATAGCGACCGGTCAGGCGATGCAGGGCTTACTGGCCTCATCGCCAGCAAGCCGGCTCCTATTAGATTGGGTGGTGTGCTCAAGACCCTGCTTCATGACTGCGCAACTTTTGCCCCACCCCCAGCGTTAAAAACGCGTCCTCCAGACCCACAATGCCCGCTATACAAGGCGTCCACCCCCTCTGGCAACTTCCTGCTCATGCATGCGCAATACCTTGCGCATTTTTCCTGACAAAACGCCTTCAAAATCTAGAAATCCTCGAGAAAACTAAAGTAACCAACTGTTTTAAAACAACTATTAAAGAACAGGCACAACTCTTGATCTGTAGACCGGCGAACCCATCGAGTTTCCCTTGATGGCAAACAGCACCTCTTCGGACAAGGAATTCATCCATGCCAACACCTGCCTACCTGACCCTGCAGGGCACCAAGCAAGGCCTGATCACCGCGGGTACTTTTACCCAGGACTCGGTCGGAAACATCTACCAGGAAGGTCATGAAGACCAGATCCTGGTCCAGGGCTTCGCCCACGACGTCACCATCCCCCGCGACCCGCAGTCCGGGCAACCGACCGGCCAGCGCGTGCATCAGCCGCTGATGATCAGCAAGGTCTTCGACAAGTCCTCGCCGCTGATTTTCAGCGCCCTGACCAGCGGGGAAAAGCTGACCAAATGCCGCCTGGAGTGGTACCGCACCTCCTCCTCCGGCACCCAGGAGCACTATTTCACCATCGAACTGGAGGACGCCATCGTCGTCGACGTGAAATCGCGCATGCCCAACTGCCAGGACCCGGAGCATGCCCACTTCACCCACCTGGAAGACGTGTTCTTCAGCTACCGCAAGATCACCTGGACCCACGAAGTCGCAGGCACCTCCGCCTCCGATGACTGGCGCGCCCCGGTGATCTGATTGCCCTCTGGCGTCGTTCGGCCTGGCCGACGGCGCCTTCCACCGTTCCCTCAAACCATTTGGCGCGCTGCGGCTTCGGCATTGGCGAAGGTTTCGTACGGCCCTGATTTCACGCCAAAGGGTTTTCCAAGGAGGAATCCATGCTAGCGCCGGCCAATCAACCTCACTTCAGCCTGACCGTCGAGGACTTCGAACACCCATTGCAGGTCGCCACCTTCACCGGCCGTGAGGCCCTTAACCAGCCCTTCAGCTTCGATCTGGAGTTGCTGGCCGAGCGGGATCTCGATCTGCAAAGCCTGCTGCACAAGCAAGCTTTTCTCAGACTCTGCACCTCGGGTGCAGGTATCCACGGACAGTTCTATCGCGTCGTCCAGGGCGCACGCGGCAGGCGCCTGGCGCATTACCAGGTCTGCCTGCGCCCACGCCTTGCCGACCTCGAACACCGTATCAACCAGCGCATCTTCCAGCACCTCAGTACCCCGCAAATCATCGCGCGGGTACTCAATGACCACGGACTGTTCAGCAACCACTACCGCTTCAACCTCAGTGGTTACTATCCAGAGCGGGAATATTGCGTGCAGTACCGCGAGTCCGACCTGTACTTCATCCAGCGTCTGTGCGAAGAAGAAGGCCTGCATTTCCACTTCCAGCATGCCCCCGACAGCCACACCCTGGTGTTCGGTGACGACCAGGCGTTTTTCCCCACACAAGCACCTCGGCGTTATCAAACAGACAGCGGCCTGGCAGCCCTGACCACGGTTATCAAGCGCTTCAACGTCCGTCTGGAAACCCGCAGCAGCGGCGTCGCGCGGCGGGATTACGATTTCGAGAATCCCGGCCGGCCCCTTGAACAGATCAGCCACGGCGAACAGCTGCCAGACCTGGAGGACTACGCCTTCCCGGCGCTCGATATCGACCCGAGGCACGGCAAACAACGGGCGCAACGTGCCCTGGAGCAGCACCGCAGCACCTTCCGCCAAGCCCAGGGCCAAAGCGATATCCCGGCCCTGTCGAGCGGCCATCTGCTGACACTCAGCGAACACCCGCAAGTCGACTGGAATGCCCTCTGGCTGTTGACCGAGATCAACCACGAAGGCCGGCAACCGCAAGTCCTGGAAGAACTCGCCGCCACCGCCAACACGGCGGATGGCTTCCGGCAGGGCTACCGAAACAGCTTCCGCGCCCTGCCCGGCGACACACCTTTTCGCCCCGCATTGAGCCACCCAAAACCACGCATCGATGGCAGCCAGACCGCCGTGGTCACGGGTCCACCAGGCGAGGAGATCCATTGCGATGCCCATGGCCGGATCAAGGTGCAGTTCCACTGGGATCGGGCAGCGACCCACAACGATTCCAGCAGTGGCTGGTTGAGGGTCGCTTCGGCCTGGGCGGGAAACGGCCAGGGTGCGGTGAGCATCCCCTGTGTCGGCATGGAAGTGCTGGTGAGTTTTCTCGAAGGCGACCCGGATCAGCCGCTGATTACTGGTTGCCTGCACCACGCCCGCAACCAGCCACCCTACGAGTTGCCAGCCCACAAGACCCGCAGCGGTTTCAAGACCCTCAGTTCACCCGGTGGTGGCGGCTTCAACGAGCTGCGCATCGAAGACCGCAAGGGCCAGGAGCAGATCTACCTGCACGCCCAACGCGACTGGCAACAGGTGGTCGAACACGACCAGTTCATCCAGGTCGGTCATGAACGCCATGACCGCGTGACCGCCAACAGCTACCGCGAACTCAAGGCTGACGAACATCGCAGCACCTCGGCCGATCGCAAGACCGAGATACGCGCCGACGATCACCTGAATATCGGCCAGAGCCGGCATGTGCGACTCGGCCACGGTTATCTGCTCCAGGTCGACGAAGAGATCCACCTCAAAAGCCGTGCCCGGATGGTGATCGAGGCTGGCAGCGAACTGACCCTCAAGGTCGGCGGCAGCTTTATCAAGATTGATGGCGGCGGCATCACCCTGAGCCCCGAACCGGATGCTGACGCCAGGGCGGTACCGGGTGTCGGCACTCGGGTTGCCGCCCTGCTGCCCGGTCTGTTCCAGGCCATTGACCCTCCTCTCCCGGCGGCGCCCTTGTCCATGGCGCAACTAACCACCCTGCTGCGTGGCGCGGCCTTCTGCGAAGAGTGCGAGCAGTGCAAGGCAGGTGTCTGTGAACTCTGAATGCCTGACACCCGAGCGCTGGCTGGCCCAGGTCCCGCTTGCTCCTCACGAGCGGCTCTATCTGGTACTCAGCGACGCCAGCGAGGCCAAGCCACTGGCCGCCTTGCGCAGGATCGGCAGCCTGCTGGCGCCCCTGCCGATCTGGAGGGGCACACCTTATGCCGATTGGTTTGAGGTGATGCCTTATGTCCTCGAACTCACGGCGCACAGCCCGTTTCTATCGTGGATTGCCGACACCGACTACCGGGATTGGGGCTGGCTTGCAGTGTCGTCA
>Ga0209888_1000538_pt1 | contig 18156 bp, 16 predicted proteins | sample OrgsoiDNA_201059_FD_185807 | JGI IMG/M metagenome (GOLD analysis project Ga0209888, IMG submission 185807) | Permafrost soil microbial communities from the Arctic, to analyse light accelerated degradation of dissolved organic matter (DOM) -... | ecosystem: Environmental > Terrestrial > Soil >...
GCGTTACGCAGCAGGACGTTCAGGTGGCTGTCGTCAACGAAACCCTTGGAGTCCGATTGATCACTGGCCATGGCCTGGGTAGCGCCGAGGATGCCCAATGCGAGCAGACCGATCCGTTTGTTCAACATGTTTTATTCCTTGATTACTGGATGAAACGCCCTGCGGCTTCGAGCTGAAATGTTGTGTTGATGCTTCACGCAAAAACAAAAAGGCCCGCCTGCAATGGATGCAGCGGGCCTTTTATTATTTTAAGTGTATGGCGTATAGCCACAGGCGTAGGGCGAATCCTATCCGCGACACGAGTATTGTGTCAATTTCGTGAAACACCTGAGAATAGAAGGGATTAGCGAGACAACCTCGAAAAAAGGCATATCTGCCACCGACTGTCCTTTATCTCTGGGCGACGTCGGTTTCCCCTCATGAACCCGACCGTTTCAGGACGAACAGCCATCCAGGCCACAGGACGGTCCGCTGGCGACCGAGGTGGCAGGCGCCAGCGATTGGCTGAGCCAGGCGACGAACGCGTCGGGTTTTCCCAGGTAAGGGCCAATATCGATCAGGCTGAAACGGCCCTCCTGCTCCAGCGCCAGGGTCGGGAAACCCTGGCCGCCGACCCGGGACAACAAGGCGCGACTTTGCTTGAAATGCTCCGCCGCCACTGCTCCGCTGTTCAGCTCAAAAGCGGCCTTGAAGGCCTCTGCTTCGAAGCCCAGTTCAGCGGCCAGCGCCAGCAGGACGTCCACATCGGCCAGACGCTGCCCCTCGACGTAGTGCGCGGTCTGTTGGCGTCCCAACATCTCCAACCCGCGCCCTTGCAGTTGTTCGGCCGCAAGCACCGCACGGGTCGGCGGCGTGGAATCGAAGATCGCCGACGAATCCCGCAGCAGCCCCTCGAAATAGGCCTGGCCAAACGGCTGGCCGGTGTACTCGGCAATCCGCCGGTCGTGGGGCATGACGTAGTCGCGCAGGTTCGAGGAGACAAATTGACGGTTGTTGCCGGCCATCATGCCGCCGCCATGCAGGACCACGGGCAACACTTGTTGGGCGGCCTGGATCAGCGGTTTGGCGCCGTAGCACCAGCCGCACAATGGATCGTAGATGTAGTGAAGGACGCTCGTGGCAGCCATGGAGATCTCCCGAAGGTATCAATGAGTTCGATAGCTTCAGACTAGTCGCTGGTGGCCCATCGAAAAACGCCGGAATGGCTCCTGGTTTATTGCGAAAACCGGTCGAATCAACCGACCTGATGCCCGGGAAGCGGCCATAAAAAAACGCCGCTGCCCGGATCGCTCCGGCCAGCGGCGTTTTTGTGCAAAGTCCTTTTAACCCTGCAAAACCCCGAGCAAGGCCTCTAGTTCAGCATCGCTGAACAAGCCTGCGGGGTAACGGTCGATGATCATCCGACGAGGGTCCTGACTACGGGTGGTACGCGTTCCGTTGCTTTTCAACCACTGAGCCAGGACTTGAAGCGACTCGCTCGTCACCGACAGAGGGTGCGAAACCCGCTCACTGGCTACGTTCATCTCAGCGCTCTCCTGGTTCATGAGCGGCTAACTTACTTAAGGTTTATGACAGAACGTCGCACTGTAAAAAACGCTCCGTCATATAAAGGAAGTCGATACAAGAGCTATGCCAAAATGCCAGTTCAGCCGTCGAAAAACCTAAAAAAACCCGCAGTCCATAAGGGCTGCGGGTTTGATAAGGGGGTCGCTTAGCGATGATGGAAAAATGCCATCATTTGTAGCATTGCATCTTTTGTTACAACTTCACTCAACCTTTGTGTGGCGCAGGTTGTTGTTGTGTAAGGCAATGGATATTTCCGCCCCCCAGTAACAACTCACGCCCCGGCACCATGACCACTTCGTGTTGTGGGAACAGGTTCTGCAGGATTTCCTTGGCCACGCTGTCCTGCGGGTCATCGAAGCTCGGCGCGATGATGCCGCCGTTGACGATCAGGAAGTTCACGTAGGAGCCGGCCAGGCGCACCGAGGGGTTACGCTCCTGGCTGCCCGCCACCGCGTCCACTCCGGCGCACTCTTCCTCCGTGGCATACAACGGCCCCGGAATCGGCATTTTGTGCACCATAAAGGGGCGACCCTTGGCATCACGGCTGCTTTCCAGCACGTTCATGGCCGCCTGGCAGCGTGGGTAGTTCGGGTTTTGCGGATCATCGGTCCAGGCCAGCAACACTTCACCCGGACGCACGTAGCAGCAGAAGTTATCCACATGGCCGTCGGTTTCGTCGTTGAACAGACCATCCGGCAGCCAGATCACCTTGTCCACCGCCAGGTGCTCGGCGAGCACCTGCTCGATGGCTTCGCGGGTCAGGTGCGGGTTGCGGTTGCGATTGAGCAGGCATTCCTCAGTGGTGATCACCGTGCCTTCGCCGTCGACATGGATCGAACCGCCTTCGAGCACGAAGCCTTCAGTCTGGTAACGCGGGCAGCGCTCGATTTCGAGGATCTTGCCGGCGACCTGTTCGTCACGGTTCCACGGTGCATAGAGACCGCCGTCGAAGCCGCCCCAGGCATTGAAGCCCCAGTTGACGCCGCGCACTTCACCCTGGTCGTTGATGACAAAGGTCGGACCGCTGTCGCGGACCCAGGCGTCGTCGCTGGACATTTCCACCAGACGGATATTCGGCACGTCGAGGCGCGCCCGGGCGTTTTCGTACTGCGCAGCGGACACCGCCACTGTCACCGGTTCGAAACGCGCAATGGCCCGGGCCACGGCGGCATGGGCCGCCTGTGCCGGCTTGCCGCCGAGGCGCCAGTTGTCCGGGCGCTCGGGCCAGATCATCCAGGCCTGGGTTTGTGGCGCCCATTCGGCGGGCATATGGAAGCCGTCGGCGCGCGGTGTGCTGTTCAAAGTGGTCATGGCGATCAGGACTCCAGGGATCCGTCGAGGGTTTTCAGTGCGCCGTACAGGTTCGGTCGGCGATCGCGGAACGAGCCCCAGGCACTGCGTGTGTGTTCCAGTTCGTTGAGGTCGAAGCTATGGACCAGGATGCCTTCTTCGGTTTCGTTGAGTTCCTCGACCTTCTCGCCAAATGGGTTGGCGATGAACGAGGAGCCGTAGAAGGTGATGTCGTAGCCGTCCTGCTCTTCGTTGCCGATGCGGTTGCTGGCGATCAGCGGCATCAGGTTGGCCCCGGCGTGGCCTTGTTGCACGCGCTGCCAGTGGTCGCGCGAAGAGATGCTCTTGTCATGGGGCTCGCTGCCGATGGCGGTCGGGTAGAAGAGGATTTCCGCGCCTTGCAGGGCCATGCTGCGGGCACACTCGGGGAACCACTGGTCCCAGCAGATGCCCACGCCGATCTTCGCGTAGCGGGTGTTCCACACTTTGAAACCGGTATCGCCCGGGTTGAAGTAGTACTTCTCGTGGTAGCCAGGGCCGTCCGGGATATGGCTTTTCCGATAAATCCCGAGGTTGCTGCCATCGGCGTCGATGATCGCGATGCTGTTGAAACGCGCACGGCCGGCCAGCTCGAAGAAGCTGATGGGCAGCACCACTTGCAGTTCTTTGGCGACCTTCTGGAAGTGCTTGATGGCGATGTTGTCTTCTACCGGGGTCGCCAGTTGCAGGTAATCCGGGTTCGGCTTCTGGCAGAAGTACGGGGTTTCGAACAATTCCTGGATCAGGATGATCTGCGCGCCCTTGGCGGCCGCTTCGCGCACCAGCTTTTCGGCGGTTTCGATATTGGCTTCGAGATCCCAGGAACAGGCCATCTGGGTGGCGGCAACGGTAACGATACGACTCATGGATCATCTCCTGGGCGAATGCGGTGGGCGATTCTAGGCATCGACCGATGACAGATTGAGAATAGCCGGGCGTGGTGGGCCCGGCCGGGGCGATGGCGACTTTATAGCCGATAAAAATCGATAAATAAAGCAAAAATAGAAGAACACAAAGACACAAACGCACAATTACTCGATATAAATCGATTTAATAGGTCGACTGACAGGACGCTTTCGCGGGCAAGCCCTGCTCCTACAGGTTTGCGGCGTACACAAGATGTGTGGACGACCTTGTACTGTAGGAGCAGGGCTTCACCGCCGCGAAGAGTGCGAAGCACTCAACAATCTCAGAGCCCCTCGTCGAGCACCTTGCACAGCATGTCGACAAAGAAATCCACGCTACGACGGCTGGTGCACATCGGCGGCTTGATCTTGAGGATGTTGAGGTAGTCACCGGTCGGTTGCATGAAGATCCCCAGTTCACGCAGACGATCACACAGCAACGCGGTTTCCTCGGTCGCCGGCTCCAGGGTTTCGCGGTTGCGGATCAGTTCCGCACCGAGGTAGAAACCGGAACCGTGCACCGCGCCCACCAGCGGATAACGGTCGATCAGCGCTTCCAGGCGCTCCTTGAAATAGCCGCCCACCACCTGGGCGTTTTCCCAGAGTTTTTCCTCGGCCATCACGTCGAGCACGGCAATCCCGATCCGGCAACTGACCGGGCTGCCACCGGAGGACGAGAAGAAATAACCCTCGGCCTCCAGGGCCTCGGCAATCTCCCGGCGGGTGATCACCGCGCCCAGCGGCTGACCATTGCCCATGCCCTTGGCCATGGTGATGATGTCCGGCACCACGCCCTGCTCCTCGAAACCCCAGAAGAACTTGCCCATGCGCCCGTAGCCGACCTGCACCTCATCGGCGATACACACGCCGCCCTGGGCCCGGACCAGCGCATAGACCTGCTGCAAATAGCCCGGCGGCAACGAGATACCGCCGGCATTGCCATACACCGGCTCGCAGATAAACCCCGCCAGTTGGCGATTTTCTTCCGCCAGCTTGGCCAGGTTGTGTTCCACGCTGCGCACGTAGTCCGGCGTACTGGCGCTGCCACGAAAGGCCCCGCGATAGGTGTTGGGCGCGGTCACCGGGTGCACCCAGTCCGGGCGGCTGCTCAGGGCCTTGGGGTTGTCGGCGATGGACGTGGACACCGCATCCGCCGCCACCGACCAGCCATGGTAGGCCTCCAGCACGCTGAGCATGTCGCGTCCGCCGCTGTAGGCCCAGGCCAGGCGGATCGCCAGGTCGTTGGCCTCGGTGCCGCTGTTGACCAGGAACACCCGGTCCATGGAGTCCGGCGCCAGGGCCAGCAGGCGCTCGGAGAACTCGGCCACGGCGGCGTAATGGAAGCGCGAGTTGGTATTGAGCAACGACCACTGCCGCGCCGCCTCGGCGGCCATGCGCGGATGACCGTGGCCCAGCACCGCGACGTTGTTGAGCATGTCCAGGTAGGAGCGGCCCTGCATGTCGATCAGGTGGTTGCGCCAGCCACGCTCGATACGCGGCGGGTCGACATAGTAGTGCTTTTGCGTACGGGCGAAGCTGGCGGCACGGCGGGCCAGCAGGTCCGCCGAATCCAGCTCGGGCTCGGCATCGCAGGCCAGTCCCAGCAAGGTCGCCGGCGACGGGCACAATGCCTGCCAGGCGGCGGCCCGCGAAGGTGTGCAGAACAGCGGAGGCGTGAGATCGGCGTGACGGCACAGTTGCACCCGCAGGGCACCGGCGGCCTCACCCAGCACCTGCCCCTTGACCAGGGCGGCACCGGACTTGAGGGATGCTTTCACGCCCCAGAGCCGCACACTCAGTTGCGCGCTGGCCAATAGTAGAGCGCCGTCAGCCATAAGCCGCAGGGTCCCGGCGAACGGCGACTCCACGGTGGTCCCAGCCGGTACCTGCAAATCCACGTGCAAAGGAAAGGTATCCGGTTCACCGGCGTTGTCGGGCTGGGTGCGCGACAGGCGATATTGTCCGTAGCGGCTGGCTGCCAGGCCATGGGCCGCCGCCGCCTCGGCCAGCAAGCGTTCGTCGATTCCGCTCTGTTCCCAGTTTCCCGCCTCGAAATGCGGGCTGAGCACGCCCAGGTCGATCAAAGCGAACTCGCGGCCCACCAGCCCGGGCAGCAAGGGCACGAAACCTTCGCCAGCAATGGGAGACAGGCGCTCTTCGACGGCCGTCAGGATCGCGGCTTCCATCAGTTCGAACGGCACCGAGGTCGCCACCTGGAAAATTTCCCACTCGTGGGCCAGGTTATCGCGGCTGTAGGTGTTGCCCGGGTCAATGCCGACCTGCTGTTCACCGCTGAGCACCAGCACCGCCGCCCGCGCCACGATCAACGGCCAGAGTGCCAGCAGTTCTTCACGCTGCAACGGATTGACCGCGTGATACGCCTGGACCGCCGGCAAAATCACGAAGGGGTCGCCTTCGGCATGATGCAGCAGCGCCGCGCAGGTCACCGACAGGTCGGCGATGCGCCAGGTCCGGACCAGATCGCCGAAGTCGATCACGCCCTGCAGTTGCCAGTGGCGCTGGGCATCACGTCGCCAGACCACGTTGTCGTCAGTGATATCCAGATGAACAGCCTGGACCGGCAAGGCCTCGACCAGGGGCTGTAGACGGCGCTGGGCCTGGGCGGCGGCGTCACGAACCGGCGTTTGTCGATCCCCGTCGCCGAGCACCGGCAACAGGTGTTCGATCAGCGCGGCAGCATGTTGGGGATCCCATTGCAGGGTGCGCATCAGGCCCGGGTGCTGGAAGTCGGCCAGGGCCAGGTCCATTTGCGCGCAGAGTTGCCCCAGGCCCGCCACCAGATCACGGCCCAGGTGTTTGAGATGGGTCAGCGACTGGCCTTCGATATACTCCAGCAACCGCACCTGCACAGGCTGGCCGTCCAGCACCAGGGACAGCAGGTCCTGGCCGTTGCGCGCGGCAATCACCCGTGGCACCCGCAAGCCGGCGCGCCCTTCCAGGTGAGCCAGGCCGGCATGCTGGGCCTGCAATTCCAGTGTGGCGTAGTCGCCATGGCAGATTTTCAGGACAAAACGACCTTGGTCGCTGTCGACACGGTAATTGAGGTCCTGCTGGCTACCCAATGCCTGCAGCGTTCCACAGAGGCCGTAGTGCTCCTCAAGCAGGTTCAGCGCCTGCTGCGCCGAGACATTCGGGCTGGGCAGACTGGCGCGGTGAATCAACGTGGCGAGCAACATGTAACGACTCCCTGAAGTTTTTATTGGCTGCCTATATCGCCATTGGTGCCGCCAAGACGCAAGTACGACACTAAAGTCAGCCGTATGAAAACGGATACATCGCCATGGCACTTGCACCGCCGAACGCCTGCCCACAAGCTATGCTCCATTCAGCTTGAGTCTGCTAAAGGAAGAAGGCACACCGATATGCGTATTCTAGTCACCGGCGGCGCCGGTTTTATTGGCTCGGCCCTGATCCGGCACTTGATCCGCCACACCGGGCACGAAGTCCTGAACCTGGACAAGCTCACCTACGCCGGCAACCTGGAATCACTCAGCAGCATCGCCACGGACAGCCGATATGAATTCGTCCAGGCCGATATCGTCGACCAGGCCACCGTCAGCGCGGTGCTGGCGCGCTTCGAGCCCCATGCAATCATGCACCTGGCGGCGGAATCCCACGTCGACCGTTCCATCGACGGCCCGTCGGATTTTATCCAGACCAATATCGTCGGCACCTACAGCCTGCTGGAAGCTGCCCGTGGCTACTGGTCGAAACTGCCCGAGCCGGAAAAAAGCGCGTTCCGTTTCCACCATATTTCCACCGACGAAGTGTATGGCGACCTGCACGGCGTCGATGACCTGTTCACCGAAACCACCCCGTACGCCCCCAGCTCGCCGTACTCCGCGAGCAAGGCGGCGTCCGATCACCTGGTCCGCGCCTGGCACCGCACCTACGGTCTGCCGGTGCTGCTGACCAACTGCTCGAACAACTACGGCCCCTTCCACTTCCCGGAAAAGCTGATCCCGCTGGTGATCCTCAACGCCCTGGCCGGCAAGCCGCTGCCGGTGTACGGCGACGGTCTGCAAGTGCGCGACTGGTTGTATGTCGAAGACCACGCCCGCGCCCTGTTCAAGGTGGTAACCGACGGTGTGGTGGGCGAGACCTACAACATCGGCGGCCATAACGAGCAGAAAAATATCGATGTGGTGCGCGGCATCTGCGGCCTGCTGGAAGAGCTGGCACCGGCGCGTCCGGCCGGTGTGGAGAAATTCACCGACCTGATCACCTTCGTCAAGGATCGCCCGGGCCACGACCTGCGCTACGCCATCGACGCCGGCAAGATCGAACGCGAACTGGGCTGGACCCCGGAGGAAACCTTCGAAAGCGGTCTGCGCAAGACCGTGCAATGGTATCTGGAGAACCTGGAATGGTGCCGTCGCGTCCAGGATGGTAGCTATCAAGGAGAGCGCCTGGGCGCGCTCGACCATAAGGAACTGTTGGCATGATGAAAGGTATTGTCCTCGCGGGCGGCTCGGGTACCCGGCTGCACCCGATTACCCTCGGCGTTTCCAAGCAACTGCTACCCATCTACGATAAACCGATGATCTACTACCCGATCTCGGTGCTGATGCTGGCCGGCATCCGCGAAATCCTGGTGATCTCCACCCCCCAGGATCTGCCGCAATACCGTAACCTGCTGGGCGACGGTAGCCAGTTCGGGGTGCACCTGAGCTACGCCGAGCAGCCGTCCCCGGACGGCCTGGCCCAGGCGTTCCTGATCGGCGAAGAGTTTATCGGCGAGGATCCGGTGTGCCTGATCCTGGGTGACAACATCTTCCACGGCCAGCATTTCGGCGAACAGTTGAAACACGCCGCGCAACGGCCGAGCGGTGCGACGGTCTTCGGCTACTGGGTCAAGGACCCGGAACGCTTCGGTGTAATCGATTTCGACAGCGAAGGTCGTGCCCTCTCCATCGAGGAAAAACCGGCCAAGCCGAAATCCAGCTATGCGGTGACCGGCCTGTATTTCTATGACAACGACGTCATCAAGGTGGCCAAGGCGGTCAAGCCTTCGCCTCGCGGCGAGCTGGAAATCACCGACGTCAACAACGCCTACCTCAAGCGCGGCGACCTGCATGTCGAACGCTTCGGGCGCGGCTTTGCCTGGCTCGATACCGGCACCCACGACAGCCTGCTGGAAGCCTCGCAGTACGTGCAGACCATCGAGCACCGTCAGGGCCTGAAAGTCGCCTGCCTGGAAGAGATCGCCTACCAGAACGGCTGGATCGACCGTGAGTATCTGCTGGAGCGGGCCAAATACTTCGGCAAGACCGGTTATGGGCAATACCTGTATACCGTCGCGGGAGAACACCGATGAAAGCAACGCCAACACGCCTGCCGGGGGTACTGATCCTCGAACCCAAGGTCTTTGGCGACGAGCGCGGCTTTTTCTATGAAAGCTTCAATGCCCGGGCGTTCCAGGACGCGACGGGGCTCGATGTGTCGTTCGTCCAGGACAACCACTCGCGCTCGCAGCAAGGTGTCTTGCGTGGCCTGCACTACCAACTGGAAAACACCCAGGGCAAGTTGGTGCGGGTGATTGCCGGTGAAGTGCTGGATGTGGCCGTGGATATTCGTCGCAGCTCGCCCCATTTTGGCCAGTGGGAGGCCGTGCGCCTGTCCGCCGAAAACAACCGCCAACTGTGGATACCGGAGGGTTTTGCCCACGGTTTCGTGGTCCTCAGCGAGTCCGCCGAGTTCCTCTACAAGACCACTGACTACTACACCCCCAGCGCCGAACGCTGCATTCGCTGGGACGATCCGACCCTGGCCATCGACTGGGAGTTCACCGGTGTTCCCCAGCTGTCGGCCAAGGACCTGAACGGTAAAACCCTGCACGAGGCCGACTTGTTCGAATGAGTACTTCAGCCCTGAAAATCCTTATCAGCGGCCAGCACGGCCAAGTCTCCCGCGCGCTGCAACAGCGGATCAAAGACTTGGGCGAGCTGATTGTCCTGGGGCGCGACCAGCTCGACCTGGCGCACCCGGAACAGATTCGTCAACAAGTCCGGGCCCATAGCCCTGACCTGATCATCAACGCGGCGGCCTACACCGCCGTCGACCAGGCCGAGAGCGAAGTGGACCTGGCGTTCGCCATCAACGCCACGGCGCCGGGCATCTTCGCCCAGGAAGCCGCCGACCTGGGCGTGCCGCTGATCCACTATTCCACCGATTATGTGTTCGACGGCAGCCAGGAAGAACCCTACACCGAAGACGATCCGACCAACCCGTTGAGCGTCTACGGCGACAGCAAGCTGACCGGCGAGCGGGCCATCGCCGCAGCCCAGGGCCAGCACCTGATCCTGCGCACCAGTTGGGTCTACTCCAATCACGGACGCAATTTCCTGTTGACCATGCAACGGCTGCTGCAGGAAAAGCCGGAGCTGCGCATCGTCGCCGACCAGATCGGCGCACCGACCTGGGCCGGCACCATCGCCAACAGCACCCGGACCCTGATCGAACGCTGGCAGGCCGGTCACGCCGGGGCCTGGGGCACCTATCACCTGACCGCCAGCGGCGAAACCTCCTGGTTCGGTTTTGCCCAGGCCATCGGCGAGCAACTGCTGGCCCTGAACAAGCCCTGCGCCTTGCTCGAAGCCATCCCCTCCAGCGCCTACCCGACGCCCGCCCGCCGGCCGCTGAACTCGCGCCTGGATTGCAGCCGGCTGTTGCGCGAATGGCACGTTGCCCAACCCGACTGGCACACCGCATTACGTGAGTGTCTTGCAGAGCAGGGCTGAGACATAATGCGTCGGACTCTACCGGCGCATTCTTTTCATGATCACGAGCCCCACCCTTCCCCGCAGACCCCGCTGGCGCAGCCTCGCCCTGCTGTTCCTGTGCCTGGCGCCGCTGCTGTGGCCGCTGGAACACCTGGCCGAGCGGTACTACCGCAACGAACTGGTCAGCCAGAACCGCCAGACCCTCGACCTCTATGTCGCCAACCTGCTGGGCACCCTGCACCGCTATGAGGTCCTGCCGCAGATCCTCGGCGACCTGCCGGCCCTGCGTGACGCCCTGGCAGAGCCGGAGCAGAGCCTGCGTCTGACCAATGCCAACAGCCTGCTGGAGAGCATCTGCGCCCAGACCGGCGCTGAAGTCATGTACCTGATGGACACCAACGGCAAGACCCTGGCGGCCTCCAACTGGGACAAACACGACAGCTTCGTCAATCGCAACTTCGCCTTCCGCCCCTATTTCACCGAAGCCATGGCCGGGCGCCTGGGGCGTTTCTTCGGTCTCGGCACCACTTCGGGCAAACGCGGCTACTTCTTTGCCGCGGCCGTGCATGAAGGGCACAAGATCATCGGCGTGCTGGTGGTCAAGGTCGATCTGGACCGCACCGAAAGCCTCTGGGGCAGGACCCCGGAACAGTTGATGATGACCGACCACAACGGCGTGGTCATTCTCACCTCGCACTCCGAATGGCGCTTCCGCTCGACCCGCGCGCTCAGCGAACAGGAGCGCGACGCGATCACCGCCGTGCAACCTTACCCGACCCGCAATCCCCAGCCCTTGAACATCAACCCCGATGCCTGGCTGACCCAGACCCAGCAGATCGAGGAAACCGGCTGGAACGTGAGTATCCTCGCGCCGCGGACCCTGGTCGACCGACCGGTGCGCACCGTCGTCGCGGTCGGCGGCGCGACCCTGCTGGTGCTGATGCTGCTGCTCGGCCTGATGATGCAACGGCGCCGCCATTACCTGGAGCGGATCGCCTTCGAGGCCAAGGCCCGGCGTGAATTGGAAATGCGCGTCGCTGAACGAACCAGCGACCTGGAAGGCCTCAACCGCCGCCTCAAGCAGGAAGTGCTGGAACGCGAACACGCTCAGCAGGAACTGGTGCGCGCCCAGGATGACCTGGTCCAGGCCGGCAAGCTTTCGGCCCTGGGCACCATGTCGGCGAGCATCAGCCACGAACTCAACCAACCGCTGGCGGCGATCCGCAGCTACGCGGAAAACGCCGAAGTGCTGCTCGACCACCAACGCACCGACGACGCCCGCGGCAACCTCAAGCTGATCAGCGAACTGACCGGGCGCATGGCCTCGATCATCGCCCACCTGCGCGCCTTCGCCCGCCGTGACCGGCATGCCCCGGAAAGCGTGGCCCTGCAACCGGCGCTGGACGACGCCCTGGCCTTGCTGGCCAAGCGCCGGCGGGCCATGGAAGTCGAACTGATCCGCGACCTGCCGGCGGCGGCCCTGTGGGTCCAGGCCGGCGAAACCCGTTTGCGCCAGGTGCTCGGCAATCTGCTGGCGAACGCCCTCGACGCCCTCACCGAGAAAGGCCCGCCGCGCAAGCTCTGGTTGAGTGCGCAATCTTCCGAACAGGGCGTCAGCCTGACGATCCGCGACAATGGCCCGGGCTTCTGCCTGGAAGCCCTGGACCGCGCCGGCGAGCCGTTCTACACCACCAAGACGCGGACCCAAGGCCTGGGCCTGGGCCTGGCGATCTGCGATTCGCTGATGCGCGCCTTCGGTGGCGAGTTGCTGTTTGCCAACCACCGCGACGGCGGCGCCTTGATCACCCTGCGGATGCGCGCCGGTGCGCCCGGGGTCAGCTTGCAACCACCCGAGGACTCGAGTGTATGAAAATCGACCACCAGATCCAGGTGGTACTGATCGACGACGATCCCCACCTGCGCCAGGCCCTGAGCCAGACCCTGGACCTGGCCGGCCTGAAGATCCTGCCGCTGGCCGAAGCCCAGGGCCTCGCCGCACAGATCGAACGCGACTGGCCAGGCGTGATAGTCAGCGACATCCGCATGCCGGGCATGGATGGCCTGGAGCTGCTCAAGGAACTGCATGACCAGGACCCCGAGCTGCCGGTGCTGTTGATCACCGGTCACGGCGATGTGCCCCTGGCCGTGGAGGCCATGCGTGCCGGCGCCTATGACTTCCTCGAAAAGCCCTTCGCCAGCGATGCCCTGCTCGACAGCGTGCGTCGGGCCCTGGCCTGGCGCCGCCTGGTGCTGGACAACCGCAGCCTGCGCCTGGCGTTGAGTGACCGCCAGGAACTCAGTGCACGACTGGTCGGGCATTCACCGCTGATGCTGCGCCTGCGCGAACAGATCGGCGCCCTGGCGGCGACCCGCGCCGATGTGTTGATTCTCGGCGAGACCGGCGCCGGCAAGGAAGTCGTGGCGCGGGCGCTGCACGACCTGTCGAACCGCCGCAACGGACCCTTTGTGGCGATCAACGCCGGGGCCCTGGCCGAATCGGTGGTGGAAAGCGAGCTGTTCGGCCACGAACCGGGGGCCTTTACCGGGGCACAGAAGCGCCGCATCGGCAAGTTCGAATTCGCCAATGGCGGCACCCTGTTCCTCGATGAAATCGAAAGCATGAGCCTGGACGTGCAGGTCAAGCTGCTGCGGCTGTTGCAGGAACGGGTGGTCGAACGCCTCGGTGGCAACCAGCAGATCCCCCTGGATATCCGTGTTATCGCCGCCACCAAGGAAGACCTGCGCCAGGCGGCCGACCAGGGGCGCTTCCGGGCTGACTTGTATTACCGCCTGAACGTCGCGCCGCTGCGGATTCCGCCCCTGCGCGAACGCGGTGAAGACGCGCTGATCCTGTTCCAGCACTTTGCCGACGAAGCCAGCACGCGCCATGGCCTGCCACCCCATACCCTGCAACCGGCGCAACGCGGCCTGTTGTTGCGGCATGCCTGGCCGGGCAATGTCCGCGAACTGCAAAATGCCGCGGAACGCTTCGCCCTGGGCCTGGAACTGGCCCTGGACAATACGCCGGAGAGTCTCGATGCGAACATTGCCGGGCACCCGGGCAGCAACTTGAGCGAGCAGGTGGAGCACTTCGAGAAATCCCTGATCGCCGCCGAACTGGCGCGCTCTCACGGCTCGCTGCGCAGCCTGGCGGAAGCCTTGGGCATTCCGCGCAAGACCCTCCACGACAAGCTGCGCAAACACGGTTTGAGCTTCGACAGCGTCGGCACCGCCGCCAGCGACGAACTCGAATGAATCACCGCCAAGAGGTCAGTGCATGAACCGCGACAGTCGTTACCTGGAATCCGTCCTTCATCACGACATTCCGCTTACCCGCGACATGAAAATGAAGGTCCTCGACTGGCAGGCCGGCCAGTTGCGCCTGCACCTGCCGCTTGCACCCAACGTCAACCACAAGAGCACCATGTTCGGCGGCAGCCTCTATTGTGGTGCGGTGCTGGCCGGTTGGGGCTGGTTGCACCTGAGCCTGCGCGAGGCCGGCATCGAGGATGGGCATATCGTGATTCAGGAGGGGCAGATCGGTTATCCGTTGCCGGTGACGGGGGATGCCCAGGCGATCTGTGATGCGCCGCAGGAGAAGGTCTGGAAGAAGTTTCTGGCGACCTACCAGCGTTATGGCCGGGCGCGGTTGACGCTGGAAACGCGGGTGGTGAATGAGGGTAGTGAGGAAGCGGCGGTGCGCTTCAGCGGGCAGTACGTGTTGCACCGCTGAAGGCATTATTTTTCAACTACGCAACAAGTCCGGCAATTGTGCACGCCATTGCGCATTGGCCGGCAGCGCCAGGAAAAACGGATTGAGCAACGACTTCCGCGGCGGATAGCTGAAACGTTCGCCGCTCAACTCCAGCACCTCGCCCCCCGCGCCTTCCAGCACGCCCTGGGCCGCCGCCGTATCCCACTGCGAAGTCGGCGCTAGGCGCGGATAAAAGTCCGCCGCGCCTTCAGCCAGCAGGCAGAACTTCAACGAACTGCCGACATTCGCCAACGCCAACTCGCCAAGACTGGCACTCAGCCCCGCCAACAATTTCTCCTGCTCCGGGCTCGAATGCCTCCGGCTGGCAACCACGGTGAACGCCTCGCCCGCCGCCGGCACATCACGTACCCGGATCGGCAGCGGCGTCCCGTCAGCGTCCGCACGCCAGGCGCCCAGGCCAGCGCCGCCGAAATAGCAGCGACCATTGGTCGGCATCGACACCACGCCAAACACCACCCGGCCCTGCTCGATCAAGGCAATGTTCACGGTGAACTCTTCGCTACCGGCGATAAATTCCTTGGTGCCGTCCAGCGGGTCCACCAGCCACCAGCGCTGCCACCCAGCACGCACCGCCAGGGCGATATCGGCGTCCTCTTCGGACAACACCGGGATGCTCGGGTCCAGCGCCGTCAAGCCATCGAGAATCAGATGATGGGCGGCGATATCGGCAGCGGTCACCGGCGAGGCGTCGGCCTTGTCCATGACCTGCACATTCGCCCGCCAGAACGGCAGGATCACCTCGCCGGCGCGGCGCGCCAGGTCGATCACCGGGGCCAGATGGGGGTGCGGCAGATTCGAGAAAAACTCACTCACGATTGAAAAACTCCACGCTGGGTCAACAGGTCTCGCGCCAGGTACAACGCCGCCAGGGCACGCCCCTCGCTGAACTGCGGGTTCTGCACCAGGGCGGACAACTCACGCAGGTTGACGCGCTCGACCCGCATCGGCTCCGGCTCGTCGCCTTCCAGGCGCTCTTCATACAGGTCGGTGGCCAGGACCACCTGGATCTTCTGGCTCATATAACCGGGGGACAAGGACAGCTCGGTCAGGTGCTCCAGTTGCCGCGCGCCATAACCGGCTTCTTCCTTGAGTTCACGCTCGGCCGCCGCCAGCACGTCCTCGCCCGGCTCGATCAGGCCCTTGGGCAGGGACAGTTCGTACGCGTCGGTGCCGCCGCAGTATTCCTCCACCAGCAAGGCATGCTCGGCATCGATCATCGCCACGATCATCACCGCCCCATAACCGGCGCCTCGGCCGACCAGGCGCTCGTAGGTCCGCTCAACACCATTGGAAAAGCGCAGTTGCACTTCTTCGACACGGAACAAACGGCTGCTGGCGACAATCTCGCGGGCAAGGACGGTGGGTTTCTGGCGCATGGGGCGGCTCCTGGGCGTGAACGGGTTACTATACCGTGGCTTTTCCGATTGTCTGTGTCGGATACCTTTTTTACCGCACGAGAAGTTTCCCATGCCCTCATTGCCCTGGCGCGACATCGACACCGTTCTGCTGGATATGGACGGCACCCTGCTGGACCTGCACTACGACAACCATTTCTGGCTGGAGCACCTGCCCCAGCGGTATGCCGAGCTGCATGGTGTCAGCCGGGAACTGGCCGAGCAGGAGCTGACCCCGTTGTTCAAGGACAATGCCGGCCAGTTGAAGTGGTACTGCCTGGACTTCTGGAGCGCCGAGTTGAAGCTGCCGGTGCGTGAGTTGAAGCTGGAGACGGCCCATCTGATCGCCCTGCGCCCGGATGCCGACACCTTTCTCGCGGCGATCCGCCAGGCCGGCAAGCGGGTCATCCTGATTACCAACGCCCACCGCGATTCCTTGTCATTGAAGCTGGAGCGGATCGAACTGGCGCCGTATTTCGAGCGTTTGATCAGTTCCCATGACTACGGTTTCGCCAAGGAAGACCCGCAGTTCTGGGACGCCTTGCAGGCCGATATCGACTTCGACCCGGCCCGCAGCCTGTTTATCGACGACACCCTGCCGATCCTGCGCAGCGCCCGGCGTTTCGGCGTGGCGCACCTGCTCGCGGTCAGCGAGCCGGACAGCCGCAAGGGACCGAAGGACACCGAGGAATTCCAAGCCGTAGGCGATTACCGGACCTTGATCGAAGGCCTGGAATAGAGCTGTTTTCGAAAGCACCGCCAGCCCTGCCGGCGATGGCGCCCGCAAGGCCGCCAAAAGCTTCGCGGGCAAGCCCTGCTCCTACAATTCAGTGGTGTACATAGACTTTCTGTACGGTTCAAAACTGTAGGAGCAGGGCTTGCCCGCGAAGAGGCCCTTGAGCCTTGCATCGCCCTCACGGCCGCAATTGCCAGCAAGCGGGCGCCCACAATTACGGTGTTTCAGCACAAAAAACCACCAAGCCCAGCCCCCACGGGCTAACGAGGAATCTTCAGCTCCTGCCCCGGACGAATCTCGTTCGGATCCGGCACTGTCTCCCGATTGGCTTCGGCGATTTCCAGCCACCTGCCAGCGTCGTTCAATTGCCGACTGGCAATCTCGCTAAGCGTATCCCCCGGCTGCACGGTATAAATATCAAACAGCGACACCGCCGGGGCAATCGGATCCTCAACCGGCGGAGCTTGCCAACCGCTGTCAGGCGGCGGCTTATCGGCAGTGGGCTGCGGATGGAACAAGCTCTTCAACGTCTCTAAAAGGTTCATGGCTCTTTCTCCTTGGATGTAAACGCCAAGACGCGAAAGACCTGATCGGTGACGTCCGGCAAGGTTCCGATCCACCAATCAACAAGCATAGTCCAGGCGCGCTAGAATCCACGGCTGTACAGCCCGCGGAGCGACGATGGACATCAAACAGCTGAAATTCCTGATTGCCCTGGACGAGACCCGGCACTTCGGCCAGGCGGCGGCGCGTTGCCATATCACCCAGCCGACGCTGTCCATGCGCCTGCGCAGCCTGGAAGAGGAACTTGACCTGCAACTGGTCAACCGCGGACAGCGCTTCGAAGGTTTCACCGCCCCCGGCGAACGGGTCCTGGCCTGGGCACGTACCGTGCTGGCGGCCTACGATGGCCTGCAAGCAGAAGCCGCTGCCTGCCGCGGCAATCTGGTCGGCACCCTGCGCCTGGGCGTGGTGCCATTGTCCAGCTTCGACCCGGTAGAGCTGATGCAGCGCCTGCACCGCGAGCACCCGAACCTGCGCTTCGAACTCTCGGCCTGGAGCTCCGAACAGATCCTCGAACAACTGGCGAGCAACCGCCTGGACCTTGGCGTGTCCTACCTGGAGCGCCTGGACACCGAGCGTTTCGAAGCCCTGACCCTCGACGAAACCCCCATGGGCCTGCTCTACGACCAGCGCTTCTTCAATTTCAGCGAACAACCCCTGAGCTGGGAAGCGCTGATCGAGCTCCCCCTGGGCATGCTCACCAGCGGCATGCACTTTCGCCAGTCCATCGATCACAACTTCCACAGCCGTGGCCTGAGCCCGCAACCGCTGCTGCAAACCGATGCCGTTCATCAGTTGCTGCAAGCCGTCCACGGCGGCCTGTGCTGCGCCATCATGCCGTTGCACGGCGGTCTAGAACTGCTCACCCACCATCTGCGCCTGCACCCCATCGCCGAGGCCCGGACCCTGGCCCGTCTGGGCCTGATCATGCGCCGTGGCGCGCCGCGCTCGGCGCTGGCGGAGGCCTGCTTCGCCCTGTACCAGAAATAACCGGGCAAAACCTGATCGACAGCGCGCCTTGATCGACGCGCTCTATCGGTAGATCAGTACTAGCGATTAGACGCGACCCTTTGCCGCGCCTAGTCTTGACACTGGATATTCCGCCGGTAATGCCCCCATGAACGCCAAGGATCCCACCTGCGCG
>Ga0209888_1000543_pt1 | contig 17958 bp, 18 predicted proteins | sample OrgsoiDNA_201059_FD_185807 | JGI IMG/M metagenome (GOLD analysis project Ga0209888, IMG submission 185807) | Permafrost soil microbial communities from the Arctic, to analyse light accelerated degradation of dissolved organic matter (DOM) -... | ecosystem: Environmental > Terrestrial > Soil >...
ACATATCCACCGGCAGGATGCGCTTGAGCTTGGCATTCATCTCCCGCAGGGTTTCCGCCAGGCCATAGCCCTTGGCGGTCATGCCATAGAACACTTCCGCCAGCGGCATCGCCCCGACCGCCGCCGGCAGGCCATGGCCGGTGAAGTCGCCGAGCAGCACGTGCATGTCACCGGCCGGGGTATAGGCTGCCAGTAACAGGTCGCCGTTGAACAGCGCATAAGGTGATTGCATATAGCGGATATTCGGCGCGTTCAGGCAGCCGGAGTGGGCCACCTTGTCGAACACCGCCTTGGCCACCCGCTGCTCGTTGAGCAGGTAGTCATGGTGCCGGGCAATCAGGTCGCGCTGTTGCAGAACGGTGTCCTGCAGGCGCCGGAGACGGTCCATGGCCTTGATCTTGGCCCCGAGGATCACCTGGTTGTAGGGTTTTTCCAGAAAGTCGTCGCCGCCGGCTTCCAGGCAACGCACCAGCCCATCGACTTCGGTCATGGAGGTGAGGAAGATGATCGGCACCAGCGACTCGCCGGCCAGCAACTTGATCCGACGCGCCGCCTCGAAACCGTCCATCACCGGCATCATCGCGTCCATCAGTACCAACTGCGGCCGTTGCGCCTCAAACAGCGCCACCGCCTCGGCGCCATTGCTGGCGGTCAGCACCCCGTGACCCTGGCGCCTGACAATGCTCGAGAGCAATAACCGATCGGCCGCACCATCCTCGGCGATCAGTACCGTCAGCGACTCCGCTCCAGGCTGCATGAAGATCAGCCGATGTCGAAGAGTTTGTCGAAATTGGAGATGGCGAGGATCTTGCGCACGTCCGAGTTGCTGTTGATCACCCGCACATCGGAGTGATCCCCACCGGCGTGATCGCGCAACAAGAGCAACATGCCCAGCGCGGAGCTGTCCAGATAGGTCGCTTCTTTCAGATCGACCACAATGGACGACGGTTTCTTGGCAAGTCCCTCGTAAGACTCACGAAATTCCTGATGTCGGCCAAAATCGAAACGCCCCTTGATCGAGATCGTCAATTTTGCGCCATCGGGCGATACTTCTGCGACTACAGCCATGATACTGCTTCCTTGTCAGTGGCGACGTGTACAAGGTTTAGCACCCCGCCGAAGGTAGGGCAACCGTGAGCGTCAAAATTCCTGCAGATCAATACGGACTCTGCCGGGGCAAACGCTGGGACAGCTCATCCAGCAACTTCTGTTCACGCTTGTCTTCCAGCTGGCGAGCCTCGTCGACATAACGTTGCACCAGCTTGCGCAAGCCTTCGACCCGGGCATAGGCCTGCTGCCAGGCTTCGCGCGCCTTGTCGAGGTTGTTCTGGTGCCAGGCCAGGCTCTGGCGCTGCTGGCCGACCGCGGTATCCAGCTGGGTGAGGAACTGCTGGTAGCCCAGCAACCACTGGCCGGAAACCCCGAGGCTGCCACGCTGGATCCACTGTTCCTGGTATTCGAGACGAAAACGCTCGAGATCCTCCAGCTTGTTTTGCGCGACCCGCACCTGTCCCTGGAAATAGCCGAGCCGCTGGACCGCGGTGCGCTCGGTACTTTCGGCCATATCGACCACCGGGGCCAGGCGCGCGGCACGGCTCTGGGCCATGATCGATCAACCGCCAGCCGCGGGAGCGAACACCGACGCCAGGTGCGCGTCGCTTTCGCCCAGGCTGATATTGGCGTTCAGGCCCTGGCGCAGGTACTTGGTCATCGCCGGCTGCAGGGCAATCGCAGTGTCGGTCTCGCGATCGCCGCCGGCGACATAGGCACCGACGCTGATCAGGTCGCGACTCTGCTGATAACGCGACCAGAGCTGCTTGAAATGCTGGGCGCGGCTCATGTGTTCGGGGCTGACCACCGCCGGCATGACCCGACTGATGGACGCTTCGATATCGATCGCCGGGTAATGGCCTTCCTCGGCCAGGCGCCGGGACAGGACGATATGGCCGTCGAGCACGCCCCGCGCCGAGTCGGCAATCGGGTCCTGCTGGTCATCGCCCTCGGACAGCACGGTGTAGAAGGCGGTGATCGAGCCGCCGCCGGCCTCTGCGTTACCGGCCCGTTCCACCAGCTTGGGCAGCTTGGCGAACACTGACGGTGGATACCCCTTGGTCGCCGGCGGTTCGCCGATGGCCAGGGCGATTTCCCGCTGGGCCTGGGCGAAACGGGTCAGGGAATCCATGAGCAACAGGACATTCTTGCCCTTGTCGCGGAAATATTCGGCAATCCGCGTGCAGTACATGGCTGCACGCAGGCGCATCAGCGGCGCGTCATCCGCAGGCGAAGCCACCACCACCGAACGCTTGAGGCCTTCTTCGCCGAGGATGTGCTCGATGAACTCCTTCACCTCGCGACCCCGCTCGCCGATCAGGCCGACGACGATGATGTCGGCCTCGGTGAAGCGGGTCATCATGCCCAGCAGCACACTCTTGCCCACGCCGGTACCGGCGAAGAGCCCGAGGCGCTGGCCGCGGCCCACGGTCAACAAACCATTGATGCAGCGAATGCCCACGTCCAGCGGCTGGCTGATGGGATCGCGGTTGAGCGGGTTGATGGTCGGACCGTCCATCGGCACCCAGTCCTCGGCCTTCATCCCACCCTTGCCGTCGAGGGCACGGCCGGCACCGTCGAGCACCCGCCCGAGCATGCTCATGCCCATCGGCAGGCGTCCGGTGTCGGCCAACGGCACGACCCTGGCACCCGGCGCAATGCCGGCCACACTGCCCACCGGCATCAGGAAGACCTTGCCACCGGAAAAACCCATCACCTCGGCCTCGACCTGCACCGGGTGATAGCTGTCGTCGTTGATGACCATGCAGCGCGCGCCCATGGCGGCGCGCAAACCCTCGGCTTCGAGGGTCAGGCCGACCATGCGCAACAGGCGACCTTCGAGAATCGGCTGCCCAGGCAGGTCGATGGCTTCGGCGTAACCGCTCAAGCGCTTGGCGAAGCTGGTGCGTTCAAGACGCATCGGACAGGTCCGCTTCGGGAGCCGTCGTCAGCGCTTCCTCCAACTCCAGGACCATGTCCGGCACCGCCGGGTGCAGGGATTGTTCGTGGAGCTGATCGAACAACTGAGCGATGGCCTTGCTGATACGGGTTTCAATGGTCGCATCGATCCGACTGTGCTCGGTTTCGATCCGGCAACCGCCAGCCTGCAAGGCCTCGTCCTCGGCGATGCGCCAAGTCGCTTCGTGACGCTCGCGCAGGGCCTTGATCTGGTCGAAGTCCTGGGGATTGATGTACAGGCGGACATTATCGGCGCCCAGCGGCAACAGCTTGAGGGCTTCGCGCAGGACATGCTCGATCTGGCTGGAATCGGTCTTCAGCTCACGCTGGATGACCTCGCGGACCATGTGCTCGACCAGGCCCACCAGGCTATGTTCGATCTGACGATCCTGCTCGGCGATGGGCGCGAACAGATTGCCCATCAGCCCTTCCAGGGCCTTGAGCTTGGCGCTGAGGGCGACTTCGGCTTCCTGGCGGACCTTGAGCTGGGTGCTGTGGAAACCTTCGCGTTCGCCCACGGCGAAGCCTTCGTTGTAGGCTTCCTGGCGAATGCTTTCGAGCTCTTCGAGGGTCAGCGGCTGGACTTCCTCCAGCGGCACTTCTTCCATCTCGGCCGGCAGTTCTTCTACCGGCTCGGGTTCGGGCTCCTCGACATGCGGGTCGAAACTGGGCAGCGACCAGAGGTCGAAACCACCCACGTCCCGGGCGCGGATCAGATCGGTTGGATCAGTCATGGCTTGATCCTTAGATCATCTCTTCGCCGCCCTTGCCACCGAGCACGATTTCTCCGGCTTCGGCCATACGGCGGGCGATGGTAAGGATTTCCTTCTGCGCGGTCTCCACGTCGCTGACGCGAACCGGACCCTTGGCTTCGAGGTCGTCGCGCAGCAGTTCCGCCGCACGCTTGGACATGTTCTTGAAGATCTTTTCCTTGACGCCTTCGTCGGAGCCCTTGAGCGCCAGCACCAGCACGTCCGAAGACACTTCGCGCAGCAGCGCCTGGATACCGCGGTCGTCGACATCGGACAGGTTGTTGAAGACGAACATGAGGTCTTCGATCTGGGTCGACAGGTCCTCGTCGACTTCGCGGATCGAGTCCATCAACTGGCCTTCGATCGAGCTGTCGAGGAAGTTCATGATGTCCGCGGCACGCTTGATACCACCCAAGGTGGTCCGGGCCGCGTTGGAGTTGCCGGAGAACTGCTTCTCGAGAATCTGGTTGAGTTCCTTGAGGGCCGCCGGTTGCACCGTGTTCAACGACGAAACCCGCAGGATGATGTCCAGGCGCACCTTGTGGTCGAAGTTGTTCAGCACTTCGCCGGCCTGGTCGGGATCGAGGTAAGCCACGACGATCGCCTGGATCTGCGGGTGCTCGTAACGGATCACGTCCGCCACCGCCCGCGGTTCCATCCACTTGAGGCTGTCCAGGCCGCTGGTGTTGCCGCCCAGCAGGATCCGGTCGATCAGGCCGTTGGCCTTGTCTTCGCCCAGGGCCTGGGTGAGCATCTTGCGCACGTAGTCGTCGGAGCCGACGCCCAGGCTGGTCTGGTCGCCGACGATCTCGACGAACTCGCTCATGACCTGCTCGACCTGCTCGCGGTGCACGTTGCGCATCTGTGCCATCGCCACGCCGACCCGCTGGACTTCCTTGGGGCCCATATGGCGCAACACTTGTGCAGCATCAGTGGAGCCCAGCGACAGCAGCAGGATCGCGGCTTTGTCGACCCGGGTCAGCTTCTGGTTGACGGCGGCATTATTACTCATCGGCGTTAATCCACTCTTTGACGACCTGTGCCACACGGCCCGGATCTTCGGCTACCAGACTCTTGATGGCGTTCAGCTGTGCGTCATAACCTTCGCTCGGGCTCGGTAGCAGGATACTCTGCGGACCGCCCAGGCTGACGCGGTCGTTGGCCAGTTCGCCATCCAGGCCGCCCATGCCACCGAGTTCGACGTCGCCGCCGAAACCAGCCAACTGCTTGCCCTTGCCGCCACCGGTGATGTTATTGAGCACCGGACGCAGCACACCGAATACCAGTACCAGGATAAACAGCACACCCAGTACCTGCTTGACCACATCCCAGAACCAGGGTTGCGAGTAGAACGGAATATCGGCGATCACTTCCCCACGCTCGGCGGAGAACGGCACATTGATCACGCTGACGCTGTCGCCGCGGCTGGCGTCGAAACCGACGGCGTCCTGGACCAGGCGGGTGAAGCGCGCCAATTCGTCGGCGTTCCACGGCGAACGGGTGGTCTCGCCATTGGTGGGGTTGATCTTGACCTGGTCGTCGACCACCACTGCCACCGACAGACGGGTCACGCGACCCTGCTGTTGCTTGGTATGGCTGATGGAGCGATCCAGTTCGAAGTTCTTGGTCGATTGTTGACGCTTGTCCGCCGGATACGGCGCCAGCATCGGCTGGCCGGTGGCAGGGTCCATGATCTGCTGGCCGTTGGCATCGAGCAGCGGCTGGCCAGCGGCGATGGCACCGGAAGAAGCCGCGGCGCCGCCGGTGGTCTGCGGCGCGGTGGCCGGGCCTGGCGGTTGGTTGCTCAGGGCCCCCGGTACGCCTTGCGGACCGCTGCTGGCGGTACGTTGTTCACTGGTCGACTGTTCGCTGCGCAGCGCCGGCTGGTCGGGATTGAACTGTTCGGAGGTCGACTCGACCGCGCTGAAGTCCACGTCGGCGGAGACTTCGGCCTTGTAGCGATCGTTGCCCAGCACCGGTTGCAGGATGTTGTGCACCCGCTGGGTGAGCATGCTTTCCACACGGCGGCTGTAATCGAACTGCTTGCCGGCCATGCTCAATTCGGAGTTTTGCGCCTGGTCGGAGAGCAGGTTGCCCTTCTGGTCGACGACGGTGACCTGCGACTTGCTGAGCTCCGGAACGCTGGTGGCCACCAGGTTGATAATGGCAACCACCTGCCCTGGCTCCAGGGAACGACCGGAATACAGTTCGACCAGTACCGAGGCGCTGGGTTTACGCTCATCGCGCACAAACACCGAGCTTTTAGGGATCGCCAGGTGCACGCGGGCGGCCTTGACGTTGTTCAGGCTGGAAATGGTCCGTGCCAGTTCGCCTTCGAGGCCGCGACGATAACGGGTCGCTTCCATGAACTGGCTGGTCCCCAGGCCCTGGTCCTTGTCGAGGATTTCAAAACCGACGTTGCCGTCGCTCGGCGTCACGCCGGCAGCGGCCAGCTTGAGGCGGGCGCGGGACACGTCATCGGCCTTGACCAGCAACGCACCGGAGTTCGGCTCGACGGTGTAGGGAATATCCGCCGCCGCCAGGGTTTCCATGACCTGCTTGGCATCCATACCCGCCAGGCTGCCATACAGCGGCCGGTAGTCAGGCTGCTGGGACCACAACACCACGGCAAAGCCGATCGCCACGCTGGCCGCCAGGCCGACCATCAGGCCAACCTGACGGAGCATGGTCATTTCGGAAAGATTTTCCAGAAAGGACAACCCGAACAGCGGCGGTTTACCGTCTGTGGGGCCGGACTTGGCCGGTACGTTATCGGCGAGAACTTCTGCCATGACTATTTACGTCCCTAACCCTTAGACCGGCATCTGCATGATGTCTTGATACGCCTGGACCAGCTTGTTGCGCACCTGGGTCAAGGCCTGGAACGAGACGCTGGCTTTCTGCGAGGCGATCATGACGTCTGTCAGGTCGACACCGCTCTTGCCGATTTCGAATGCCGTGGACAGCTGGCCAGAGGCTTGCTGGACATCGTTGACCTTGTTGATGGCATTACCGAGCAAATCGGAAAAGCTGCTGCCGCTGACTTCCGGCGCGGCCACAGCCGATTTGGGTTGAGCCATGGCATCCATTTGCATGGAGCGCATGTCCAGCATCAATCGATTAAATTCAACACCCTGGCTCATGAACGTCTCTCTCCGGCGGCCTGCAATTTTTTGACACTTGTGCAGCTGTTAGTGAAGGATTAGCAACAAGGGTGCCAGCTCCTTGTCGTCCTCGAACAAAATCCGATACACGACAGTCGAGCCTGAATCGACTCAGGTAGCAAACAGATAGGCCTCGACATCCATTCCCGCATCGCGCATCTGCGCCAGTTTGTAGCGCAACGTACGCGGGCTGATACCCAATCGTTCGGCGGCCTCCTTGCGTCGCCCGCGCTCGGCGCGCAGGGTGTCGATGATCATCTGGAATTCGCGCCGACGCAGGTCGTCGCCCAACCCCCCCGCCTGCTCTCCCGACACCGCCTCGACCGGCACCGACTCGCCGACAGACGGCCGGTTGATCACGGCGAGCCCTGGCAGCGGCGCTGCGCCGACCGGGCCAACCAGACAGAAATCCTCGGCCTGGATCAACCCGCCCTGTTGCAGGATCAGTGCCCGCTGGATCGCATTGTCCAACTCACGCACATTACCTGGCCACGGATAGCCGATCAGGCAAGCCTGCGCCTGGGGTGACAGTCGAACAGAGGCATGTTTCATTTTCGCGCTGTGCTTGGCCAGCAGACGTTCGGCCAGCGGCAGAATATCGGCGGTACGTTCGCGCAACGGACGCCAGGCCAGCGGAAAAACCGACAGGCGATAGTAAAGGTCTTCCCGGAAACGCCCCGCCGCCACTTCTCCCGCCAGGTCGCGGTTGGTGGTGGCCACCACGCGAATATCCAGGGTGATCGGTTTGCGTGCACCGACCCGCTCGACCTCGCGCTCCTGGAGCACACGCAACAGCTTGGCCTGCAGGCCCAGGGGCATTTCGGAAATCTCATCGAGCAGGATGGTCCCGCCATCGGCCTGCTCGAACTTGCCGGCCTGGGCCGCGATAGCGCCCGTGAACGAGCCCTTTTCGTGACCGAACAGGGTGGCCTCAAGCATATTGTCGGGAATCGCCGCGCAGTTGATGGCGATAAACGGCTGGCTGGCACGGGGCGATTGCTGATGGATATACCGCGCCAGCACCTCCTTGCCAGTGCCGGACTCGCCGGAAATCAGTACAGTCGAATCACTGCGCGCCACCCGCGCCGCCAGCTCGAGCAATTGCGCACTGGCCGGCTCCGAGGCGATCGGCCCCTCGCTGTCCACCGCGCCCGGCTGCCCCAGGGCATGCCGCGCCACCAGATCGAGCAGGGCCTTGGGCTCGAACGGCTTGACCAGGTAATCGGCCGCGCCCTGGCGCATCGCATCCACCGCCCGCTCCACCGCGCCGTGGGCGGTCATCAGCAACACCGGCAATTGCGGCTGGCGCGCGCGCAGCAGGCCGAGCAACTGATGCCCGTCCATGCCCGGCATATTGACGTCGCTGATCACCAGGCCGAACGACTCCGCGGCCACCGCCTCCAGCGCTTCCTCGGCCGAACCGACCGCATGGAACCGATGCCCGGCCAGCAACAAGGTGTCGGCCAGCGCCTCACGCAAGGCATGATCATCCTCGACCAGCAGGACCTTGAGCAGCGGTATCATTGTTGAGCCTCCTCCATGGCGCCAGGAATCAGCGGCAGGCAGACCATCGCACAGGTGCCACGTCCCAGCCGCGATTGCAATTGCATGTCGCCCTGATGCGCCCGGGCAACGGCCTTGACCACCGCCAGGCCGAGGCCGGTGCCGGTGGTCTTGGTGGTAAAGAAGGGTTCGCCCAGACGCAGCAGCACGCTCGGATCAATACCCGAGCCATTGTCACTGACGCACAGGCGCAAGGTCGCGTCACGGGCGTACAGGTGCACCTTCAGGCGCACCTGGCCGGTGGTGGCCTGCTGGGCGTTTTCGATCAGGTTCAGCAGCGCGCCCACCAGGGTGTCGCGATTGCACAGCAACTCACCGACATGACTGTCGCACTGCCAGCGCACCACGGCACCCTGGACATGGGTCTGCGCCGCAGCCTGCAGCGCCTGCATCAAGCCATTGGGCGTCAGCCGATCGGTCAGTGGCAGCTCGCCACGGGCGAACACCAGCATGTCGCGGACCTGGTGCTCCAACTCGTGCAGACGCTCCTTCAAGCGCCCGGCAAAACGTTGCTGGGTCTCGACCGGCAGGGCCTGTTCGGCGAGGTGACTGGCATAGAGCAAGGCCGCCGAGAGCGGCGTGCGGATCTGGTGCGCGAGGGACGCAACCATGCGCCCCAGCGAGGACAGGCGCTCGTGCCGGGCCAATTGGTCCTGCAGGCGACGGGTTTCAGTCAGGTCATTGAGCAGCACCAACTGACCCGGCTCGGCGTCCAGCGACCGGGTGGAGATTGACAGGCGCCGACCGTCCTTGAGAGAGATTTCATGGCCGTCGTCTTCACGCGGAGCGAAGCAACGAGCGATCACCTGACGCCAGAGCTCGCCGACCAGAGGCAGGCCGAGCAGCTCCCGGGCCGCCGGATTGGCTTCGCTGACGACGCCCAGGGAATCGATGACGATGATCCCGCCCGGCAACAGGTCGAGCAGGTTCTGCAAGCGATTGGCCAAGCGTTCTTTTTCCGCCAGTTCGGCCATGCGCTGGGCGCTGACCACGGCCAACTCGCCCTTGAGCTCGGTAACCCGGGCTTCGAGCAGGCTGTAGGAATCGTTGAGTTGCGTCGACATCTGATTGAACAGCGAGAAAGCCTGCTCCAGACCCAACCGACCGGCCTGCTCGACAGACGACGAAGATCCCAAGGCTTCAGGGGCAGGTGACATCGGGGCGGCTTGGGGCATGGTGCTCTCTCGCTTGGCTGACCGTCATTTAAACGGAACGTTACAAGAGACTTAGCAATACCCGTGCCGAAAAAAAACCAGCCACTTTTCAGCAGCTTGAAAAACAGGCGTCAATCATCCGCCTGTTCATCCCCCTCACGACGGCTCATTCCGTACTTGCGCATCTTCTCCACCAGCGTGGTGCGACGGATACGCAAGCGCTCGGCGGCGCGCGCCACGATGCCGTTGGCATCGTCCAGCGCTTGCTGGATCAGGCCTTGCTCGAGGCCACCAAGGTAGTCCTTGAGGTCCAGACCTTCGGGCGGCAGCATCGCCGAGGTGGTGAAGTCCGGAGTGTGGCCATTGATCGCGACCCGCTCTTCGAGGTCGCTGCGCAGGCTGTCCACCAGTTGCTCGTCTTCATCATCGACGTAGCGGAATTTCTTCGGCAGTTCGGCGACGCCAATCACCCCGTACGGATGCATGATCGCCATGCGCTCCACCAGGTTGGCCAGTTCGCGGACGTTGCCCGGCCAGGCGTGCCGACACAGCGACATGATCGCCGCCGAATTGAAACGGATGGAACCGCGCTTTTCGTGTTCCATGCGCGAGATCAATTCGTTCATCAGCAACGGAATGTCTTCGACCCGCTCACGCAGCGGTGCCATCTCGATGGGGAACACGTTCAGGCGGTAGTAGAGGTCTTCGCGGAAGCTGCCGACCTCGATCATGCTCTCGAGGTTCTTGTGGGTGGCCGCGATGATGCGTACGTCGATGCTCTGGGTCTTGTTGCTGCCCACGCGCTCGAAGGTACGCTCTTGCAGCACGCGCAACAGCTTGACCTGCATCGGCAGCGGCATGTCGCCGATCTCGTCGAGGAACAGCGTACCGCCGTTGGCCAATTCGAAACGCCCGGCACGGCTGGTGATGGCCCCGGTAAAGGCGCCCTTCTCGTGACCGAACAGTTCGCTTTCCAGCAACTCGGCCGGGATCGCCCCGCAATTGACCGGTACGAACGGCGCGTCGCGGCGCTTGGAGTGATAGTGCAGGTTGCGCGCCACCACTTCCTTGCCGGTGCCGGACTCGCCAAGAATCAGCACGCTGGCGTCGGTGTCGGCCACTTGCTGCATCATCTGGCGCACGTGCTGGATGGCACGACTGGTGCCGACCAAGCTGCGGAACAGGTTGGGCTCGCGCTGCCGGCCGCGCTCACGGGCCTGGTCGTACATCTCGCGATAGACCTGGGCACGGTGCAGGGAGTCAAGCAGCTTGCTGTAGCTGGGCGGCATTTCCAGACTGGACAGGACCCGACGACGCTGGTCTTCGGGCAGGTCGGCAGAAGAAATTTCGCCGAGAAGCAACACGGGAAGGAACTCATCCCAGGTTGACAGTGTCTTAAGCAAACCATTCAGTCCGCTTGCTGCATTGACCGTCCCGATCAGGACGCACAGCACTTCACGGCTGGACGACAAAGAGCCGACCATCTGCTGCCAGTCATCGCTGGTGCAGGAAATATTTTCTTCGCCGAGAAAATTTAAGATCACCGCCAAGTCGCGGCGGCGAACGCTATCGTCATCGATCAGCAGAATTTTGGTTTCACGCCACATGCAATAGCAACTTCCCTAGTCAACTCGATGCCCGGTATGGGTGGGGCAAGCTAGACATCCGAGGCCGGACAGGGCCTCCAAGGACGACTGAAATCTGGAAACAGCACTAGTTAAGTCAAAAAAGCGTACATAGTCAAATTTATGGCGCAATACGGTTCGATTAACCCAACATTAACCGAACAGATGGTAAACCTTTGCGGCGTTCCTTGCTTGCTGGATCTTCGACATCTCATCGACTATCGACTGACGCTCCCCCATGGCCGCTTCCAGCAACATGCGATAGACGTGCAGCAACTCTTCCAGCTTGACGCGCAATGCGTCCTCGTCCAGACCCGTCTCGCCCAACACATCTTCCATGCAAGCGCGACAGGCCAGGTCCAGCTGGGTGATGGCCTCCCAGTCACGCTCGGCCAAAGCCTTTACCAAGGCTTCGCGGGTTTCTTCGATACGCTGCAGTACGAGACTCATGATGCACTCCTTAGAACTGCGGACCCGGCGGTGCGATAGCGTCCCAACCTTCCTTGACCGTTGTCAGCAGGCCGGCGACTTCGTCGAGCATCCCGATGTCCGACTTTACGTTGGCTTGCAGCAGGCGCGTCATCATATAGGCGTAAAGACTGTCCAGATCGCTCAGCGAATCGGCTGACTTTTCCAGGTCCAGGCCTTCGCGCAAACCACCGACAATATCGATGGCCTTGCCGATGGCGACACCCTTGGCGGCGACGTCCTTGCGCTCGATGGCGCCTTTGGCCTGGGCAATGCGATCCAGACCACCTTCCATCAACATCTGCACCAGACGGTGAGGACTGGCCTCGGAGGTCTGTGCCTGGGCTCCCACCTTCTGGTATTGCCGAAGGGCCAACATCGGATTCATGTTCTACCTCATTGCCACTCAAGAGTTCGTATAAGAAGTGTATCGCCTTTGAGTCATAAAACTTTAGACCCGGAAAACAAAAACCCGGCATGCGGTCAGCGCAGCCGGGTTTTTGGCGTGGACGCCGGGGATCAGCCCGACTTCTGCGCGTCCAACGAGGTGAAGAACGATGTGATGCTGGTAGCGGTCGCCTTCAACTGCCCGACCAACAGGTCCATGGCGTTGTACTTGGCCGTCAGGGTAGCGGTCAGGCTGGTGACGTGCAGGTCCAGCGCCGCCTGCTGGTTGGTCAGGTCACTGGACTGGGTGTTCAGGCTGTCGCTGCGCTGATCGAGCACACCGCCGGTCTGGACGTAGGGGGTAATCGCCGCGGTCATCCGCGCCAACACACCGTCCGCGCCTGCGTTGGCGGTGGTACCGGTAAACAGCGTCTGCACCTGGCCACTCAGGCCGTCGGTGGTCATGGCCCGGTTGAACGTCGTGGAGTTGAAGTTCAGGTTACCCGTAGTCGGGTCAGTCCCCACGCCCAGTTGCGAGAGCACCGCCAACTGACTACCCGGCCCAGGCGTGGTGAGCACGCCACGGATACTGGAAATCAGCGCGCGAGGCAAAGAGTCACCAGTGAACGCCGCCGGCACGTTGTTACCACTGGCATCGGTCGTTGCGGTACTGAGAGTGCCGATGGTATTCATCAGGCTGTTGTAAGCAGTCACGAACGTCTGGATCGAGGTCTGCAGACCGGTCGTGTTGGTACCCACGGTGACCGTCGAGGTAGAACCCGCGCCCCCGCCCGAAAGTAGATTCAGTGTCATACCACTGATGGCACCAGTGACGGTATTGGTCTTGCTGGTGACCGCCAGGCCATCAATAGAGATACTTGCATCCTGGGCCAGACCATTGACCGCACCCGAGCTTGAAGCTGTCGGGGGGACGGGCATCGCCTGGGTACCATCGATTGTCAGGCCAGCAATACCACTGACCGACAAATCGGAACCGGCACCGGTCGTTGTGGAACCGAACACAAGACGCGAAGCACCGCTACTGTCGGTCACGATGTTGGCGGAAATACCGTTGCCCGCCAACGTGGAGTTGATCGCGTCACGGGTGCTCTGCAGCGTTGCATTGGCCGGGATGGTGACATTGTAGTTAGTGCCATTCTGACTGATGGTCAGGGTACCACTCGGAATGGCACTGGTTGCACCGCCGGAAAAAGAAGCACTGGAAACCTTCGAGCTCGTGGCGAGGTTATTCACCTGAATGCTGTAGTTACCGGCTACCGCGGTATTGTCAGTGGTGGCCGTCAATACGGACGGCGATCCGGAGGTTGCCGAGAATCCGGCGAACTGCGGATTGGTCGAGCTGTTGAGGGCGGTCAGTGCGCTCTGGAAGGTCGTCAGCGCACTCTTCAGCGAACCCACGCCGGAAAGCTTCAGCGTAACGCTTTTTGTCGAGGTGTCTATCTGGTTCTGCGCGGCCGATTTATCGGAGTTGACCAACGCGGTCACGATCGAGCCGATATCCAGGCCGGAACCCAGGCCCACAGACGGTAAAATTGGACTTGTCATGTTTATCTCCCTTCAATTTGCAGCCAGTCTTTTGACCCCTGTCAGCGCCAAAAGTACCCGCACACACGATTCATGCCAGCTGTCAGGCTTTCGCATCAAACAGCACACTACTCGCTGAACTCAAACTGTCAGCCAGTTTCAAGGCTTCCGCGGTGGGGATCTGTCGAATCACTTCACCACTGTCACTGGCGATCACCTTGACCACGACTTGCCCGGAGTGCTCGTCGATGGAAAATTCCAGGTTGCGCTTGATCGATTGAACGAACTTCTCGATATCCTGCACAGCCTGCTTGAGTCTGCCGGAAGAGTCCGAATCCTTGCTGGTGGCCGAAACGGGTGTTACCGCATCCGCCTGAGGCGCCGCCGTGGCCGATACCGGCTTGTCAGCAACAGGACTGGAACTGGCCGGCGCAACAGCTGGGTAAGACAGACTAAGCTTTACACTCATGTCCATATCTATCACCTCTCAACGTGAAAAAGCGAGAGAGCGTGACAAGCACACTCCCCCGCCAAAACTCATTCCGAAATTACTGAAGCAGCTTCAGTACAGCGGAAGGTAGTTGGTTGGCCTGAGCCAGAACCGAGGTAGAAGCCTGTTGCAGGGTTTGTTGCTTGGTCAGTTCAGCGGTTTCAGCGGCGAAGTCGGTGTCTTGTACGCGACCCTGTGCAGCGGTCACGTTCTGAGTCACGTTGTTCAGTACGTCGATGGTGCTGGTCAGACGGTTTTGCGAAGCACCGAGGTTGGCACGGGTAGCACCGATGGCAGCGATTGCAGCGTCGATCGCGGTGATCGCGTTATCGATGTTGGAAGCTGCTGCGGCGCTGGTAGCACCGGTCAGAACCAGAGTACCGCTGTCTACCGACAGGCTGACGGCGTCGAACTTGGAGCTCAGGGTCAGGCTGATCTGGTTGGCGGTACCGGTGTTGGAACCCACTTGCAGGGTAACCACGCCAGCCGAACCGTTCAGCAGGAACTTGCCGTTGATCTGGGTGCTCGCGGAGATACGAGTCAATTCGTCCGACATCTGGGCGAATTCGGAGTTGGTTGCAGTCTGGTCGGCGGTGCTGTTGGTACCGTTACGGGCTTGAACAGCCAGTTCACGCATACGCTGCAGAATGTCGGTGTCGGTTGCCATCGCGCCGTCGGCGGTCTGTGCCAGGGAGATACCGTCGTTGGCGTTTTTGATCGCAACGGTCTGACCACGGATCTGGCTGGTCATACGAGTAGCGATCTGCATGCCAGCGGCGTCGTCAGAAGCGCTGTTGATTCGCAGGCCGGAAGACAGGCGTTCCATGGCGGTGGAGAGAGCACCGGCGGCCTTGTTCAGGTTCTGTTGAACACCCAGGGAAGTGGTGTTGGTATTTACGCTCAAAGACATGACGAAATCCTCGTTGGTTGGGTACTGCGGCTTCCGGCCCTGGCAAGCGCCGGGTATGGCCTAGAGAACCTTCGTAATAGTTATCGTCGGGATTGCAAGTTGCTTGAGGGCTTTTTTCAAAAATTTTGCCATCACCCTGCCACCCCTTTGAAAACAAGGGCTTGGCGCCCTGCCCCAGGAGGAAAAATGACGTCAGGGAATTGCCGCCGATTCCAGCAGCCCCACCAGTTCGTACTCCATCCAGTCGGCCAGCCCCAACCAGTCCTGGGATTCCTGGCAAACCAGCATTCGGGTCAGCAGTTGCCCCCACTGTTGCCGAACCTCCCCCGGCGCACTCGCCAACGCCAACTGCGCGGCATCGAACACCTCGACCATGTTCAGGGCCGCCTCCACATCACGCCCCAGACGAAACAGCCCGGCGCATTCGCGGGCCTCCTCGACACACTGTGCCAGCTGGCTCATTGGACAAACTCCTGATCGAACCCGGTACCGACGATTCGTGCCCCCGCCCGGCTACTGTTAAGGAACGCCACCTGCGGATGACGGGCGATATAGCGCTCCAGCTCCACCAGGTAACGACGGAAGTTCAACTGCGTCCTGACCCGTTGCCCTCGACCGTCCAGTACCCAGTGCTGCGCCAGGTCGACGCCCGGGCCGAGATCACCATCCTTCCAGCCCGCATGGGTCTTGTTCATCGGGAAGGCGAAGTCGGCGCCGAACAGGGTGATGCGCGCCGCGCCCATCTTCACCGCCAGGTCGACCGCCGGGTGCAGCACGCTGCCGCCGACAAACAACAGGCCGCGCTGGCACTGCTCACGCACCGTGGCATAGACCGGGCTGATGGAATAGCCGCCGTAGCGCGGGCCTTTCCAGGCATGCAGCACCTGGGGATCGCTCATCGGCATATAGACCAGGGGAATGCCGTCGGAGGCTTCGGGGGGCAAATGCCGGAAACCGATGCGCTGGTCGATGCTGACCACGATATCCGGCCTGATCCCCTGCTCACGCAACGGCCGGTAAGCGGTGTCGACGCTGATGAACAACGGCCGGTCCGGCTGCTCGCTGATCGCGCGCAACTTGGCGAACTGCTGCTCCAACGTCGGCCCGGTGCCGATCACATAAATGTGCTGGCCCGGGCGCGTCGCGAACAGCTCGGCGACATCGCGGTCCGCGCCAAACACCTCGCGGGTGTCCAGCAGGCGCTGGAGGATGACTTCAGACTGCGGATCGAACTCGCGATTGTTGAAGGTCAGGTGCACCTCGCCGACCAGACGATCACGCATCCGCGCGTTGCGGTCATCAGCCAGCACCAGTTCGGCCGGCAGGGCAAAAAACGGCAGGAGAATCTCGGGATGGTCGGCGGCATAGCTCAGCTCAACCCGAGGATCGGTCAGCCAGGACTGCTGATCCAGCAGCCCGAGCACCAGCTTGAACAGCGCCCCATTGAGGACATGGACACACAGGCGTTGCAGGGTCGGCCGCTCCAGCAGGACCTGTTGCAGATCCCCCAGTCCGGTGCCGTATACATGCAGCAAGGGGCTGTCCGGTGGCAGGCTGGCGGCCTGCAGGCGGGCCTCGGCGACGCGATCATGCCGACTGGTGAGCTGGATGCCGCCCACGCTCAGGGTCGAGCCCAGCCCTTCCACCAGTTCCACCGACAAGGACTCGCTGTCCTCAGCCAACAACCGTGTCAGCAGGTCCGGCCAACGGGCACCCATGACCTGCAGGTTCTGCTCGAAACTTTCGCTCATGCCGCCTCACTCAACATCCGCGCAAAAAAATGGCGCTCAAGGTTATCTCACCTGGAGCGCCATTTTGCGACCTTATGGAATCAAGGACGATGAATAATCGCCGAGCCCCACGACAAGCCCACGCCAAAGCCACTGAGGGCCACACGCTTCCAGGTCGAGTCCAGAACATGTTTTTCCAGCAACAGCGGAATACTCGACGACACCGTGTTGCCGGTCTCGACCATATCCTTGATGAACTTCTCCGGCTCGCCCTCGAAACGCCGCGCCACGGCATCGACGATCGCCGCGCTGCCCTGGTGAATGCAGAACGCATCGATATCGTCCGCGTGCAGGCCGGACTCCTCGAGCAACTCGTGCAGGTGCGCCGGAACCTTGAGCAGGGCGAAGTTGAAGACCTGGCGGCCGTTCATGAAAAACACGCCATTGCTGACCTTCAGGTGCGGCGCGCCGGACCCGTCGGTGCCGAACTTGGCCTTGCCCAGCTGCCAGGGCGCGTCTTCGCCCATCCAGGTGGCCGTCGCCGCGTCACCGAAGAGCATGGTGGTGTTGCGATCTTCCGGGTCGACGATCTTCGAATACGGGTCGGCGGTGACCAGCAGGCCGTTTTTCAGGCCCGCTGCCTCCATGAAGCCCTTGATCGCGTAAATGCCATAGACATAACCGGAGCAACCCAGGGAAATATCGAACGCGGCCACGTTGGTAGGCAGGCCGAGCTTGTCCTGGACGATGGCGGCGGTATGCGGCAGACCTTCCTCATCGCCGTTCTGGGTGACCACGATCAGTGCGTCGATGGATTCGCGCTTGAGCTCGGGATTGCGGGCGAACAGCGCGTTCACGGCTTCGACACACAGGTCCGAGGTTTCCTGCTCGTCATCCTTGCGCGGCAGGAAGGCCGAACCGATCTTGCCGAGGATGAAGGCTTCATCCTTCTCGAATTTTGCACCTTGTGCGTAATTGTCCACGCCGGCTACAGGCACGTAGCTCGCAATGCTCTTTATGCCAATCATTACGGCTTCCCAATAATAAACAGCTGAAAACCCTCGTTCACCAGGACCGAGGGCTGCCGACAAACAGAGATTTGACGCCGCCCACGGGGGAGCGACTGCCGGAAGAGTAAAAGGCTATCACCGGACCCGTTAC